>ERZ842401.8062-NODE-8062-length-10515-cov-3.739866_pt1 | contig 10515 bp, 8 predicted proteins | sample MGYA00521270_ERZ842401 | MGnify/ENA primary metagenome ERZ842401 (study PRJEB31892, sample SAMEA3878208) | bioreactor metagenome | biome: Moose rumen | place: Sweden | collected 2011-10 | study: EMG produced TPA metagenomics assembly of the PRJEB12797 data set... | reverse complement strand
CCATCATATATTGGTGAACCTGCGCAAATCTTGTTAAAAATGTTGCAACTAAAGATGTCCCGATTGCGCCACCAATATTTTTAAATAAATTTTGCAATCCAGATGCATTTGTCATTTGCTGATTAGAAAGAGTTTCCATAGACAAATTTATTATAGGGATCATAGATAATCCCATACCCATTCCCATTAAATAGTTTGGTATCATAATATTTACAGTCGCAATTTGTAAATTTAAAAATCCAAAAACCAAACCGGCAAAACCAATAATAGTTAACCCGACCATTACCATTTTTCGCTTATCTACTCTGTCCGCGATAAATGCACATATTATCATTGAAGTTAAACTGCCAAGTCCGCGAGGCATCATTGACATACCGCTCAAAAATGCCGTATAACCCATCATGCTTTGCAAAAACTGTGGTAAAATTGCAACAGAAGCGTACAAAACCGCCATCATAACAACTTGAATAAATGTACCGGTAATAAATTCTTTATTCTTAAAAACACTTATATCAACCAAAGTATTTTTTCGCACCGCTTGAGAAACAAAAAAACTAATACCGCTTATGCAAGACATTGCAAAAATCCATCTTATCCATGTTGCATTAAACCAATCTGCATTATTACCCTTATCAAAAAAGACTTGCAAGCAAATTAACCATAAGGTTAAAAATGTAAAACCAAGCCAATCCATCTTAACACCCTTTTGTCTTTGAGCATAAGGGGGGTTAAATAATAAGTTTTTTGCCATGAATGCCGCAATACAGCCAAAAGGAACATTTATAAAAAATATCCATGGCCAAGTCCAATTGTCAGTAATCCAACCACCTAACATTGGACCGATAATTGGAGCTATAATTACACCCATACCAAACATTGCCATTGCAGTACCACGCCGTTCTTTTGGAAAACTTTCCATCATTATTGCCTGCGACAAAGGAACAATCCCGCCGCCACCTGCTCCTTGTAAAACCCTGTAAAATACCATTTGGGCTAAACTGTTCGCAGTTCCGCAAAGAAACGATGCAAGCGTAAACATTAAAATACTTATAATATAAAAATTTTTACGTCCAAAATATTTGCTGAAAAAATCCACAGAAGGAATCACTATTCCCGAAGCAATTAAATAACTCGTTAATATCCATATACTCTCATCACGAGTTGCGGAAAAACTTCCCGCCATATGTGGCAGGGCAACATTTGCAATTGTTCCGTCCATTACATATATAAAACATGCAAGCAAAACAGGTGCACAAGAAAGCCACGGATTTTGCGGCAAATATTTATTTTCGTCTTCTGTTTGTAATGTTTGACTGGACATTTTTATTTAACTTTTACCTTTGGTACTACGCTCATCCCAGGAACGACATTGTATTTGTCTGTGTCAATTTTTTCCGTGAAAACAATTTTTACAGGTATTCTCTGTACTATTTTTACAAAAGAACCTACAGCATTTTCCGGAGGGAATAAACTTGATTTTGCACCTGATGCTCTTTGAATACTATCAATTTCACCTTTAAATATGTGGTTTGGATAGGTATCAATTTTTATATCAACTTTTTGACCTTTTCTCATATGTCTTAATTGATTTTCTTTAAAATTTGCAACTATCCAAACTTTTTCCGGAACTAATGTAAATAAAGGTGTTCCAACGTTAACATACATACCTTTTTCTACTCTTCTTGAAGAAACTGTTCCTGTTTGAGGAGCATAAATTTTTGTATATGACAAGTCTAATGTTGCTTTGTCTTTTGCTGCTTTCGCAGTTAACAAATTTGCATCTGCAACGGTTCTTCCGTTACTGTCTGTCAACAGGGCTTGTTGTGCTTGAGTTAAACCTGCTTTTGCCCCATCTAATTTTACTTGTGCAGCATCTAATGTCTGTTTTGAAACAGCACCCTGCTCATATAAATTTTGATATCTTTCAAAATCTTTTTGAGCTAATGCTATATTTGATTGAGATGCTGCAAGATTAGCTTTTGCATTTGCTTGGTCAAATTTTATTTTTTCATAATTGGCATCTGCTTGAGCAAGTCTGACTTTATAATCCGCATCATCAATAATTGCAACTAAATCTCCTTCTTTGACAAGCTGGTTGTCTGTTACATATACTTCTTGAATTTGTCCTGAAACTTTTGGTGCTACATTTACCATTGTTGTTTCTACATAAGCATCATCTGTTGAAACATATTGCATTTCTTTTACAAAATAGAAAACTACAGTAATTAATAAAATCAAAACCAGCACAGCTGTGATTTTTCTTTTAATTCCTTTTGGTTTTTGTTTTTCGGTTTCATTATTGTTTTCTGTTTGTTCTTGAATTTGTTCTTCCATGTTTAACCCCTTATATATTCATTTCTACTTCTTTTTCTAATCCTTTTTTAAATTTTTGAATACTTATCTCTAATGCATTTATATCCTCTTGAGTTAAGAATTCCGGTAAATTATTCATATATTCTTTTATTAAATTTGTTGTTTTTTCTAAAATGTTTTTACCTTTTTTTGTTAAAGACATTTTTCTGACTAAACGATTATTTTTTGTATCTAAAAATCGGGTAATAAAATTCCTTTCTTCCAAAGAATTCAATATTCTTCCGGTTGAAGGCCGATCTTTTAAAATTAATTTCGCTAAATCTCTCTGACAAATTTCTTTATATAAAAAAATTGTATCTAATGCTGCAAATTCTTCTAATGACAAAGGCATATTAAGCTTTTGAAACACTTGAGTCCCGAGATATTTACAATATTTTGCCGTTTGTTCAATTTTGTAATATATGGAATTTATATAATGTTTGTCATCTGATATTTTCATGTTTTTTACTTTGTTGGAAAATTAATTTGTTGCATTTGCAACAATAATATGCTAGCATATTGGTATATAAATTGCAAGAAATTATTTTTTATGAGGTTATAATACATTGAAAAAGAGATTAACAACAATACTTTTAGCCGGACTTTTTTTAGCGGAAATTACCCCGTTAAGTGCTTATGCTATAAATAAAAGCACACAAAAAAACAGTGAACCTAAAAAGGTTTCTATTATGAAAACACATAAACTCAGACAAAAAAGTGACGAATTTAAATATGATTATATAAATTATGCATGGTGGGATAATTTTAATGACCCTATATTAACAGGTTATATTGACAGGGCAATAAAAAATAATTATACCTTGAAAATGGCAACTATTGCTGTTGATGAATATTATCAAGCAATAAAAATACAGTTTGCAAATGAACTTCCTCAGGCTGGTGCAGCTTTTTCTCCCGCATTAGTTAAATCTTCAGGTTTTACAAATACAGATTGGACTTTTGCAATGCCGGCAATTGTAAATTATGAAGCAGATATTTTTCTGAAAAATCACGATAAAACAAAAGCTGTAAAAAAAGAATATGAAGAATCTCTTCAAGATGAAAGGGCCGCTTATATTGGTGTTGCTTCTGCTGTTGGTGCAACCTATTTGAACATAGTAAAACTAGACAAAATGATTTCTTTGCAAGAAGAAATTGTTAAAGATAGGAAAATTATTTACGATTTGTTTTTGGCAAGAAATAAAGAAGGTTTAACTTCAACTGCTGACACGGTTAAAGCAAATAAATCCTATATTGCAGGACAAACAGCATTAACCGAATATAAAAAACAAAGGGAAATTTTATTAAATCAACTTTGTGTTCTTATTGGTGAAAATCCTAACAAATCAAGTTCTTTAGAAAGAATAAATTTTGATAATTTAAATTATAGCGGAGTTATTCCGACAGAAATATCTTCAGAAATTATTTCACAGCGCCCTGATTATATTAAATCCGAACAGATGATAGAAAAAGCAGGCATTGATGTAAGAGTAGCCAAAAAAGAATTTTTACCGTCTATAAATTTAACTGGTTTGGCTCTATTTTTGGCTGGGGATATCGGAAGTCTTTGGACTACAAAAAATGCTCTTGCTGCTCTTGCAGGGGGTGCGACATTACCTTTATTTACCGGCGGAAAAAGAATTGCAAACTTAAAACTTAAAAAAGATGAATATGAAAGAGTTTTAAACAATTATTATCAAACAAATTTGACAGCCATTCAAGAAGTAAATGACGCTTTAACAACAATCAAACATGATGACAAAAAATATCAAGATACAAAAACTCAAGCAGCTTTAGAAAGAAAAGATTATGGTTTCAATGAAGCAAGCTATAACCAAGGAGTTATATCAAAACTTGATTTAATCCAATTGAAAGAAAATGTTCTTTCTACTGATAAATTAGTTACTGATCAAAAAATTAATTGCCTTGTTGACTATATTGGCCTATACAAAGCTGTAGGAAGCCAGTTATAAATTTTTATAATATAAATATTTTTTGTTAAAGTTTTTTCTTTTTATGCCGTAATACCATTTGTAAGAAGATAGAACATGTGTTTATTTTATGCTAAAATATTCTTTAAGAGGAGCGTATGATAGAAGAAACAAAAGATATTGCTTTTGATATTCCGGATGAATTATTAGATAATATTCAACAAAACATTGAAAATATTATCAAAACCTTTGATGTTCCGGAAGAAAATAAACTTGAAGTTATAAAACAAATTAATTATATGTACTCCCGAACAAAATATTTGTCTTTAACGGATGAACTTACCGGTTTATCAAATCGCAGATGTTTTGACAATGATTTTAATAAAGAATTTTTACGTGCGCAAAGATATGAAAATAATCTTACCCTTGTTATGTTTGATATTGATTTATTTAAAAAAATCAACGATACATACGGTCATCAATGCGGAGATTTTGTTTTAAAACAAATTTCTAATGCGGCTCTTCAAACATTTAGAAAAACGGATACAGTATATCGAATCGGAGGAGAAGAGTTTTGTGTTATCTTAACAGAAACAGATATAAAACAGGCAATCATTCCGCTGGAAAGATTTAGAAAAACTGTTGAAACCTTAGGTTTAACTTTTGGCGGACAAGAAATTAGTGTAACTGTTAGTATTGGCGCATGTCAATATAATTCAACTATTGCAACAAAAAATCAATTTATTGAAAATGTTGATTCTGCTTTGTACGATGCAAAAAAATCCGGACGAAATAAGGTTATTTTAAGATAGTACTACATTTTTCCGTTAGAAATTACTATTTCTTGAAATTTCATCCAGCCAAGTATTACGTGTTGTATATTATCAATTCTTATTATGCTCGCATTTGGAGTTACTCCTGCTTTTACCCAGTTTGCAGAATTTGGCAAACCTCCCGCATTTATTCCTGTTTTTACTTGAACCTTATTTAAAAACATATTACCTATAGCTAAAGATTTAAAGATAATTGATTTCATTTGTTTATTTTTTGTACATTTGTATATAGATGCTAAACCTTCCATTATTGTTCCAAGGCTGCATGGGCGAATATTGTCTTTAAACGCACCATAATAACTGTTTTTAGGATTTGTTATTTGAGTACTCAAAACAGGAATTGCCATTTGTTCTGCATATGCTCTCATTTCTCCTGCTTCTTCATCTTTAACAAAATTATTTGTAATCATTTCTTCTATAGCCATGACAGACCAATGATCAAATGGCATATTTAAATCCATTGTTTTGCGGGTTTTTATAATATTATTTATCGCTCTCTTTGCTGCATTCAACCATTTTTCTTGAGGATCTATTTTATAGAGTTCTAATAGACCCATTGCGGCTTCTGCAGGATAAAAAATTGCTTCCGCGCTTTTATTAATTTCTTTTTTTACACAATCATAATAAGCATAAATATTGCCTTCCTCGTTTTGCATAAAAAGCAAAAATTCTCCTAAACCTTGCAAAATTTTTATATCAATAATTTCTTCTTTTACAAGATTTGTGAGTGCACATAATGCTATCCCTGCTGCACCGCTTTTGGCTATAGGTATTTTTATTCCTTCTTCTTGTGGTTTAGAAATTACAACAAATTTTGTTTTATCTATTTGTTTTATGTAATTTTCTACAAAATATTTAGATGAGATTATTCTTTCATCATAATATTTTTTTTCAAACTCTTTTTCTTCAAATTTATACATTGCGTAGAGTGTACCGGCATGACGAAGAGAATTATATTGTTTGTTATCATATACAATTTCCGGATTTACATTATTTCTGTATTGAAATCTTCCGTTTTCTAATATATTTCTGTTTAAATATGCCATGGACATATTTATCTCGTCATAATAAGGATAATCTTTTGCATTATCATGAGTATATTTTTTAGAATCTTTGCGTAATATAGATGCATAAATTACAACTATCATCACAAAAATTGTTGGTATATATATGGATGGAGATGAAAAATCTAACATACATCAATTATACCAAACAAAAGAAAATAATCATAAAGCATTTGTAGGATTTTTGGCAAAAAAAAGAGACAAAGCAAATATGCTTTATCTCTTTTTTTTAAATTTTATTATTATTTTTTCTTTGGTTCTGTTACAGGAGCTTGGACATCACGTTTTAAATTACCCATTTGCTCTGATAATTTTTTTGATATTGTTGCAGGGTTGTATTCATTACTTGAATATTCAATTTTAGCTTTTTTCTTTGCTACTCTTGTTATTTTATCCAAAGATTCTAACTCTTTATCTTGTGTTAAATATTCTTCAATTTCTCTTGATACTTTTTCAAATGGTACAGTGCCAGCAGCTGCTCTATCTGTTACCATTATTATGTGATACCCGTATTGAGTTTGAACAGGGTCTGAAATTGTATTTGGCTTTGCACTAAATGAATAATTTGCAAATTCCGGAACCATTTTTTCTTTTTCAAAATATCCTAAATCTCCGCCGTTTTGAGCAGACATTTCATCTTCTGAATATTTTTTTGCATATGCATTAAATTTTGTGCTGTCTGCTTGCAATTCTTTTGCTAATTTCTCTGCTTCAGATTTTTTCTGAGCCATAACTTTTTCAACTTCTGTTTTCATTTCTTCTTCTGTTAAACTTTTTTTAGATTTTGCAGAGATTTCTTGAGAAATTTGATATGGATTTGCAAGAATTAATATATGAGATGCTCTTACTTGCTCTCCGTGTTTAAATTTGTCTATATTGTCATTATAGAATTTTTTTGCATCAGATTCTTTTACATCTATTTGGCCGACTTCTTTTGCCAATTTATGCATTTTTACTTGATTTTTTATATCTTTTTTAAATTGTGCTACTGACAAATTATTTTGTTTTAATAATTCTGTTAATCTTTCTTTCCCCCCTATTTTGTCTATTATTTTTGCAATTGCTTCATCTGTTTCTTTGTTTGATACTTTTATTCCTCTGTTATTTGCTTCTTGTTTTAACAATTCTTCTATTATAAGTTGGTTTATTACTCTTTGCTCCACCATTAAATAAAACATTCCATCTTTGTTTGATTTTATATCGCCCATTTGTGAGAGTGGAGATTGAGCAATTTGTTTGTCCATTAATTCGTCAAATTGTTTTTGTGTAATAGGCGAATTATTTACTTTAATAATTGTTTTATGCTCTTTTAAGCCGCATCCTGTAAATAACACACCTGCTACTAATAATGTTGCAACGAGTTTTAATACTTTCATTTTATATCCCTCTTTCTTATTAATATTCATGACTGACTTTGTGTATATAATAAAACAAATCTGTTAAAATGTTAAATTTTTCATCAAAATTTGTATAAGAAGTGTTTACAATTAATATTGAACATCCTTTTGTACAAGTTTTTGGAGCTTGTGTGTATTTTATTTTCCTTAGAATATTTGGCGGTAGTGCTTTTAGGATAATATTCCACTCCGGTTTTGTATATGGTGTATAAATCCTTATAGAGTCTTGATTTTCGCGAATTGCACTTATTTTTATGTCTGTAGCTTTTAATCTTAATCTGATTAGTTTTATAAGATTTTGAACAGATTCAGGAGGTTTTGAAAATCTGTCTTTCCACTCTTCTTGAATATAATCTAATTCAACTTCTGATTTTACATCCGCTAAACGTTTATATTCTATCATTTTTTGTTCTGATGAACCTACCCATTCATCAGGAATAAATGCTGTTACATTTATGTCTACAATTGTAGGAGTTATTTTTTCCGATTTTTGGCCTTGAAGTTCTTTAACAGTTTCTTCTAAAAGTTCACAATAAGTATCAAATCCAACATTTACCATATGTCCGTGTTGTTTTGTACCTAAGATATTTCCAACTCCTCGTATTTCCACATCTCGCATAGCTATTTGATATCCGCTGCCAAGAGTTGTGAATTCTTTTATTGCTTTTAATCTGTCTATTGCATCTTTTGATAATTCTTTACTTTTCCTGTAAAAACAATAACAATAAGCTTGGCGTTCGCTTCTTCCTACTCTTCCTCTTAATTGATACAGTTGAGCCAGTCCAAATCTATCTGCATCATGAATAATCATTGTATTTGCATTTGGAATATCTATACCATTTTCAATAATTGTTGTTGCTAAAAGAACATCGTATTCATGTTTTTCAAAATTTACTATGACTTCTTCAAGTTCTTTTTCATCCATTTGTCCATGGCCTATTGCAATTCTTGCATTTGGAACTATTTTTTGTAAAAGATTTTTAAATTCTAAAATACTTTCTACCCTATTGTACAAATAAAAAACTTGACCTTCTCTATCTATTTCGTGATTTATTGCATTTTTAACCATTGCTTCATTCCATTCACCTACATATGTTTTTATAGGAAGTCGATTTTTGGGTGGGGTATTTATGAGTGAAATATCTTTTATTCCTGATAAAGACATATACAATGTTCTTGGTATAGGAGTTGCAGACATTGAAAGTATATCAATATTTTCTCTTAATTGTTTTAGTTTTTCTTTATGACGTACTCCAAATCTGTGCTCTTCGTCTATTACTAAAAATCCTAAGTCTTTAAATTTTATTCCTTCTTGCAAAAGTCTGTGAGTACCTACAACAACATCACATTCTCCTGTTGCCAAATGCTTTATTGTTTCTTTTTGTTCTTTAGATGTTCTAAATCTTGATAAGAGTTCTACGTTTATTCCGAAAGGTTTAAATCTATCAGACATTGTTTGAAAATGCTGCAGAGCAAGTATTGTTGTGGGTACTATTATTGCAGCCTGTTTTCCTGATGTAATTGCTTTAAAAATTGCTCTCATTGCAACTTCTGTTTTTCCAAAACCTACATCCCCGCAAATTAATCTATCCATTGGCTGAGAAGATTCCATATCTTCTTTTACTTGATGAGTTGCTTTTAATTGGTCCGGTGTTTCTACGAAAGGAAAAGCTTCTTCCATTTCTATCTGCCAATTTGTATCAGGTAAAAATTCTATTCCTTGCTGCATTTTGCGCCTTGCATATAATCTTAACAAATCATAAGCAACAGTTTCCACTGCTTTTTTTACTTTTGTTTTTGTATTTTCCCAGTCTCTACCGCCCATTTTTGACAGTTTTGGTTTTGTAGAACCAGAACCTCTATAACGACATAATAAATTTATTTGTTCTGCCGGTATATGCAATCTGTCTTTGTTCGCATACTCTATTGTTAAATAATCTTTTAATTGTCCGTCTATTTCTTGTTTTGAAAGTCCTTTATATATCCCCAAACCATGAATTGTATGAACAACAAATTCCCCTTCTTTTATATCATTTATATTTTCTATAAATTCCGGTTTTTCTTTATAATAAGACTTTTTAGATGCACTAATTTCTTTCGGACGTTTATTAAACATCTCTCTATCTGTTATTATTATGGTTTTAAATTCAGGTAAAATACATCCGCCACATATTATTGATGATTCAAAAATCACATTATATATTTCTTTTTCTGTTAAAACTTCTTTTACTCTATCTTGATAATCTGTTGCAATTATTATTTTGTTTTGATTATTTTGGTATATGTATTTAACTATTTCTTCAAAATTTGCTTCAAAATTTCTTAACGGCTGAGCATTAAATTCTATTAAATTAAACATTGAGCCATCAACAAAATTGTTAAAACCTATTTTTGTAAAGTAAGAAGTTTGACGAAGAAATTCTTCATATGAAATATGATTTTTTGAATTTAATTGTTTTATTAAACCATTTTTTATATTTTCTTCTAATCTTTTATTATTTTCTTCATCTAACATTTCATATTTTGAATATATTTCAGAGGTTTCATCTAAAACAATTAAATAATCTTTTAAATAATCAAAAATACTTACAAGATTGTTATTAAAAATATTTTGATATACTTCAATCCCTTCAAAATAATTGTCTTCTTGTGTTTCTTCATCTTTTTGTAATTCATATAATTTATCTTCTTGTGCAGTTGTAATAAACTTATAGCGCGGATATATATTGGTTTGTTCTATTTTTCCTATAGATTTTTGTGTTTCATTATTAAAATACCTTATATCAATTACTTCGTCTCCCCAAAGTTCTATTCTTATTGGGTTTGGATTTAATGAAAATATATCTATTATATCCCCTCTAATACTATATTCTCCGATATCACTAACCATTGTGACTTTTTTGTACCCAAGATTTATTAGTTTTTAGATCGGAAGAGC
>ERZ842401.8061-NODE-8061-length-10516-cov-5.935188_pt1 | contig 10516 bp, 4 predicted proteins | sample MGYA00521270_ERZ842401 | MGnify/ENA primary metagenome ERZ842401 (study PRJEB31892, sample SAMEA3878208) | bioreactor metagenome | biome: Moose rumen | place: Sweden | collected 2011-10 | study: EMG produced TPA metagenomics assembly of the PRJEB12797 data set... | reverse complement strand
CAGGGGAGGCGGCTGAGCATGGCGGCAAAGGGCGCCCCACTACCTTGGACGCTGGCGTGACGATGGACAACCAGATAGTCTTTGAACTGTACAACGAGGTGCTGACGGCGGCAAAGGTCTTGGGCAGCGAGGAGGACACGGCGCTGACGGAGACACTCAGAGAACAACTCTGCCAGCTGCCACCCATGCAGATTGGCCGTTGGGGACAGCTGCAGGAGTGGCTGGACGACCTCGATGACCCCAAGGACGACCACCGCCACTTCTCGCACCTGTTCGGGCTCTATCCGTCAAACCAGATATCGCCTTACCGCACGCCGGAGCTGTGGCAGGCTGCCCGCACGTCGCTGACAGCCCGCGGCGACGTCAGCACGGGATGGTCCATGGGCTGGAAGGTGTGCTCGTGGGCACGCCTGTTGGACGGTGAGCACGCCTACAAACTCATTAAAGACCAGCTGACGCTGACTGCCGACACATTCCTTGTCTTTGGCACGGTCAAGCAGCGCGGCGGCACCTACCCAAACATGTTCGATGCCCACCCGCCATTCCAGATTGACGGAAACTTCGGTTGCACAGCGGGTATTGCAGAGATGCTGGTGCAGAGCCACGACGGCTTCATCTACCTGTTGCCGGCACTGCCCGCGGCGTGGAAGGACGGCTCGGTCAAGGGGCTGGTAGCCCGTGGCGGTTTTGAAATTGACATGGACTGGAAGGACGGACAGCTCACCAAGGCTGCCGTCCACTCGAAAAGCGGTGGCAGCTGCCGCATCCGCTCCCTCGTCCCTCTCAAGGGCAAGGGACTGAAAGCAGCCAAGGGCAACATGGAGAACAGCCTGCTCACCGTGGCCGAGACACCCAAACCCATCATCTCGCCAGAGGCAAACATAAGCAAAGTGACCTTGGCCAAGACGTACCTCTACGACTTACCGACCAAGGCTGGCAGCAATTACGTACTCGTCAAGTAACTAAAAAATAAAAAGCAATGAAGCGAACCTTATTACTAACCGCCCTTGTGGCACAAGTACTGATGATGAATGCAGCAAAAAGCAAAGTAACGGTAGACCGCATAGACCCGACAGACTGGTATGTGGGGCTCAAGAACCCGCAGGTGCAGCTGATGGTGTATGGCAAGGACGTGGCCACCGTCAAGGAGGTAACAACCGACTATCCCGGAGCCGTCATTGACAGCGTGGTGCGGCTGGACTCTCCCAACTATCTGTTAATCTACATGGACTTGAAGGAGGCTAAGGCTGGCGAGATGACGCTGGCTTTCGACAAGAAGAAAGTGAAATACCTGTTGAAAGAACGGGAGATGAGCGGCAGCAAGCGCATGGGATTCACCAATGCTGACGTGCTCTATATGCTCATGCCCGACCGGTTTGCACAAGGGGCTGGCCACAACCCGCAAATAAAGGGCATGCGCCCCTACAGGGAAGACCGCACACAGCCCAGCCTGCGCCATGGCGGCGACCTGAATGGCATCCGGGAGCACTTGGACTACTTCAAGGAATTAGGAGTCACGGCACTGTGGCTGACTCCCGTCTTAGAGAACGACTCTCCCGACAACGAGCAGGGATACTCCACCTACCATGGCTATGCCACGACCGACTACTACAAAGTGGACCCGCGCTTTGGCACCAATGCCGACTACCGCCGCCTATGCGACGAGGCTCATGCCAAAGGGCTGAAAGTCGTGATGGACATGATATTCAACCACTCCGGCTTTGAGCACCCGTGGACATTAGACATGCCCGCCAAGGACTGGCTGAACCTGCCCGATTGGCTGAAGGAATCGAATGGAACATCCAATGCCAAAGGTACCAGTTTCCTGCAAACCTCCTATAAACTGACACCTGTGGTAGACCCCTATGCCTCAAAGGTGGACCTGCGGGAGACAACGGAAGGATGGTTCGTACCCACCATGCCAGACTTGAACCAGCGCAATCCGCACCTGATGCGCTACCTGATTCAGAACTCCATCTGGTGGATAGAGACCGTAGGCATCGACGGCATCCGCATGGACACCTATCCCTATGCCTACGCTGATGCCATGGCTCAGTGGATGAAAGAACTGGATGAAGAATATCCCAACTTCAACACGGTGGGCGAGACATGGGTCACTGAGCCTGCCTATACGGCTACTTGGCAAGCTGGCTCTAAGCTATCTTCTCACAACTCTTACCTGAAAACTGTCATGGACTTCTCGTTCTTCGACAAGCTGAATCAAGCAAAAAATGAAGAAACTGATGCATGGTGGCAGGGACTAAACCGCCTTTACGGCTCATTCGTCTACGACTACCTCTACCCCAACCCCAGCAGTGTCATGGCCTTCATCGAGAACCACGACACCGACCGATTCCTCGGCAATGGGCGCGACACGCTGGCCTTGAAGCAGGCCTTGGCCTTGTTGCTGACCGTTCGCCGCATACCACAACTTTACTATGGCACCGAGGTACTCATGAATGGAACCAAGGAGGTGACTGACGGCAATGTGCGCAAAGACTTCCCTGGCGGCTTCCCTGGCGACACACACAACTGCTTTACCGCCAAGGGACGCACCAAGGCAGAACAACAGATGTTCCAATGGACGAGCCGACTGCTGCACTGGCGTCAGGGCAATGAGGTCATCACACGTGGCACTCAGACACAGTTCATCCCCTTTAACGGCATTTATGTCATTGCACGCCAACTGAAAGGACGCACTGTGCTGACCGTACTCAACGGCACTTCAAAACCTGCGAAGATGGAAGTAGCCCGCTACGCCGAGGTCATTGGCAGCACCAAGCGGGCCAAGGACATACTAACAGGACGCTATTACGACCTGTCACAGGACCTGACTATGAAGGCCCGCCAGTCATTAGTGCTGGAGTTTTAGTCCGACTGATGCTCCCGCATATATTCGCGGGGCGTCATGCCATAGAATTTCTTAAAGATAGTCGAGAAGGAGGCTGCATTGTTGAAGCCGCAGGCATAGACCACCTCAGTGATGTTCATGCCTGACTGGGTCAGCAAGTTGGCAGCCTGCTTCAGTCTTAGGTTGCGAATGAAGTCATGGGGCGTCTGACCCGTCAGCTCTTTCATCTTACGGTGCAGGTGCACACGGCTGATGCCCACCTCGTCGGCAATGAAGTCCACACTGAGATCACTGTCGTTAAGATGCCGGTTGATGACGTTCATGACGCGATCCAGCAACTTGTCATCGGGCGACTTCATCTGCACATTGTCCACCTGTTGCTCCAACATGTCGTTGCGGCTGTACTTCAGGCGCAACAGTTGGTGCGTGTGAATTAGGTTGACGATAGTGCGACGCAGGATGTCCATATTAAACGGCTTGATGATATAGGCATCGGCTCCCGTCTCCAAGCCTTCCAACTGGTCCTCGTCACGGCTCTTGGCCGTCAGCAGGATAATGGGGATGTGGCTCGTTGTGGGATTCGACTTGAGCTTAGAGCAAAGCGTATTGCCATCCATCTCTGGCATCATGATGTCTGAAATGACAAGGTCAGGCAGGGTGCGCAACACCTCGGTCAGCCCCTCATGCCCGTTGGCACAAGTCGCAACATCATAGTCAGAACCCAACTCCGCAGCCAGATAGTCACGTATCTCCATGTCATCCTCCACAATGACTAACTGCTGGCGACGATGTGCCTTCGGTTGTTCGGGAACCTCCGACACCTCTGGCATGACATCCTCTATCAGCGCAGCAGCGTGTGACACATCCTGTTTGTCCAACAATATCTCCTCTGGCTTCAAGTGCGCATTGCCCAGCGGAATGGTCACCACAAACTCACAACCGTGCCCGTCGGCATTGTTGTGGGCAGTAACGGTGCCGTGGTGCAACTCCACGAGCGAGCGCGTCAGGTCCAGACCGATGCCCGTACCGGTGTTGCGGTCGTTGATGCTGGAGGGTGTCTGATAGAAACGTTCAAAGATTTTCTCTAACTTATCCTCAGGTATTCCCTCTCCATTGTCACTGATACTGATGCTGACATTTTTGTCATCGTGGGTAATGCCCATGCGGATAGTGCCCCCCGCTGGTGTGAACTTAAAGGCATTCGACAGGATATTGACTATCACCTTGTCGAAGTTGCCGCGATCTATCCATACAGGCAGCATCTGAGTGTCATGCTCGTATGAGAAATGAATGTTCTTGCTCCTGGCCTGTTGGGCAAACAAAGTGTGGATGTCACCGACAAACGTAATCAAGTCAGTCTCACACATGTGCATCTGCATCTGCCCTTTGTCTATCTTACGCAGGTCCATCATCTGGTTAATAAGACCAAGGATGCGCTCGGCATTGCGGCGGATGGTCTCGTAGATGCTACGGCGGTGCGGGTCGTCATCCTGCTTCATCAGCGACAGCAATGGTGTGACGATGAGCGTCATAGGCGTGCGAATCTCATGCGAAATATTCATAAAGAAGCGCAACTTCGCATCGGCCATCTCCTCAGCATGTATGTGCTCCTGCAAGCGCAGGCGGTCTTGCTCCTTGCGACGGCGATAGCGCAGATAAGCCCATACGGCAGCAGCCAGTGTCATGATATAAATAAGGTACGCGAATGTGGTGCGATACCATGGAGCATGGATGACGATGGTGAAGCAGCGCTCAGGTGTGGACTGCATATTACGGTCGGCCACCACACAGAAGTTATAGGTGCCCGGCGACATGTGTGAGAACGTAATCTCATTGACACCTGGCTGCAAGTGCACCCACGGCTCGTCGTTGATGCGATAGCGATATACGATGTGCTCAGGATTATCGTAGGTAAGCGTGGAAAGTTGCACGGCAAAAGAGTTGTCAGTATAGCTCAGCTCAAAATGGTCTGAGGCTATGACTGCCGTGTCGGCGACCTGCCAGAAGCCGGAGCGCGTTGCTACCGTGACACGCTCGCCGTTGACAGAAAATTCCGTCAGCTTTACCTCTGCACGCCAGTCGCTTTGCTGCAAGTCACGGGGCCGGAACCACGTAATACCACCCAAGCCGCCAAATATCATGCTGCCGTCAGCGGTGCAGAACGAAGCACCGTCACTGAACTCATTCGACTGCAAGCCGTTGTCCACATAGTAGCTGGTCGTCTTCTTGGTCTCGGTATCGAGGCAGCACAACCCATGATCTGTGGCCACCCATAGATGACCGTCCTTGTCAGCCTCGATGGACGAGATGCCATTGTCGGCCAGTCCGCTTTCCATGTCGTGATGCTCCATCTCGTGCTTTTTCAGGTCGTAGCAGAACAGTCCGTCATTAGTGCCCACACGCAATTTGCCGTTAAACTCACGGGCTATACGGGTAGGTGTGCCATAGTTTAAGCAGTTAGTACCGTTAAATGTTGTCAGCCAGTTCTCGGTCTGAATGTCCATGGCACACACGCCCATGGTGGTGGCAGCATAAATGCGCTGTCTGTCTGGCGACAGCGACAACTGCGAAATATAGTTGTTGGCTATGCTGTTGACATTCCTGTTTCTGGCTGCATTGACATCCATAGTATAGGCCTTTGTGTTACCCGTCTGAATGTCAAGGCGTATCAGTCCGTTACCCATCGTGGCCAACCAGAGCTGGCCACGGTGGTCTGCCTCCAAGTCAAACACGCTGACAACTGTCCCTTGCGGCAATGACTGTGCATGGTAGTTCAGCGTCGCAGTATCAATCCAGCCAAGCCCCTCACGGTAAGAACCTAACCACACTCGCCCCTGCATGTCTTCACAGAGGCCGAGGATGGTAGCCGGAAAGTGCTCACGGAAGTGCTTCATCAGCCGACCGTCATGTGTCAGGCAATAAAGTCCGTCCTTGTCGGTGCCCACCCACACATAGCCGTTGCGGCTTTTCAAGACACTGGTCACACAGGCCTGCCCTAACACATTGCGCAGTCCTAACTTGTAGCCCATATATGAGAAGCCCATGCCATTGCCCGGCTGCATGAATATACCCTTCTGCAACAAGCCAAGCCACACGTTCCCATTCTGGTCTTCAGCAATGGAGTACACCTTGCTGATGGTCAAGTCCACATCACGACTATAGTAGGGATTGTCGGTCACCAGTCCCGTCTTGGGATAGTAGATGCCAAGGCCCTCACCGTCATAACCCATCATCACGTCGCCAGCACGATTGACGTGGAGCGTTGAGATATGTTTCGTGCCCGTAGCACTGATATGCTGGAAACCCGCCTTGCCGTCAAAGCGGAACAGTCCTGCATTTGACGTACTGGCATAGATAGTGCCGTCAAGGCCCTCACAAATGGCACGACAGGTGCTGCGCTCTGCCTCTCCCTCGAAGTAGCGCTGCACGCTTTTCCCGTCATATCGCCATAAACCCACGTCGTCGGTCACTATCCAGAGTTGCCCCTGCTTATCTTCCATCATACGGTGAACGGTGCGCAGGTCACGAAATATTGCCCCCCCCAGCTCATGGGCACTCTCACGGTCGGTCATGCGCAACATGCCATGCCCCGACGTGCCCACCAGCACTTCGCCGTTCTGCCGTTGCAGCAGACAGGTTATGTAGCAGGGAGTGACATGACCGTCCTGATCATAGGTCTTCACATCACGAAAACGCTCTCCATCGTAGGTCTGGAATGCACCGTACATACCTATATAGAACAGTCCCTGCCGATCCTGCATCATGCAGTTCACGTAGTTGCTGGCCATTCCCAAGTCTTGCTTCTGCTCTTTTTTCAGGATTTGAAACTGGTAGCCATCATACTTGTTGAGTCCGTTACGGGTAGCTACCCAAATAAAGCCATCGCGGTCTTGATAGACTTGCGTGGTAAAACTGCTCGACATCTGTTTGTCTGCATCAAAGTGTTTGCCCATTTGGGCCCGTACGCCCAACGTGGTCATTAAGGTTAGTAATGTAATTAGAACTTTACGCATGTTGAACTGCGGTTAGTTAGTCTTTTTGGTATTTTCTAACTGCAAAAGTACATTTTTTTCATATATGTACCAAACAAAAAAACACATTTTATGTCACGTAACATCAAAAATGTTACATGACATAAAATGCGGGTTACTTATTGAAAAAAGGTTGCCACCCCCCAGCTCTACTCGTTGGCGGTGGTGGCATAGAGGCCTATGCAGGCACCTATGAAGCCCCCGCTGCGTGAGGTGCTCAAGTTGACGGCATCCACACCTGCGGCCAACGTCTTCCAAGCACCGTTACCTTGGCTGTAATAGAAGGAGTAGTAGCGACCGTCACCTGCCACTTTCAAGCGCAACGGTTTCGTCTCGTCAATGCATGCCGACCCTATGACGACACGCTGCTTCTCCGAGCGGGTCAGCACCACAGCCGTCCGGCCATTGAGCAGGGTCTTACCCATCACGAAGTTGAAATCTTCGTTTTGCAGCAAGGCCACTCCTGCCAACTCCTTAGCCGACTTCGGGGTAAAGGTCAGTTCCGTCTCTGCCTCGAAAGTGGTGTGCTGCTGGCGGGCAAACACTGCCGACAAGGCTTCACGCTGCGAAATGTTGACGGGCAGCGGACGAATGGTCAGTCCATGCCCTGTAGTGTAGAACTGCGACGGGTTGCGCAGGAATATCCAGCGCTGATTCAAAGTTGGCTGGTCGAAGCAGTCGGTGTAGCTGAAGTTGCCAGTGGTCAAAGTGTGACTGCCACCCGCGTCAGCCCGCTTATTGGGCATCTCTACCACTGTTGGCACAGCCGTCCCTTTCTCCAAGATGACAGGCCAGCCGTCCCTCCATGTCACAGGCAGCATATAGGTATCACGTCCTGTATTATAGAAAGGTCCCTCATAGGCACGGCAACCCAAGAAGACAGCCCACCACTGGCCTTTCGTGTCTTGCACCAAGTCGGCATGTCCCGTGCTAGTCACTATGTCGGGACGGTTGGGGTCCAGCCCCGTCCGCTGGGTCAGGATGGGGTTCTCTGGGCACTCCTCCCAAGAGGCGGGGTCGGTGATGTCCGACTTCAGCGGTGCACGGAAGACGACCTCCGAATGCCAGTCGCCCGTTCCACCCTCGGCACACATCAGATAATAGAACTTGCCAATGCGGTAGAGGTGGGGACCCTCAATCCAGATGGGCTTCTCCTGCACATGGGTGCCGCCACGCACAATCTGCTTCCAGCCACGACCGTCAGGTGTTCCACGGGTAATGATGCTGTCACCTTTCACGTCAAAGCGCAGGATGCGGATGGCACGCTGCCCCTCATAGTCGTGTCCACCCTCCACAGGACCATTATGCACGATATATGCCTGCCCATCTTTGTCGAAGAAGAATGACGGATCAATACCGTCTATCTGCGGCAGATAGACAGGGGCACTCCAGCCCTTGTGCGGGTCGGTGGTCTTCACGAAGAAGTTGCCAGCCCCCACATTGGTGGTAATCATGTAGAAAGTCTTGTTCTTCGGGTTGTACTTAATGTCCGGGGCAAAAATGCCACCACTCACTTTCTGATTCTTCAAGGGCACCTGTGACTCGCGGTTCAGCACATGGCCCACCTGCGTCCAGTCTGCCAGATTCTTGCTCTCAAAAAGGGGCACACCGGGAAAGAAAGAGAACGACGAGTTGACCAAATAGAACGTGTCGCCCACGCGACAGATGCTGGGGTCTGGATAGAATCCCGCCAAAACAGGGTTCAAATACTGGCTTTGCGGGTCATACTGTTTCTGGAAACGAGTGTCGTTGCCAGCATACTTGAAATAGGAGAAGTTAGCCTCCTGCGCCATGACCGTCATAGAGCAGACTATGAGGCTGGCAATAGTCATTAGTTTTTTCATCATGCCGTCTATATATCAGATTTCTGTTTCAGCCTGCAAAGTTACGACTATTTCCCAGAATGCACCTGCATTTTTGTTTCAAATAATTTTCTATTAGTTACAAGTAAGGCATATTATCCACCAACATTCCGTCAAGCATGTTGATGACACGGGTGGCATAACCGGCATCACGCTGAGAGTGAGTCACCATCACGACAGTCGTGCCTTCCAGATTCAACTGGGTGAGCAGTTGCATTACTTCCAAACCGTTCTTCGAGTCGAGGTTACCAGTCGGCTCATCAGCCAGTATCAGTTTGGGATTCATCACCACGGCACGGGCAATGGCCACGCGCTGCTGCTGACCACCTGAGAGCTGCTGGGGGAAGTGGTGGGCGCGATGCGAGATGGCCATCCGACGCAGCACCTCCTCTACGCGAGTCTTACGCTCCTTCTTGGGTACGCCGAGATAGGTCAGCGGCAGCTCTACGTTCTCCTCCACGTTCAGCTCGTCAATCAGGTTGAAGCTTTGGAACACGAAGCCAATCTGTCCCTTACGCACCTTCGTGCGCTGGCTCTCCTTCAGCTGACCAACGTTCTCACCGTCCAGCCGATACTGTCCGCTGGTGGGATTGTCTAACAGGCCAAGGATATTAAGCAGCGTAGACTTACCACAGCCCGACGGCCCCATAATGGCCACGAACTCACCTTTCTTTACTTCGAGCGACACACCGCCCAATGCTACGGTCTCCACCTCTTCCGTGCGGAATACCTTCTGAATGTTTTCAAGTTTAATCATAATTATTTTGTTTTAAATGTTATATGTCGTATTTTGAATCGCAACGAGCCAGTTCCGAATGCCGACTGTCTACAGGTTTAACCTTGTTAACCATCGTCATGTATTATTTTATCCATGCAGGCAACTCCCGTTGTTCCAACAGTTAATGATGAAGCAGGTAAACATAAGTATCCTTGAACATCCAGCAACTGGACTCGATGCGAATGGGAGTCATATTATTCAGTCTTGAGATAGTTGACAGGATTACTGGTAGCCACACGGTGACAACCTGCACAGACGACGCTCAAGATAACCACCAGCACCAACAGCGCACAGCCCACAAAGAGCAAGGGAGAAAGAACGGCTTTCTCGCTGAACTGCTCTAACCACAGGCGAGAAACATACCACGCACCGACGGCTCCAATCAAGACGGCAGGCAGGGCCACACGCAAGATGTCGATGATGAACAAACGAAGTACATCTACCGTCCGTGCACCATTCACCTTGCGGATGGCTATCTCCTTCTGTCGACGTCCAATCTCTCCAGCAAGATAGCCGACGAGTCCGATGAGGGCGATGAGCAGCGCCACCACTCCACCTATCATCACCGTCGTGCGGAAACGATGGGCATCGGTATAGAGTTCAGTCATCATCTGCTGATAGGGCGTGATGGCAATGTCGGGATTGTCGGTCATCAACCGTTTCACCACCTTATTGGCCTCCTTCAAAGCGTCCATCGACTGGAAGCGGATCAGGATGTAGTGCATCTGGTCGGGCTTGCGACTGTAGTAGCAGAGGCTGGGACGGGTGTCGGGATTGGTGATGCTGCCAATGCGGGTGTCCTCATACACGCCGACGATGGTATAAGGGCCTTGGAACGAGGTGCAGATAATCTGCTTGCCCACAGCACGGTCCCAACCGGCAATCTGCTTCATGCGCTCTTCAAACTGTCGGCTCACCATTACCTCGCGCAGTGTGTCTGCCTGCTCTGTGAATGCGCGACCAGAGACGATGGGAATGCCCATCACGTCGAAAT
>ERZ842401.8060-NODE-8060-length-10516-cov-9.653857_pt1 | contig 10516 bp, 10 predicted proteins | sample MGYA00521270_ERZ842401 | MGnify/ENA primary metagenome ERZ842401 (study PRJEB31892, sample SAMEA3878208) | bioreactor metagenome | biome: Moose rumen | place: Sweden | collected 2011-10 | study: EMG produced TPA metagenomics assembly of the PRJEB12797 data set... | reverse complement strand
CTTCCGATCTGCAGGAAGCTGGACATGCGGATGTGATTTTTTCTTTTGAGTTCAATAACCAGATGATCCCGATACATTTCCCTCAGGAGCATTGGTGCACCGGGCGGCATACCATTCTTTTGTATTATCCGATTGAAAACGTGGTGGCGAATTACACGAATACCTTCAATGTCTATATGCGTTGCAGCGGCGGCACGGCGGCTGTGGATACGGGATTTTGCATTGCTTCCATATCCGGACAGAGCATGGGCGCGGATGCGGCATGGGATGGAAAGATAGAGGTTGAGGAATATGTTGAAAGGTTTGCTTTCGGCACCGGAAGCGAGTACGGACGGCTTAGGTCTCTTGGATTTACAGAAAGTACGCTGTGGGAGATCGATGAGCTGGTGAAGAGAAGCTATTCTGATACGGTGAGCGGCAGAAGGACGATCGGCGGCTTTGCGGTGCAGGTGGATGTTGCAGGGAGTAATATGTGATGGGAGGTCTGAAATGAGAAGATATACGGGAAATGTAACGATTGAGCTGGAAGACCAGAACACCGGAACGGTGGAGACGGTTTCCGAGACAAACATGGTGACGAACGCCGTGAATGACCTGTTGGGGTGTAACCCGATGGGTCTTTTTTATAAGTGTTCGGGGCAGTATGACGACATGGTGCTGTGGAACAGCGAGATGCTGCCTATTTGCCCGAACATGATCGGGGGGATTTTGCTTTTTCCGAGTGCGCTGACGGAGAATGCGGCGAACATCTATCCGTCAAGTACGAACCTGCCGATTGCCTATGCCAGTAATGACGTGAATGCTACGGCGAACGTGAAGCGCGGGAGCATGAATCTGACAGAGAGCATGGCGCTTTCGGACGGGTATAAGTTCGTGTGGGAGTTTACGCCGTCTCAGGGGAATGGCACGATTGCGGCGATAGGGCTGACTTCAAAGCAGGGCGGGGCGAATGCTTACGGCTCTGACGTGGCGGTGGATACGGCGCTTCTGCAGCTGAGGCAGAACAGCCTAAGCCTTGATGTGACATGGCTGAATACTTTGTTTCGGACGGTGGAGGTGGATTTTGAAAATGGCTTGCTTTACTCGATTGCCTATGCGAGCAATACGGTGACAGTTACGAGATACCGGATCCCGATTTTTGATATCGGCTTAAATGAGATGCTGAATGATACCACGCTTACGCTGGAAGATACGACGGTGCTGCAGTGCTCTACTTTCCGTTTCTATGGAAGCTATACGCCGTATGGCATTTTCCTTGACGGCGGCGACGGGTACTGGTACGGATTTTCCAATCAGGCGAACAGCTCCGGGGATGCGACGATGCTGTGGATAAAGATAGATAAATCGGATCTGTCCTTTACGGAGGGGAGCTGGACGCTTTCCAATGCGAAGCTTAAGACCGTGGGGAGCTTTCGGGCGGATTCGAGCTATCCGGCGACTCAGAGGAATGCGGTGGTGAGAAACGGATACCTGTATGTGCTGGCTTATGATGACGGCGGCGTTTACAAGATCAACCTGGCAAACAGCACGGACATCACGCTGATAAGCCTTGGGTTTACTTCCGAGGCAAGGTCTATCTGTACATCGGGCAGCTGCGAGGCAAGGCTTTTGATGCTGAATGATGTATTGATCGGTTATGATTTCATGATCGATGCGAGTGATAACGTGATCGCGACTTATGCCGGTACGAGGATGAACAACATGGCTACGCCGCTTTTCAGGTACAAGGAGTTTGTGCTGGGCTGGGGCGGCTCCTATGGGAATGAGTACAGGTATAATTTCCTGCTCACGCCGTACTTGGCGACGATATGCAACCTGAGCCAGGCGGTGGTTAAGAATGCGGATAAGACGATGAAGATCACGTATACGCTGACGGAGACGGTGGTGAGTTCGTAAGGTCGGGTTTTCCGACTTTAGGATAGTAACAATGTGGCAGGCGGTGCTCGGATGGGTGCCGCTAATTTTATGGGAGGAATGTGCGATGAAGGAGTTTTGGGGATTGATTCAGTTGGCTTTTACGGCTGTCGGAGGATGGCTGGGTTACTTTTTGGGAGGTTGTGACGGGTTGCTTTACGCATTATTGGCGTTTGTGGTGCTGGATTATCTGACAGGGATTATGTGTGCCATTGCGGATAAAAAATTGAGTTCTAACGTATCTTTTCGCGGCTTGGCAAGGAAGGTCTGTATCTTTGTGATGGTGGGGATCGGGCATCTATTGGATACTCAGATACTTGGAGAGACCGGGGTGCTCAGGACGGCGATCATCTTCTTTTATCTCAGCAATGAGGGGCTTTCCCTTGTGGAGAATGCGGCGTATCTGGGATTGCCGGTGCCTGAGAAGCTGAAATTGGTGCTTCAGCAATTACATGAGAAAGACAGGAAGGATGGTGGCGACGATGAAGTACAGTGAGAAAAATAAGCCAATGGTCTGCATGATGACACAGAGTACCTGCTATAAAGGCACAAAGAAGATGGATGTGAAGGGCGTGCTCTGGCACAGTACCGGGGCGAATAATCCGACGCTGAAGCGGTATGTGCAGCCGGATGATAATGCCGCTGACAGGGATGCGCTGATAAAGCTGATCGGAAAGAATGCCTACGGGAATGACTGGAACCATACAGCGGTGCAGGCTGGGCTTAATGCGTGGATCGGGAAGTTGTCGGACGGCACGGTTGCGGCGGTTCAGACAATGCCCTGGGATTATCGTCCGTGGGGATGCGGTTCCGGCTCAAAGGGGAGCTGCAATACCGGGTGGATACAGTTTGAGATATGCGAGGATGGGCTGAATGACAAGGGGTATTTTGAGAAAGTTTATAAAGAGGCGTGTGAGCTGACGGCTTATCTTTGCAGGATGTATGGCATTGATCCTAAAGGGAGCGTGAAGATGGGCGGCGTGACGGTTCCCACGATCCTTTGCCATGCGGATTCTCATAAGCTGGGGCTTGGGAGCAATCATGGGGATGTGCTTCACTGGTTTACTAAGTTTGGGAAGAGTATGGATGATGTGAGAGCGGATGTGGCGGCGATTATGGGTGCGTTACCGATAGAAACGCCTGAAACGGATGTGACGGTAACGCCGGTATCGGATGAGGAAAAGATCTGGAAGTTTCTGTATGGGAAGATCGGGAATGCTTACGGCGCGGCAGGGCTGATGGGTGAGCTTTACGCCGAAAGCGGGCTGAAAGCCAATAATCTTCAGAACAGCTATGAGAGGAAGCTGAATATCACGGATGCGGAATACACGAGGCTTGTGGATGGGGATAATTATCCTGATTTCATCAATGACAAAGCAGGGTATGGTCTGGCTCAGTGGACTTATTGGAGCAGGAAGAAGGCTCTTTTGGAGTATGCGAAGGCTAAGGGTAAGTCCATCGGGGATCTCTCTATGCAGCTGGATTTTCTGTGGAGTGAGCTGCAGGGGTACAGGAGTGTGATGAATACGCTGAAGGCGGCAAAGTCTGTGAGGGAAGCGTCCGATGCGGTGTTGACCGGATATGAGAAGCCTGCTGATCAGGGTGAGGCGGTGAAGGTTAAGAGAGCCGGATTCGGACAGAGTTTTTATGAGAAGTATGCCGGTGGAGGCAAGGTTTCGTCATCTGGTGGGATGAGCAATGCGGATTGTCCGTTTAAGGTGAAGGTTACGGCGAAGGATCTGAGGATCCGAAAAGGCAATGGTACCGATACGGCATGGACAGGGAAATATGTTCCGCCGGGAGTGTATACGATTGTGGAGGTTAAGAGCGGCAAGGGCTCGGATGCCGGATGGGGAAGGCTGAAGAGCGGTGCCGGGTGGATTGCGTTGGATTTTACGGAACGGGTGTAACATCCATGAATATCGCAGAAACAAGGCAGGAAACCCACTAATTTTCTGTGGTGATTCTGCCGATATAGTGATATAATGAGGACGAGAGAAGAGGAATGCGAATGGAGACAGGTGGCTTTGACGGAAACTTAGAATCGATGGAGATGGCAAAGAAGCGTGACCACAAGGTTGTGATTACGGATGAAGCCATAAATAAGGTTCCAAGCATTAAATATCGGCATATTCCAGAGGAACAGCATCATATAATTACGGAGCTTGCAAGAGAGGCACTAATTGTTTCGAAGGATGAGAACGAAAGCAATGAGGTTGCCATCACATACAAAATGTGTGATACTTCTGCTCTGAGCGAGGATCAGAGAAGAAATGTGATAGGGATAGCACTGGGTGATGATCATTCAGTGGATCCGGAGGAGGATACTGTATCGTATCATCTGCTTAATGCTACGGCGGACTGCATTGTGGTTATAGTTCACAATCATCCATCGCTCTCAAAGATATCACTTGCGGATGTGCGATATCTTTTGAGATATCATTCGCTCAAAATGATAGTGGCAGTGACAAATCTTGGAAGTATTTCTTATGTTGTTAAGGCTAATGACTATGACAGAGCGAAGGCGGTGAATCTGTATGACAAGTGTGTTGATATGTACAATGATGCGGATGATCTTAAGGGATATCAAAAAGCGACAAATCATTTCTTGAATAATTGTTATGAAGTTGGGTTGGTGCATGAAGACCGTTAGGAGGTTGGACATATGAATGAACATATTATATTGAGTGAAAAACCAGAGGATTTAAAAAAAGCCGCCAATTGGGGCAAGGAGCAAAAAGAAAAGCAGAAAAGGAATGACGAGGTGGGTGAGAGACTTTGGAAGAGGATTTACCCTGTGCTTACCGGTGCTATGAAGCCCGCCAGATGATGTAAAAGTAAGCTGATCCTACAATCGCATAAATATGAAAAGCAGAGAACTGTGAAGACTCACAGCGGCTCTGCTTTTTTTATGCTCTAAATCGGTCTGATGGGGTGTTCGTAGAAGAACATCTTCTGTGGCCATTTTTGACTACGAGAATATTACATCTATTTTACGATCCCATTAAACTCTTGTCAATAATTTAGCGAAAATCCACAACATTTTGTAGCACATTGCACAAATCCATCTGTGAATAAACACTTATCCGACATTTTTTCAACATCAACTGATTTTATTATCGGCACACTTTGAGTATTCCGTTCCGATAGTGCACCCTTTTCGGAAAAATAGAGCAGGGTCTCCGAAAAAACAGAGCATCCCTTTCCGTTTTTTGAGTGCAGTTTCCTATAATGTATCTATGCACCTCATGGTGTAAATACATTTTAGGAGGTCGATAATTATGATTGATTATCGAGAAATCATGAGGCTTCACAGCCTCGAGTTCAGCAACTCTGCCATAGCCGGCAGTCTCAGCTGTTCTCGCAACACTGCCTCTGAAGTCATCAAGCTTGCAGAGGAACACGGTCTTGAATGGCCGTTACCGGACACCCTGACCAATGAGGATCTCCAACAGATCTTCTATCCCGGCAAGGGTATTCATCAGGGGCATAAAATCCCTGATTACGAGTACATTTTCAAAGAACTCGCAAAGCCCGGAGTGACCATGACGCTGTTGTGGTCAGAATACTGTGCTCAGTGTGAGGCTGAAGGCTTGCTTCCTTATCAGCACACACAGTTCAGTGACAAGTATCATGCTTATGCCAGTGCTACTAAGGCAACGCTCAGAATCAAGCGTAAGCCCGGAGAAATCATGGAGGTGGACTGGGTAGGCGATACCCTGACCGTCCATGATCAGGCACTTGGGATGGACGTCCCGGCATACGTGTTTGCAGCGTGTCTTCCGTGCAGCATGTACGGTTATGCGGAAGCCTTTCCGGACATGAAGTCCAATCACTGGATAGAGGCTCATGTGCACGCTTATGCCTTTTATGAGGGCGTTACACGCATTCTGGTGCCGGACAACTTAAAGACCGGCGTTATCAAGAACACTCGTACGGAGCTTGTTCTCAATCGATCCTACTACGAGATGGCGGAGCACTATGGAACAGCGATCATCCCGGCCAGACCGGTCAAGCCCAAGGATAAACCTACGGCTGAAGGCACTGTAAAGGTAATAGAGACCTGGGTTATGGCAGCCCTGCGTAACAGGGACTTCTTCTCTTTTGATGAATTAAACGCCGCAATTCGTGAAAAGATGGCAGAGTTAAACGACAAGCCATTTCAGAAACGGAAAGGAAGCAGACGATCTGCATTCATCGAGGAAGAAAAAGATTTCCTCATGCCGTTGCCTGCTTCCCCGTATGAGACGGCTGTCTGGTCAACTGCCACCATACAACCCGATTATCTCATAACCGTAGGGGATTGCAAGTATTCCGTTCCTTATGATTACATCGGCAAGAAGGTTGATATCCGTGCTACTGAGCACAGTATCGAAGTTTTCTACCATAATGCACGTATCGCATCACACGTGCGAAAAGCATACTCTCCGGATCCTATCTACCTTCCGGAACACATGCCGGAGAAACATCGCCGCTACCTTCAGTACAATGCGGAAGGCTTTAAGGAATGGGCAGAACAGATAGGCGCCTCCACACTGATTGTGGTAAATACATTCCTTACCATGCACAAGGTCGAACAGCAGGGATACAAGCCATGTGCTTCCCTTATGAGGCTGGCAGATAGATATACGCCGGAACGCCTTGAAAACGCCTGCGCAAAGGCTTTAAGCTATACTCCCAACCCGAGCCTTAAGAACATAACAACGATCCTTAAAAATGGACAGGACAAGGTCTCTAAGCCCTCCAGAAGCAACCAGTCAAGAAGTGCCTCCTATGGGATAACCCGTGGAGCCTCCTATTTCAAAGGAGGTGAGGCATAATGGTTCGACAGGCAACAATAGACAAACTGCATGACATGCGGCTGTCCGCAATGGCAGAAGCATTTGAAAGCCAGTGCTCAGATCCGCATACCTTTGAACCGCTCTCCTTTGAGGACAGGTTCGGTCTCATGGTCGATAAGGAATGGGAGAAGCGCAAAAACACAAAGCTTCAAAAGCTGATACGCGCCGCTGGGTTCCGCTATCCGAATGCATGTGCCGAGGATATCGAATACCACCCGGACAGGAAACTTGACAAGGCACAGATGCTGGAATTCTCAACCTGTAGATACATCGCCGATGATCATCACATAATCCTTAAGGGTGCGTCTGGCAACGGCAAAACGTATATCTCCTGTGCGCTTGGGGTGGCCGCTTGCAGGAACTATATCAAAACACGCTATATACGGCTTCCTGACCTCTTAAATGAGCTGACGATAGCCTATGGTGAGGGCACTTTCAAAAAGGTGATCTCATCTTACCAGAAGATCGAGCTTCTGATACTGGATGAATTCCTTCTGAGTCCGGTTTCTGCAGAACAGGCATCTGCGCTGCTTGAAATCATAGAAGCCCGCAGCATAAAGGGGTCTGTGATCTTCTGTACGCAGTTTGAGCCTGAAGGATGGTATACGAGAATCGGTGATGAATCCAATGCCACCCTTACCGAAGCTATCATCGACAGGATTGTACATAATGCATACAGCGTGGCGATTGAAGGTCGTGTCTCTATGCGTGAGCGTCATGGATTAAATGCTCCGCAGAAAGGAGGCAGCAATGCGTGATTATTGTGCATTTAGCAAGGACCACACCTGCATCAAGTGGATTGATTATGAAATCACTCGTGAGCAATTGGAGGAAGCTGATGAGCTCTGCCATGGCAACTGGATAGAAATCCAACACATGAGGGACTATATCGATCAGCTCCAAGCACTCCTTCGGGAGAACGGAATAGAAGTACCTATTGAATACTTCTAAAATGCAACTGTAAACCTGCACTTATTTTCCGGAGAGGCTGCTCTGCTTTTCCGGAAATAGGTGCTCTGAAATTCCGAAAAGGGTGCACTATCGGAACGGAATACTCAGGAACCAGTCGAAACGTATGATCAAGCGTGAGAAGCTGGACGAGTATCTTAATTCAGCATATTCAATTTAACAGAGAGGAGAGAGAACACTATGGAACGCAGGAAGGATAATAAAGGCAGGGTGCTCCGTGATGGTGAGAGCTATCGTAAATCAGATGGTCTTTATATGTACCGCTGGTTCGAGCGCGATGGAGAACGCAAGACGGTTTATGGAAATTCTTTGGAAAAACTTCGTGAGAAAGAGGATGAAATCCAAAGAGATATGGGTGATGGCATAAGATCGGACGCTAAGTATGTTATGATAAATGACATTTATGAGATGTGGAAGAGAGACAAGGTGGGGCTTAAGCAGACCACCGAAACAAACTATACCTATACTTATGAGCATTTTGTAAAAAAATCTATTGGACAAATGAGAGTGAAGGACCTTAAGAAGTCAGATGTTCGTAGATTTTACAATAGGTTGATTGATACGGATGGAATCCAGTTCAATACGCTGGATAATATCCACACGGTACTTCATCAGGTCTTGAATATTGCAAAGGACGATGAATATATCCGCACGAATCCAAGTGATGGTTGTGTCGGTGAATGCAAGAGGGCGCATGGATACGAGGAACCCAAACAGCACTCCCTTACTTTTCCGGAGCAGGAGGCTTTTCTGAACTATATGAAGGAGACTCCTCAGTTTAGACACTGGTGCCCGCTCTTTACTTTTTTGATTGGTACAGGGACGAGGATTTCGGAGGCTGTGGGTATTCGCTGGGAGGACATTCATCTTAAAGAGGAAGAACCTTACATTGAGATTAATCACAATACGGTATACTACTCCCGTGAGAAGGGAAAGTGTTATTTCTCGGTAACGACTCCAAAGACCGAAGCGGGAATCAGAATAATTCCTGTAATGGATTCTGTGAAGGAGGCATTGAAGGAAGAGCGCAAATTCCAGATGGAGATGGGTCTTCGTTGTCAGGTCGAGATTGATGGTTACAGTAACTTTGTATTCCTGAACCGTTATGGAAATATCCATAATCCGCAGACAGTAAACAGGGCAATCAAGCGTATTACGCTGCACTACAACGAGGAAGAGATTGAGAAGGCAGAAAAGGAGCATAGGGAACCGTTGTTACTTCCGAATTTTTCCTGTCATAATCTGCGCCATACATTTGCTTCAAGATTGTGTGAGTCGGAGAGGAATCTGAAGGCTATTCAGGAGATTATGGGGCATAAGGACATTTCAACGACTATGGATGTTTATGCTGAAGCGACCAAGGAGGTCAAAGTGCATTCCATGAAGAATCTGGAGGAGAATCTGGAGAAGATGAGGGAAAAGAGAAGGAGGGCTTAGTTATGGCGAGGAAAAAGAATAAGGTGTACGCAATTTTTTATGCAGATAGCCGCACAAAGGAGATTGTGGATAGCTGGGATGAGTGTAAGCAGAAGATTGTAGGTGTACCGCATTTATTACATGGTTTTCAGACAGAGCAGGAGGCTGATGACTGGCTCAACAGAATTAAGGAATCAGAGATTCAGAGGGCGTTGATGTATTGACGGTAAGGCAGGGTTATATTTAGCCCTGCCTTTCGTTGGATTATGGCATAAAGGAGACCAGCTATGAAAAGTCAAGCCTAAATTAGCAAAATTTTTTTTACTGACATTGAGGTCAAAAAGGGTAACTTTAATAAAGCTCCCTAAGGGTGCATTTTTCAAGGATCTCGATATATAGGGAAACCTCTTTTTATTCGAGGTTAAAGTCTATGTCATCGGTCATCATTTTCCAGATGACACGGACGAGTTTGCCGGCACAGTGCCCGAGGGCGTTGTAGTGAGTCCGGCCTTCCGCCATCTTCTTGTCGTAATACGCTTTAAAGGTGGCATTGTTCTTTACAACATTGTGAGCTGCATTCATAAGGGCGTACCTAAGCACTTTGGAGCCTCTTTTGGACATCCTGGTGTGGCTGGCATTAAAGTTCCCTGACTGTTTTACAGAGGGGTCCAGACCAGCATACGCAAGCAGCTGATGAGGCTTTGAGAATCGGTGTATATCGCCGATCTCGCCAAGTATCATTCCGCCGTTTATGTACCCGATACCCGGAATGGTCATGATTGGAGAATCATTGAATTTCATGATCTCTGTCATTTCAGCCTCAACCTTATCAATCTGGCTATCCAGTAACTCGATTTGTGAAATGGTCTGAGTTATCTGAATAGATATGGTGCTGTCGCTATTGCCGACAGACTTCTGTGCAAGAGCTCTTAACTGTCTTGCCGTCTCTTTATCGAAGTGACCATGTGAGCTGGTCTGTAAGAGATGACTAAGGTGAGTCATATGCATAGAAGCTATCTCCTTCGGCGTAGGTGCCTCCTTAAGGAGTGCATAGACAGACTTTTGATGCAATCCGGATTTGAAGAAATACTGCAATTCCGGGAACACAAGGTCCACATAGGAAGTCAGCTGGATTTTTAACCGTGTCCGCTGCTTCAGGGACTTCTGGCGAAAACGCCCAAGTGTTTTGAGATCCATCAGATCGAGGTCATAAAAGGTCACGTAACGACGGTCTCTCTGCATCATTAAGGTTTCGGCGATTACAATTGTGTCGACCTTATCAGTCTTCGTCTTACGGATACGATCCTTCCGCCTTGACGAGGTCTGGATAGGGTTGAGTACACACACTTTGTAATCATTGGCAACAAGGTAACGTA
>ERZ842401.8059-NODE-8059-length-10519-cov-3.369362_pt1 | contig 10519 bp, 9 predicted proteins | sample MGYA00521270_ERZ842401 | MGnify/ENA primary metagenome ERZ842401 (study PRJEB31892, sample SAMEA3878208) | bioreactor metagenome | biome: Moose rumen | place: Sweden | collected 2011-10 | study: EMG produced TPA metagenomics assembly of the PRJEB12797 data set... | reverse complement strand
TAAGCTCCGGATGGATCCAGTTCTACGCCATGAATGCCCAGGAGGCGCTGGATATGGCCATAATGGCATACCGCATCGCGGAGGACCCGGCTGTTTCCACCCCTTTCATGGTCAATCTTGACGGCTTTAACCTCACCCACACCTATGAGAACGTGGACGTCCCGGACCAGGATGCCGTTGACGGGTTCCTTCCTGGTTACGAGACTGACAACAGGATAGACCTGGAGAATCCCGTCAACATGGGGTTCTCCGCCGGACCAGCGTACAACACCCTGTTCAAGATGAGCGAGCATCAGGGGATGCTGAACGCCAAGGGCGTGGTGCCGGTCGTGGAAGCCGAGTTCGCGAACGCGTTCGGCCGCAGCTACACCGGCCTCGTGGAAGGGCATAGGCTCGAGGACGCCGAGCTGGTCATCGTCACGCTGGGATGCATATCGGGGCTGTGCATGGACGTCGCCGACCGTCTGCGCGAGGAGGGCGTCAAGGCCGGCGTCCTTCGCATCAGATACATGCGCCCCTTCCCTGTCGAAGAGGTGTCCTCCGCCCTATCAGGAGCCAGAGCGGTCTGCGTCCTGGAGAAGGACGTCTCGTTCGGAAACGCCGGCGTGGTGTTCAGCGAGGTCAGGTCCGCGCTCTACGGGAGCGGATGCTCATGCTACATATGCAACCGTATCGCAGGCCTGGGCGGTCGCGACATCTCGTTCGAAGACGTGCGGGACGTCTTCGAGGAGCTCAGGAACGGCCCTTCGGACGTTCGTTTCATAGAGGGGGGAGCGTCATGAGCGGGCCGACTGCGAAGACCATAACGGGCGACGAGTACTTCTACGGTCACAAGGCGTGCGCGGGATGCGGCGGCGCCTTGGCGGTGAGGATAGCCCTGAAGGTCCTCGGCAAGAGGGCGGTGGCGGTCCTTCCCGCAGGATGCATGTCCGCTGTAGGTTTCAACTTCCCGAACCTCTGCTTCGCCAACAACGCCATCATATCGACGTTCGCCGGCACCGCATCGATGATGACTGGGATCGAGGCAGGGCTGAAGGCCCGCGGGCTGAAGGATTTCACCGTCGTAGGCTTCGCCGGGGACGGAGGCACGGCCGACATAGGGCTGCAGGCCCTCTCCGGATGCATCGACAGGAACGATGATGTCATCTATATCTGCTACGACAACGAGGCCTACATGAACACGGGCACTCAGAAGAGCTCGCTCACCCCGTTCGGAGCATCGACCACGACCACCCCTGCCGGATCCCTCGTCCGCGGCAACACAACGGAGAAGAAGGACCTTCTGAGGATCGTCGCGGCCCACGGGATACCATACGCGGCCACCGCCAGCGTCGGGTATCTCGAGGATTACATGACGAAGGTCGAGAAGGCCTCGAGGATCAGGGGCACGAAGTTCATCCATGTCCTCGCCCCCTGCCCGACGGGATGGGGCGCCAGGACGGACATGACCGTTGAGCTCGCCAAGAAGGCTGTCGACACGGGCCTGTGGAGGCTGGAGGAGTTCGAGAACGGGGAGTTCAGGCTGAACAGGGGCATGTCCGACCCTGCAGGGGTCCGCGACTACATCAGGTCGCAGAAGCGTTTCGCGCATCTCACCGAAGAGGACATCCTGCACATCGAGAGGTCCCGCGACGCCAGGTGGCAGGATGACGTTCCAAGGAGGTCCGAACAGGGTCCCTGATGCTGGTCCGAGGCTCGGCCGGGGTCGCGATATTCATATCCGGTCAGTTTCTTTCTACATATTTCATATATGAAAATAGTAATTTACTAAAAGTGACAAACATGGTAGACCTGGAGAAAATAGAAGAACGGAACTACAACGTCTCGGTCCATACCGACGACGGGAAATACTGGAGGCCCGAGATCGAGACGATGCCCCGCCCACAGTTCGAGGAATTCCAGCTGGCCGAGCTCAAGAGGGAGCTGCAGTTCGCATACGACAACGCCCCTTACTACAAGGAGTCGTTCGACAAGGCGGGCGTCAAGCCTTCCGACCTCAACACGCTCGCGGACCTCGCCAAGTTCCCGTTCATCAACAAGCTGACAGAGAGGGACACCCAGGGCAAAGGCTCCTTCTTCGGGCTCCTCTGCGCGGTCCCCGAAGAGGACGTCATCTTCATGGCGACGTCGTCCGGGTCAACAGGGGTCCCCACCATGTCCCCGTTCACCCAGAAGGATTTCGACGAGTGGCAGGACGTGGAGAGCAGATGGTTCTATCAGACCGGGATGAGGAAGAACGACCGCTATCTGCATGCGCTGAACTTCTCCCTCTACGTCGGCGGGCCCGACGCGATCGGCGCGCAGAACCTGGGAGCATTGGCCATCTGGGGAGGCACCCTTCCCAGCGAGAGGCTGATATTCGTCCTCAAGACGTATCAGCCGACGATCATGTGGACCTCGCCCTCATACGCATGGTACCTGGGCGAGACCTGCAAGAAGCAGGGGGTGGACCCGGCGAAGGACCTCGCCATCAAGAAGATATACGTCGCTGGCGAGCCGGGAGGGTCCATCGACGCCACCCGCGAGGCCATCGAGTCCCTGTGGGGCGCCGACGTCTACGACTTCTTCGGGCTTTCCGACATCTTCGGGGCCTGCGCCGCCATGTGCGACGAGAAGAACGGCCTCCATATCGCGGAGGACCACATATACGTGGAGACCGTGGATCCGAAGACCGGAGACGTATTGGAGCCGGGACAGGTGGGCGAGCTGGTCTACACCACCCTGAGGAAGAAGGCCAGGCCGATGATCAGGTTCAGGACCGGCGACATAGGATGGTTCGACAAGACGCCCTGCCCCTGCGGAAGGACGCATGGGCGCATCCACATAACCGGGAGGAAGGACGACATGTTCATCGTATCCGCGGTCAACGTGTTCCCGTCCGACATCGAGGCTGTGGTCCGCGGCCTCAAAGGCATCACCGGCGAGTACACGATAAGGATTTACGACCTGAAGCACACGTCCCACTTCGACGTCACCGTGGAGAGGGAGGAAGGCTACACGGCAGAGACCGACGAGGAGATCGCCGCTCGCGTGCAGGGCGCGATCAAGGCCCGCGTAGGCGTGAAGCCCACAGTGGTGAACGTCGTGAAGGACGGCACCATCGAGAGAGCGACCCACAAGGTCCACCGCGTGATAGACGAGAGGACGCTCAACTACGTCATCTGAGTGATACGATGCGCGAGCTGGCAGCAAGGACAGGAACGTTCACCGATTCCGTCATACGCAGGATGACCAGGATATCCAACCAGTACGGGGCCGTGAACCTCTCCCAGGGGTTCCCCGACTTCGACCCTCCCAAGGAGATACTCGACCGTCTGGCCGAGGTCTCGCGGGAGGGTCCGCACCAGTATTCGGTCACTTGGGGGGCGCAGAATTTCAGGGAGGCCCTCGCTGCCAAGCAGACCCGCTTCATGGGACGCAGGATAGATCCCGACACCGAGATCGTGGTCACATGCGGCGGCACCGAAGCCATGATCTCGGTGATGCTGTCCATAGTGGATCCCGGCGACAAGGTGGTGATCTTCTCCCCGTTCTACGAGAACTACGGGGCGGACACCATCCTTTCGGGAGCCGTCCCCATCTATGTGGAGCTGCGCCAGCCGGGCTTCCGCTTCGACCTGGAGGAGCTGGAGGCCGCGTTCGCACAGCATCCGAAGGCCCTGATCCTGTGCAACCCCTCCAATCCTTGCGGGAAGGTGTTCACCAGGCAGGAGCTCCTCCAGATAGCCAGGCTGGCAGAGGAGTACGACACCTATGTGGTCACTGACGAGGTGTACGAGCACATCCTCTACAGGCCCAACGAGCATACCTATTTCGCAACGCTTCCGGGGATGTGGGAGCGCACGATCTCCACCTCGTCGCTCTCGAAGACGTACTCCATCACCGGATGGAGGTTGGGATACGTCATCGGCCCCGCGAAGATAATCGACACCGTCAGGAAGGTCCATGATTTCCTCACCGTCGGCGCTCCGGCTCCGCTGCAGGAGGCCCTCGTTCCTGGGCTGCTTTTCGGCGACGATTACTATCGCGACCTTCAGAAGAAGTATACCGCGAAGAGGGACCTGTTCATGGAGGGGCTGGACGCCGCAGGGATGGCCCACAACGTACCACAGGGGGCGTACTACGTCCTGATCGACATATCGGAATACGGGTACGAGAGCGACGAGAGGTTCTGCGAGGACCTGGCGCATTACGTCGGCGTCGGAGCGGTGCCTGGTTCCAGCTTCTTCAAGGAGCCCGTGAACAATCTGGCCCGCCTGCATTTCGCCAAGAACGAGGAGACGCTGGAGAAGGCCCTGAAGAATCTGGAGGGCATCGGCAGGCTCAAGCGCCGATCCGGCTGTTCATCCAAGGATCTCAGACTATAGTCTTACTAAACCGGAGGACGCCCGCCCCCGGCGCTTTCCCCTTCCTTAAATGAATCGGCGCGTTATCACTACAGTCTTCTAAGGACGGCCCCCATGCGCCGATCCGACAGTTTGCGCATGAAGGGGCCGTCCGGGTTCCTGTCGAAAAGGATCATCCGCTCCATTCCAGAAGCGGTGCCGGTTCGTCCAGGGGCTCGCCGGAATAGGGCTTCTTGCCAATCGACTCCAGCTTGTCCAGGACGAGCCCCTTCCCTATGTCCGTGATCCCGAATATCTCCACTTTGTTCCCAGCTACGAGGACGCCTCTCTCTTTCGCGATCTCCCTGGTCCATCTGGACCCGCATGCCGTCAGGAAGTCGCAGCAGTCGAACATGGTCCCGACGCCGCAGCGGGTGATATGGCTCGTATGGACGCCGACGATCACCGCCCTGTCCCCGAACCTCTTCCTTATCTCGGACGCGTCCTCGGGCTTGCATACGGTCACCGAGAACCTCCTGTGCCCTTTCCGGTCCGCCAGTGCGGCCCCTTCGACCATGTTCACCGGGACCGTGTCGGGATCGATGACGTTGTCCCTCCCGACCGCATCCAGCACGACATTGAGCGGGGACGTCTCTACCAGTCCGGAGATCCTTCCGCACAGGCCTTGGAGAATATGCGGGTCCGTTATCACCGCAGTCCCGCATCCGTCGGCGGCGATCACTGCAGCGTCTATCTTTCCTCTTTCCAGAGACGTGCTGAGTATCTCCGAGACCCCGAAGGAGATGTAGTCGTCGGCGCGCACCACCCTGTTCTCGGTGCAGAACCCGAAATCCCTGATGCGGAACTCGATGTTCTCCCTAACCTTCTCCGGGGATATCTCCTCCGTCCCCCAGAATCTCTTGTACAGGGGGCAGTACCTCAGCTCCGGCTTTCCTACCGATACGACCTCGCCGTCCTGGATGACCACCCTTGTCATTCCGATGGCATCGAAGACGTGTCTTCCGTGGTTTGTCGTCGTAGCACCTAAATATACTAATTTCAGATAGGAAATAAATAAATAACGGAATCAGATAAGGTCGGCACGGATTCACGGTGATCAGATGGAGACCATACTGGTGAGGTACAGCGAGATCGGGCTCAAGAGCGACCCGGTCAGGCGCAGATTCGAAGGCATGCTCAAGCGCAACATCATGGACATGCTGGCCAAGGACTCGGTCGAGGCCAGAGTCTCCATCGCGAACTCCAGGCTGTACGTCGAGACCGACGACGCTCGCGCGGCGACGGCTTCTCTGAAGAGGGTCTTCGGGATCTCGTCGGTGTCGGTGGCCACGATATGCGGCGCCTCCATGGAGGAGATGAAGCGGGCGGCCTCCAGGATATCCCAGGACCTGCTGATCCACGGCGACACGTTCGCGGTCGACGCCAGGAGGGACTCCGGCGCGTATCCCTTCACCAGCATGGACATCAAGAGGGAGGTGGGATCGGCTATTCTCGAGGCCAATTCGTCCAAGGGCGTCAAGGTGGACCTCTCCGATCCGGACAAGACCGTGTTCATAGAGGTCAGGTCGAACAAGGCGTACATATTCACCTCGTACGTCGCATGCCATGCCGGCCTCCCCCTCGGAAGCCAGGGCAGCGTCCTGGCGTATGTCGACGACAACCGCAGCCTCGTGTCCGCATGGCTAATGATGAAGAGGGGCTGCAAGGTGGTCGTCTGCGGGGATTACGGCCTCCAGGTCCTCGGAAGATACGACCCCCATCTGAAGACCTTGGGGAAGGACGACGAAGTTCCAGACAGGATCCTCGGGTTCGTGAGGGGATGCTCCTTGGACCAGCTGGAGGGGATCGGCGAATCCCGGCTTCCGGTCTTCGTTCCCACCATAGGCATGAGCAGCGGGACGATCTCCGGGATACTGTCGCAGATGGAATCCGGGGACGCCCAGGCAATAGACGTAGTCTACCACAGGGTGTGACATGATGAAGGTCGTATCTCTCGTCTCAGGCGGCATCGACTCTCCGGTGGCTTCGTATCTCGTTTCGGAGGCCGGAGCCGATGTCGTTCTTCTGCATATGAGCAACGGCGAGTTCGGCGATCCGAAGGACCTCGAAAAGGTCGTCCTGATCGCGAAGCAGCTCGAGCAATACACGAAGAAGGAGTTCCCGGTCTTCGTAGCCGACCATGGAAGGAACCAGAGGGCGATCAAGGAGAGCTGCGATCCGCATTACCAGTGCGTGATGTGCAAGCGCGTCATGCAGAGGGTATCCAAGCGGTTCGCCATGTCCCAGGGGGCCTCGGGCATCGTCATGGGGGATTCCCTGGGACAGGTGGCCTCCCAGACCCTGACCAACATCAGGGCGGAGCAGAGCGGGCTGGGATTCCCCGTCCTCAGGCCCCTGATTGGACTGGACAAGACCGAGGTCATAGCGATCGCGAAGCGCATAGGGACCTTCGAAATCTCCATCATGAAGACGTCGGGATGCGCGGCGGTGCCCATCGGGCCGGTGACCGAGGCCAAGGTGGAGAAGGTGGCCGAGATGCAGGAGGCCATGGACATCGACTCCATCGTCGACGCTTGCGTGAAGAGCATCAGGAGGGTGTATCGAAGGCGCTCTTCCGCTCTCGGAGCAGCTCGGTCCCCCTGAGGGCCTGATCTATGTCGGCCTTCAGGTCCTCGGGGTCCTCTATGCCCACGCTGAACCTCAGGAAGCCGTTCCTGAAGCGTTCGTCGAACAGGTGCCTGCGCTCGTCATCCTCGCCGATGAACACGATCAGCGACTCGTCATGGCCCAGCGATACCGCCGAGACGATGATCTTCAGACGGCTGACGAACATGTTGTACTGTTCGTGCGTGGCCTTCAGGCCGAACGAAATCACGCCTCCGAACCCGGGAGCCATCTGCTTCTTCGCCGTCTCATGTCCGCGGTCGTCCTCCAGGCCGGGGTACGACACGAAGCTGACGCACGGGAGGCTCTTCAGATGCTCGGCAATCTCCATCGCGTTGTCGTTATGGGCCCTCATCCTCAGCGGCAGGGTCACCGATCCCCTCATTATGAGCCATGCGTTGAACGGGCTTATCACTCCGCCGAGGTTGACCTGGGACTGTGCGCGGATGACGTCGAGGTCCTCCTTGCGGCCTATGATGGCCCCTCCCATGGCGTCGCCGTGGCCGTTGATGTACTTGGTCAGGGATTCCACGCAGAAATCGGCGCCGAGCTCGATGGGCCTCTGGTTGAACGGGGACGCGAACGTGTTGTCCACGGACAGCTTGGTCCCGTTCTCGTGGCAGATGTCGGCTATCGCCCTGATGTCCGAGATCTTGAGCGTCGGGTTCCCCGGAGTCTCTATGTGGACGAGCTTGGTGTTAGGCCTCAGCGCCTTTCTGACGTTCTCGGGATCGGAGGTGTCCACCATCGTGGTCTCGACGCCGTACTTCCTGTTGAGGAGCTCGTTCAGCAGCCTGTATGTGGCCAGGTAGGTGACGTCGGAGAACACGGCATGGTCTCCCGAGTCCAGGCAGGCGAAGAACAGGGCGGAAAGGGCCGAGACTCCGGATGCAAGGACCACGCAGTCCTCTCCGCCTTCCAGAGAGGCCACCCTCTCCTGCAGGAACTTCTGGTTCGTGCCGCCGTTCCGCGTGTACAGGTTAGGTCCCGCGTTGCTCCAGTTGAGGGAAGCCGGGTCGTAAGGCAGCTCGTAGCTGTTGGCCATGTTTATCGGCCTCTTTATCGCTCTGGAATCCTTGTCCACGCCGTTTCCTGCATGGACGGCTCTCGTTCTGAATCCGTAGTCAGGGCCATTCCGCGTCATTCTTCTCGTCGGGATTAACTCTATTTTCATATATGAAATATGTTTAATATAGTCGGTGAGACAATCATGGGCATGATGAAAGGACAATCCTCTGCTGACGGCACGGCAGACGTCATCGACATGGAACTGGTGGAGAAGAAGGCGGTCCTGTCCATGGGCGGGCCTGTGAGGCTTCCCGAAGGGTTCCGGATCCCGTTCAAGGTGTCGCACTCCACAGCAGGCCCCGGAGCCGGATTCGACACGGTCGCGATAAGGTTCGGGAGATACAGGGTCAAGAAACCGATCTCCTACGATTCCGGGGAGTTCGATCTCGTAGAGGACGGGGACGGGACGCTCTCCCTCTTCAAGGGCGGAGAGCCGTTCCTGGAAGGGGTCGAGCTGATCCCGGTGGTGAGGCACTGCCCTGGCCAGGCGTTCTTCAACATCGATCCCAGATGCGAATACAGGTGCGCGTTCTGCTCGTCTCCGCGTCTCGGAGCGGACGAGACGAAGAACATGGACGAGGCCAGGGTGCTGGAGATGATCGGGGAGTCCCTGTCCCTTTACTCCTTCGATTCCGTATCGTTCACCAGCGGGGTGGTGGGAGGCGTGGATGCGACCGTGGAGCGCATGGCGGGCCTCGTCAGGGCCGTCCGCAGGGAGTATCCCGGCATGAGGGTCGGCGTGGAGCCGTATGTAGCGTCCGAGTCGCACCTGAGGCTCCTGAAGGACGCCGGGGCCGACGAGATCAAGCTCAACCTGCAATGCGCCACGGACGAGATATTCCGGAGGGTCTGTCCGGACCTGGACCGCGAGAACATCTGGAGGATGCTGGAGGCGTCCGTCGGGATATTCGGCAGGGGCAACGTGACCTCCAACGTCATCTACGGGTTCGGAGAGACCGATCAGGACGTGTGCGACATCATGGAGAGGCTCTGCGCGATGGGCGTGATCCCGGGGCTCAGGGCCCTTCGCATCAACGGCATCAACCGTGCATCCCTGGAGGACTCGACGGGAAGGCTGGAGAAGGCCTCCCCCGACAGGATCATAGTCCTGGCCAGGAAGCAGAAGGAGGTCATGTCCAAATACGCGCTGGACACCCGCACCAGCAGGACCATGTGCCTAGAATGCGGATGCTGCGACATCGTCCCGTTCCGCGACATATGAACGGTCCGGGCCCCCCGTCGCCTGGACCCGCAGACGGGGCATTCCGGGTCTCTCCCGAACTCTATCTGGGCGGTCCTTCCGCAGGAGAAGTCGAACGAGGTGAATCTTCCGCGGGAGGGGTCCGCGCGCCCGGTCACCAGCTTCAGCACCTCCGTGGATTCCATGGCCCCTATGGTCATGACCACGGAGCCTATGGACGCCGGAGGGACGTCCGCATCTGGCATGTCCCCGAGCATGCATCTCAGGCAGGGGGTCCTTCCGGGCAGTATCGTGCAGAGCTCTCCGGTGAATCCGGCTATGCCCCCATGGACCAGCGGCTTCCCCGTGCGGACCGAGTAGCTGTTCAGCAGCATCCTCGCCGAGATGGAGTCGAGGCAGTCGACCATGACGTCGCAGCCGTCGAAAAAGAATGACGTTTCGTCCCCGAACGAGCCCGTATGGACGCTGACCTCCACCTCGGGGTTGACCTCCCCGATCCATTCGCCCATCAGCTCCGCCTTGGGCCTGGGGGGCTCCCCCGAGAGGACGTGCTTGGAGTAGACGAACTGCCTGTTGAGGTTGCTGACCTCCGGCGTGTCGCGGTCGATGATGGTCAGCTTCCCGATCCCTGCCATCGCCAGAGAGGTCGAGACGTACGTACCCAGGCCTCCGCAGCCCACGATGCCCACGTTGGAGCCTCTGATCCTCTCCTGCTCCTCCCGGGAGAATTCCAGGAGCTGCCTGTCGTACCTTCCCATGACCAGTGCCTCCTTGAGGTCAGATGATGTATTCCGGTTCCGTGTCCTGGATCCTTATTATCCCCTTGGAGTTGGCGTCGTCCAGCAGGTCCTGGATGGTGGTGTTCTCCATGATGTCCATCACCGCCTTCCCTATCTTCATCCACATGTCAAGGGTGGTGCAGCGGTCCTTCCTGTCGCAGTCCACCCCGTTCTCCTTTATGCACGGAGCAGGGGAGATGCTCCCCTCGATCTGGGTGACGACCTCGGCGACGGTGATATTCGAAGCCGGACGGGTGAGGACGTATCCCCCCTGGGGCCCCCTCTCGCCTTTCACGATGTCGCCTTTGGACAGGACGGATATGATCTGCTCGAGGTATTTCACCGAGATGTCCTGGCGAGAGGAGATGTCCTTGATCTTGACCTTGCCGGACTCCTGGAACGCGGCGATGTCGACCAACATGCGGAGAGCATAACGAGTTTTTGTGGATACGATCACGGTT
>ERZ842401.8058-NODE-8058-length-10519-cov-19.003918_pt1 | contig 10519 bp, 1 predicted proteins | sample MGYA00521270_ERZ842401 | MGnify/ENA primary metagenome ERZ842401 (study PRJEB31892, sample SAMEA3878208) | bioreactor metagenome | biome: Moose rumen | place: Sweden | collected 2011-10 | study: EMG produced TPA metagenomics assembly of the PRJEB12797 data set... | reverse complement strand
CCCTACACGACGCTCTTCCGATCTAATCCCCAATCCCCAATCCCCAATCCCCAAAGTAAAACATTCTTTACTGGTTAAAAATAATAAATAATTGAGAATAAAATTTTTTTAATAATTTTTAATTTAATAAATTAAACCAATAATAATAAGAGTCGTAGACAACTCTTTATTAATTTAATAATTTCATTATTTTATTGAAATCCAATACTAATGATAATATCATCTTTTGAAACAAATTTTAATTCTTCTTTAAATCTTTGCAAATTCCAAAAGCTAGTTACTTGACTAGGTTCTACATAATCATGTATTTTACTTAATAAATTACAATTTTTTTTAGTCTGACTTTTTAATGACTTTTGCGCCTTAACACTCGCATTGAAAAATTTTTTTTCGTCTCCTTTAGTTAATGAAAATATATATCGAGTTAAAAGATTCTTTACATTATTTCTATCTTTGATTTCTTTATCTTCTAAAATAAATATATCATGATGCCTTTTGTATAATTTATAAATGAAGTCATTTTCATTTGCTTCTGATACGTCGTATTTTTCGACGTTATCTTCTTTATCTAATTCTTTGTTTATTTCTGAATTTGTATATTCCACTTCTTCTTCGATTTTTTCTTTTTTACTATCAGATGAACTTTTTCTACTTGGAGGTTTTTCTTCATCATTGCTTGATTTTGATTTTTTATCTGCATCTTCGGATTTTTTTTCGTTTTCTTTTTCGTCATCGGATTTATTTTTATCTTCATCATCAGATTTCTTTTTATCTTCATCGTCAGATTTGTTTTCTTTTTCTTCGTCGGATTTTTTGTCGTTTTCTTCTCTTTTTTCCTCTTCTGATTTCTTATCGTTATCTTCTTCTGGCTTTTTCTCTTCTTCATCAGATTTTTTCTCTTCTTCTTCTGGTTTTTTCTCTTCTTCTTCTGGTTTTTTCTCTTCTTCTTCTGGTTCTTTCTTTTCTTCCTCTTCTTTTTTCTCTTCTTCTTCTTCTTTTTTATCTTGTTCTTCTTTTTTCTCTTCTTCTTCTTTTTTATCTTCCTCTTCTTTTTTATCTTCCTCTTCTTTTTTCTCTTCTTCTTCTTTTTTATCTTGTTCTTCTTTTTTATCTTCCTCTTCTTTTTTATCTTCCTCTTCTTTTTTATCTTCCTCTTCTTTTTTATCATCATTATTTTCCTCTTTATTATCTTCATTATCATTTTCTTTATCTTTATCTATTTCCTTGTTTTCTTCTTCTTTGGATTTTTTACTCGATAAAGATTTATCCCTTGACGAAGATGAAGAAGTTCTGGATTTTTTCAAAGATTCTCTTTCATCTGATTTCACAGATTTTTTATCCTCTTCATTTTCTTCTTTTTTATATTTATCTGGATTTAATAATCTATCTCTTAATTCATCTGTTTTATAATATTTAGTATAATAATGTATTCTATACATAGCAAGTTCAGATTTTTGTGCAATTCCATATATTTCTTCTCTTATTACTTCTCCAGGAATAACATCAGCAATAAATCCAGTAAAGAATTTCATATTTTTATCACGACATTCAAAGAACTTTCCTTCATAAATATCATCATTGAAATCTCCTTCATCACTATCATCACGATAAAAATGATATCGATTTGATTCACCATTTTCATCTCTTTTTATTGCTGAGTCAATTAAACCTTTGACTTCTTTCTCGAGGAATTCAATATATTGTTCTTCTTTTTTTTTAATGGAATCTAAATTTAATTCTGGGTTGTCATTTTTATTTATATTTAAATATGTAATTATTTCGGTATATAAATTTTTATAGAGTAAACTACGCGATGGACTTAAATATAAATATTTAAATAAAGGATAATTATTTCTCTCGTTGAAAATACTTTTAACCATATCTAATAAAATTTCCTTCTTTTTTTCTTCGGATATTTTTATCATTTTATTATCATTATCATCTAAAAGCTTATATTCACTCGGGAATAATATAGATAAAAGACATCTATTATTTTTATTATGATCCGATATTAAATATTCATATATTTCTCTATTTATATTTCCATTAATTAATTTCTCACCAAATAAAGGCCATTTTTGTTTCACTGTTTTATTTTTTTTTATTTTTAATTTTTTCTTTTCTTCTTCTTTATCCGAGTTATTATCATTATCCGAATTTGATTTATTCGAATTATTCTCATTATCATTATCGTTATCATTATTATCTTCTTCTTTTGGTATTGGCCTCACAACTAAAGATGGATATCCTGCTAATCTTATTAATCTTGCATAAGTGAAATGATCATTTATTTGAATTTGGGAAGAAATAATATCTAATAAAGGATATAATTTTTCTGGGGAATTTTCGTATTTTGAAAAAATTTGGTCTATGAAATCTTTTATTTCTGAAAAATTATCGCTACTATTTTGACCTATTATCGTAAATAGAATTTTTAATATTTCGGGACGCTCTTTATATAAAATTAATGTTTGATTACTTTTAATATAATGACGATTAAATAATGTTGAAGGATTTACACCGTTATTTCCTTCTTTTTCGTCCTCTGATAAATTGAAATTTTTTTTATTGTATTCATCTGACTGTTTTATTATATATAAAACAGTATCGCAAATTATATTTCTAATTTGCTTTATATGTTCAGGTAATTTATTAATTAAAGTTTCCATTATATCGTTGTCAAGAAATATTTTACATAAATAATCGTTTTCTTTTGCGAATTTATATATTAATTGATAAATATATTTAATACCTAAATTAATTTCATTCTCGTCTGAATTTTCTCTTTGAGCATCATCGTCATCATCGTCATTATTCATCATTGACATATTACCTCTTTTCGTTTTCGAAGTTTTTATTAAAACAACAATTGTTTTTAATGCATTCTCTAAATCTTCTCGACAATTCATTTCTGATTTTTTATTTACAAAAATAGATATAATTTTTTCTAAAATTTGTGAATATTTTTCACAATTTTCAGTTGTTAATAAAGGCTTATCACTCGAGAAATAACCGTTGGAATTGCAAAATAGTTTTGAGCAATTATCATCGTCAGCTAAATATTCATTTATTATTTTTAATAAACTGTAATCAATATTTTCATTAAGTATAGGCTCAATTAATCTTTCTTTTATGAAAATAAATCCTTCGTTGATTTCTTTTAAGTCACTATCATCAAATGAATTATTCGATTTTATTTTTTGCATATAATCATTTAAAAGTATTGAAAGAACACTTTGTTTATCTGCATCTGATTTTATTTCATCTTTTCTAAAGTCAACTTCTTTTGATTTACTTAATAAAATATTTTTATAATTTTTTAATAATTGTTTATTTAATTTATTACTTGTTTTATTCGCTGGCTTTTTATTATTGTCTTTCATTACTTCGTCATAATATTTTTTCGGAGCATATTTTGGTATATTATAATAAGGTATATATTTATAATATTCATCTTTGTCTTCATCGTGAAATATTTTCTCATATAAAGTTTTTTCGTCTAAAGTATTTCCTATACGACTTAGGTCATATTCTTTAAATATTTTAGTTTGATTTTCTTTATTTATTTTAATAATATTATCCGAATTATTTTCTAAATTTTTTTTCTCGTTTTCATTTAATAATATTCTTATCGGTTCTTTTTTTCTTCTTTCATAAAATAATAAATAAGCGTTTTGGCAATTTTCGAACGAATATCCTTCAGTATTTCCTCCAAAGCATTCACTTGCTATTTTATCCGTGTCAAACTCAGACACAGAAGAATCATTAAATATAAGCCAATTATCTTTCCCGTTTTGTGGTTGGGACATAATATTATTTTCGCCTTCCCTGAATGAATCTATATAACTAAAATAGTGACCACCATCTGCACTACCAGTGTGAACATTTATTCCTTTCAATTCGTACTGATAATACTCATCTTGTTTTTCGTAAATGTCCTCGTTTGTGTCTTCTTTTGATATAGAATAATTTTTGGTGATTTCTTCTATACAAAATTCTTTTAAATTTATTTTTCGAGGAAATTCCATTTTGGAATTGATTTTTGTCGTATGGCAAGTTTCGTAATCTAAATAAAATCTTTTTAAATGTATTATTAAAACATTTGGTAATTTATTCAATGATGTGATTTTATTTATACGAACATTCTGGTTACAATTCGAACATTTAAAATCGTCAATGATTTCCGGTATTATTAATTTATGTAAAGAATCATTTAAGTTATTAATATTTTTTACTTCTAATGTCAAAGTATAAAAATCTTCGAATCGATTAGAGATATGTTTACATTTATCACAAATGACACTTGAACAAGTTTTCCCAGTGAAAACATCAGCAACGATATGCTTAAATTTAGTCGGCTTTAAACTATTTTCAATTTTATCGCAAAAATTATTCAAGAATTCTTGACTATCTTGTTGCGCGGCAATATTAACCGGATTCCCATCTAAATCTTTGCAACTATAACAAAAGCCTTTTGGATTATAGTCCATTTTTTCACTGTAAGTTAAATATGTATACATTTCTTGCAATTGATGTAATAAATTATCATCTTCACAGGAATATCTATAATTCGAGGAAGGATTTGGCGCTTTGCCGTCATCAGACCACATCACAGCACGACGGAATGTTGGCACCATGTACATTTGCTGCATAGTCGAATTCATATAACAGATACATCCCAAGTTTTTTAAACCGACATGAGCACATTGTTTTTTTGAGGAATGATGTTGATAATATGAATAAGCATTTATTGAATTGTTATAATCTCTGTCGTCTGAATCAGAATCGTTTCCGTTTTTGTCTCGTTTGATTACTTTTTTTAGTAAATTAATTAATGAAATCAATTTAGGAATGTTGGATTGATCTTTGGAATAATTTAATGCTTGACATACTATATCACTGTAATATTTATGAAGTTCTTCTGTGGATGAATTATCTTCTTCTTTTGTTTGTTTTATATCTTCCAAAAGAATAAATTTATCATTTTCATCTGTGTTTATATTTGTTGTTTCTTCTGAATTTGATATTAAATCATTATTGTCATTGTTATTGCTATCACTTGGTTTATTATTTAGAATAGATAAATATTTTTTATATATAATATCGAATAAAGATAAATTATTTATTTTATCTTTTTCTAATAAAATTTCATTTTTTTTATTTTCATCATTATTCACTGATATTTCTAATAATTTTAAGAAATTTAATATTTTTTTATTTTTATTATTATCATCGTCTTTATTTTTATCATCGATTAATTCTTTCATTAATAGTCCATATACTTTATTCGAAAAAGATTCATTTTCATCATCGATTTCATTTTTAGCCATTTTGTTTTCTTTAACTAAAACTTCAACAATTTTATTCAAATCATTGTATAAATCAAAAAATTCTGGTTGAGGTGTAAATATATCAGTTTTATCTGAATTATTTTTGTCTTCTTCAATTTTTTCTATAGATTGATTTGTAATTAAACTATTCAAAAGTGAATTACATAATTTATATAAAAATTTGATATAGTTATTATTATAATTTTGATTTTCTAAAGATGTTTTTAATTTTTCATCTATATATTTAATGAAAAATTGTGATTTTTCTTTATCTTTATCTGAAAAAAGTTTTTTAAATATAGATATTATTTGTTGCTTTTTTTGTTCGTCATTATTATATTCATTAAATAATTCTGAATTTGATGATAATAAATCAATTAATAAATTAAGGCAAACTTTATCAAAATTAGAATTTGATTTTTCCGATTTATATCCTTTATCTATTATATTAAAAATATTTTTAACTATTTCTGAATATGATACTTTATTTAATTCATTTTTATAATCAAAATCTTTTAATAAATTGGATAAATCTGAATATCCCAAATCATAAATATAAATTTCTTTTAATTCTTTGAAACTATTTAAATTATATCCTTCAGAAGAAATATTATTATTTTTATTTAATTTATATAGCACATTTATTAAATTAATTATTTTTATTCCTCTAAAACAACAATCAAATAATATTTCATATAATTTACTTTCATTTTCAGTTTGTTCTATTTTTATAAGTAAATCATTTACACATTTTAATATCTTATTGAAGTTTTCTGATTTTATTAAATTTTTTAAGAAAATTATTTTTTTTTCTTTATTTTCTTCTTTATCAAATGGCTCGTAATTCTCCTTGAATAATTTATATTCTTTATCATCGAAATTTATTTCTTTTTCATTATGAGAATTTTGAAGATATAAATTAATTTCTAAATCTTGTAAAATACTTTCTATAATAATAAAAATATAATTTAATTCAACAAATTTATTATCTTCTTTTAAAATTTTATTTACTAAATTTTCTTCATTATTATTTTCATTTGCTTCTTTAGAATTATTAAACATATTGAGAACATCATTATAAATTTTTTCATTTGTTGTTATAAACATCAAAAATTCTAAAAGGACATAATTGTTTTCAGGGTTTTTATAATATTGTTTTATTAACTTATTAATAAAATCTAAATCATTTCCTAATTGATATCTAGGTAATTTTTCATTTTCATTAAATATTATTTCAAAAGGTTCATTATTTTTTCTAAGGTCTTTCCTTACACCCATATTTTTCAAATTTTTCCAAACTGTTGCCGTCTTTTTATTATCTAATGCTTTTTGATAAAATTCAATAAATTCTTCTTCACTTACATAACCTTTTTTATCCTTATCATATTTCTCTATAAAATCTGTTACCCTACTCTCTTTTTCGTCGATTTCTTCTTGGCTTTCACTTACACCTTGGATGAATTTAGCAACTCCTTTTGCATCCATTTTTTTTTCTCCTGATGTAAATATATCATACCATTCTTTCAATATTTTTTCTAATTTTGGATTCATTTTACCATCTATTAATAATTCTTCACGAATTGGTTTTTCTTTATAGTCAAAAGTTAATTTATCACTTGGTTTAATATCTGAAAATAATTTATTTTTTATTTGTAACATTTGATATAAAGAAATATTATTAAAACTTTCATCTAATTCTTTTTTGCTGAAAAGTTCTTTGTTTTCACAATTATCGCATTTTTTAATTTTATCAAAATATTCATCATTAACAAATAATTCAATGCATTTCGGTGAACAATCATATAAATTTCCCACAAGTAATTTCAAATCATTCATTGTGGCATTTCCAAACAAAATACATTTATCATAATCATCAGCTGTTTGTTTACTTCTTATTTCAAGTGGTAAATTAATCAAACAATTTTTTAACAAAGATAAATGACTTTTTGCTTTTATGAAATTTTTTTTTTCTGATTCAATAATGATTAATTTTAATAATTTGATACATTTTTCAAAAATTTGAGAATTCGAATTTTCTCCTAACATTAATTCTTTACATTTTTCGAGTAAATTCGGTAAAAAATTTGTTTCGTATATTTTAAATAAAACATTTATAGCTTGAGATAAAATTTTTTCTGATTTAATTTTGAATGTCATATCCCATAATTTATCGAGACCTTTTAAATCTTCGATTTTTTCTAAAGATATAATTTTTATGGTAAACTTTTTTTGTGAGTTATTTTCATTGTCATTGTCATTATCATCATTGTTTGATGTTTCTTGATACGAGATTTTATCTTTATTTAATTCAAAAAATAGAGAAATGAATAAATTCATTTCTTCTAAAGTAACTTCATTTTCGTCATTTTTTGATATTAACTCAAATAATTTTTGTTTAACGATAATTTTTTCTTCTTCATTTTCTTCTCCAGCCGCAGCATCATTCTTTATAAAGCTTTTAACAAATTGATAAAAGATTAATTTATCATTTGGACTTACTGCATTAGTTATTAAGATTTCTTTCAAAAATGAAATATAATCAAAATCTCTATATATATATTTAACTAAATGACCTAATGTTTCTATTCTTTTGTTGATATTTTCAGAATGTGAAAAGCCATTTATTACATATTTATCTCTAGATTTACCATCTGTAGAAGGAATATTATTTTTTTCCATCATTTCTTTGGCTTGTTTTATATATAATCTAAAATTATCTTCGAATAAATGTAATAAATATTGATCTTTTATTAAATTTTGTATGCATTCATTTGTTTCTCTATTAATTTTATCCATAATCTCAAATAAAATTGAATAACTCAAAAGAGCTTTATCATTCTTTTTTATGCATTCTTCACATATATCCAAAATTTTTTTTAAATAAATATCATCTTTTTGAGCTATATCGAGTAATTTTTCTAAAATAGGACTACCACTTATTTTTGGGGATGGAGAAGATAATAAACAATTACATAAATATTCGCAACACATTAAAATATTTTTTTTATTATTAATATCCTTAAGAGATAATTTATATACTAATTCTAATTCTTCATTGTTTATTTTTTTACCGTCTGTTGTTGATTTAATATTACTTAAAAGCATTTCAACATAATCATCTTTTAAATTATCTGCTAATTCCGATAATAATTTTAATATTGTTACTTTGGCTTCTAAATCACCACGCTTTGTGCAATTCCATATAAGTTCGATATCATCTTTATTTAATTGATTTTCTAATAAAAGTAATTTTACAATTTCTTTTGATTTATTAATTATTTGACTATGATAATTTGCTCCAAATATTTCTTGAATTAATTCATTTTTCTTTATTAAATCAATTAATTTATCTCTCATAACTTTATTAGTTTTGTTTTTTTCAATGAATTCATCTAAATCTTTGATACCATTTAATCTCAAATTGAAAGTGCTCGTTTTTATTTCTTTCAAAGATAAACTTAATGTTATTTCATAAAAGAAATCTTCTATATCATTTTTTTCTAAATCATTTTCATTTTTATCAGGATTTGCCTCAAATTTAGCTTTATTTATTTTCTCGAATAAATCAGTAATTATATTTCTAAAATCTTTCGGAATTTTTTTCATTTCTTTATCGTCTAAATTATTCACGAATTCAAGAACGACATTTTTTAATATTGGAGCCTTTTCTTTGAAAAAATCAATATGAATAAAATTAAAACAATGATATAAAATAAAAAATATTGTGTAAATTTCTTCAGAATCTGGATGGTCTTTTAATATATCCATCATTTGGTCAAAACCATTTTCTTTTTCGATCTGTTTTAAAAATAAAGCAAAATAACAAGAAAAATATCCTGTTTTACCTATTATTATATTTTTCTTTCCGTCTTTTTCATATTTAAAAAATTGATCAATATTTAATTCGGTGTCTGTATATAAATTATCATTCATTAATTTGAGTGGATTTGGTTTTTCTGAATCATTTCCCATAGTAAAATTCGTTCCATAACTAAAACAATAATTTATATTTTTTAATTGCAATTTTGAAAAAGTGTTGAATTTTTGAATTCTTTTTGAAAACAAAGGAATATTTTCATCAAAGCCTTCTCTATCTCCATAATATTTTTCACCTCTTGAATCAGTGTCTAAATTTGGATCTGATTTCCATAAATTAATATGATTTTTTGCTATATCATCAGGCTCTTCTGGATTATTAAAATGCTCTGGATATAATCTAAATCCTACATGATACACCACATATTTAATTCCATTTGAATCATATTCTTCATGAATAGATGTTATAGTAGAAGGATACCATTTACTTCTATCAAAACAATCTATAAGATCCCACTGTTTTAAATTAGTTCTCCAATCCCAATCTTGTGTTTTTGTTCCGCAAGGGAATATATTCAAATCCGAGAAACCAACTTTTTTTTCTTTAGTAATTTTACCATCATAATATTCCACAACATATTCTTCATTAGTTACTGAAGTAATTTTACCACGGAGCCAACAATATTTATCTATAGTACGAGATTGATCATATTCAATCGGGATATCTACTATATCACCTTCTACAAATTTTTTTTCTTTATTATCATCGCATTGGAATTCAGAATTATATTGCGAATTAAATTTACTATAGTCATATTTTTTTATCGAATCTTTATCATCTCTATATGAAGTTTCAAAAAAATTATGTTTCACTTGTTCATTGTTAAAAATATTTCTAATTAATTCAAATATTGGACTGTATTTTTTATTTTTGTGGAACTTTAAAAATAAATTGTATATATTCATAAGCACTTCAAGACCTATTTTATCTCCATCTTGTCCATATATTGTAAAAGCTCTTAAAATATAGTCTATTACTTCCTTAATAAATTCTCCGGTGAAATATGTTATAACAGCTTCGTCATTTGAGAAATATTCTTCTATACTATCTTTTGTTAAGATTTCTTTAAGCATATCATTTAATGCTATATAATATTCAACTTTGTCTGTATCTCTTGTCCAACTCTCCTTTATGTTACTATGCATATCTTCTAATTTTGCCTTCATTGGATTATCTGCCATTTTTATATAATATAATTTTCACTATAGATAAAATTATTTATTTTTATTTATTTTATTAGTAAAATATTTTTAAATCTTCTATTATATGGGGATTGGGGATTGGGGATTGGGGATTGGGGATTGGGGATTGG
>ERZ842401.8057-NODE-8057-length-10521-cov-5.362889_pt1 | contig 10521 bp, 10 predicted proteins | sample MGYA00521270_ERZ842401 | MGnify/ENA primary metagenome ERZ842401 (study PRJEB31892, sample SAMEA3878208) | bioreactor metagenome | biome: Moose rumen | place: Sweden | collected 2011-10 | study: EMG produced TPA metagenomics assembly of the PRJEB12797 data set... | reverse complement strand
GGTGGCGCAGGATGTCCTTCCAGTGACGCCAGCGCTCGAAGTGTGCCCAGTTGTCACCGCCTATCAGCAAGGTAAACTGGCGGTCGGGAAAGTCGTGGTCCAAGTGCTGCAAGGTGTTCCACGTGTACGACGGACGGGGCAGACGGAACTCATAGTCGCTGGCCACGATGCCCTGCATGCCCTGCAGTGCCTGTTGCGCCATGTCAAAGCGCAACTGGTCGTCCAACAGGTCAGCCTGTTGCTTCAGCGGGTTCTGTGGAGACACCATCAGCCACACCTCGTCTAAGTGGCACTGCTCCAAGACAGCCTTGGCCAGCGCCACATGGCCCACGTGGATGGGGTTGAACGACCCGCCGAAGATGCCCGTCCTCATCTTTGATGTTTGAAGTTTATGATTTCAAAAAGCCACTGACCACCTGCAGCGTCTCCTGCTTGGCCGTATCCAAGTCATCGTTCACAATGACGCGGTCAAACTGGGGGGCAAACGTCAGCTCATACTCTGCCTTGGCCAGCCGTTGCTCAATAGCTTCGGGTGTGTCGGTGCCACGGCCCTCTAAGCGGCGGCGCAGTTCCTCGACCGAAGGTGGCTGTATGAACAGGCTCAAGGCCTCGTCGCCATAATATTCCTTGATGTTCACGCCGCCCTTCACGTCAACGTCGAACACCACGTTCTGACCTTGTTCGCGCTGGTGCTCCACCTGCTGTTTCAAGGTGCCATAGAATCGGTTTTCATAGACCTCCTCGTACTCCAGAAACTCACCTGCCTGTATCTTGGCCTTGAACTCCTCTGGTGTCAGGAAGAAATACTCCACCCCGTTTTGCTCCGTGCCACGCGGGGCACGCGAGGTACACGAAACAGAGAAATACAATTGCAGCTCAGGATGCTCCTGCATGAGCCACTGCACTATGGTACTTTTGCCGCTGCCCGACGGGGCACTCACGATAATCAGTTTCCCTTTCATATCATCAACTTCAAATTTCAAACATCAAAGTGCATTCAGCACCTGCTCCTTGATTTGCTCCAGCTCGTCCTTCATCATGACCACGATGTTTTGCATCTCAGCCTGATTAGACTTCGAGCCTGTGGTATTGATTTCGCGGCCCATCTCCTGAGCTATGAAGCCGAGCTTCTTGCCCTGTCCGGGCTGGTCGGCCATCGTCTCGCGGAAGTACTTCAGGTGGTTGGCCAGACGTTGCTTCTCCTCGCTAATGTCCAGTTTCTCAATGTAGTAGATAAGTTCCTGCTCCAGACGGTTCTTGTCGTAGTCAGCCTCAGGAATCTGCTTCAGACCGTCAACGATGCGGCTGCGGATTTTCTCCACGCGAGCCTTCTCAAAAGGCTCTATGCTTAGCATCAGCCGCTCGATGTTGTCCACCTTCTCGCTGAACTTGCGCTCCAGAGCGGCACCCTCCTGTGTACGGAAGTCCACCAAGTGCTGCAGGGCATCCAGAATACCCTGTCGGGCCACCGCCCACTCGTCATCGTCCAGCACCTCCTGCTCCGTCTTGGTCAGCACATCGGGCATGCGAATGAGCGTCTGCATCCAGTCGATGCCTTCAGAGATGCCATTGCTCTGGGCAAAGTCGTTCAGCTGGCGATAGTAGCTCTGCAGCAACGCCACATTCACAGGTATAGCCTCAGCAGTGGCATCCTTCTCTATCCAGATGCAAAACTCCACTTTGCCACGCAACAGCCGTTCGGCTATCAGCTGGCGAATCTCCATTTCCTTTTCACGATAGAGTGGTGCGATGCGGGTGGTCAGGTCCAGCTGCTTGGAGTTGAGCGACTTTACTTCTACGTTGATTTTCTTTCCCTTGTAGGCCACAACGGTCTTGCCATAGCCTGTCATTGACTGTATCATAAACTGTATAGTTTTATTTTCTAATTGTCTGCAAAGGTACGAAATAAATCATAAACAATGGCCTGTTCTCCGCAAATATTTATCTCTCCAGCTTATAATGCCATCTTGTATAGAGCCAATCACAAGGACAAGGAGCGTTAATTTGTATGAAACATGCGGGTTTTGGCTGGAAAATGCGTACCTTTGCACCTTATTAATAATATAAAGAGAATAAGCAATGGCTTGCATACTGCATATAGAGACCAGTACGAACATCTGCTCGGTGGCCGTCTCGGAGAACGGGCAGTGCATCTTTGAACAGGAGGAACGCGGTGAGAAGGGTGCCGGTGCCGAGCGTCTGGGCACCATGATTGACGAGGCGCTGTCGTTCACCGACAACCATGCCATCCCGTTCGATGCCGTCAGCGTGAGCTGCGGACCTGGCTCCTACACGGGCCTGCGCATCGGAGTGTCAATGGCCAAGGGCATTTGCTATGGCCGCGACCTGAAGCTGATAGCCGTGCCAACACTACAACTGCTGTGCGTCCCCGTGCTGCTGAAGGAAAAGGTAAAAGTGAAAAATGAGGACATGGCCACCGCCCTTCCTGAGGATGCCCTGCTGTGCCCCATGCTGGATGCCCGCCGCATGGAAGTCTATGCGGGCATCTACGACCGTGCCTTACGCGAGGTGCGCCCTGTCAGTGCCGACATTGTGGATGCCGACACCTACCGCGAGTGGTTGGACCAACGGCCCGTCTACTTCTTTGGCAATGGTGCCATGAAGTGTCAGGACATCATCCAGCACCCCAATGCCCGCTTCATAGAGGGCATAGAACCGATAGCCAAATGGATGCAACCGCTGGCCGAGCGCCGCTTTTTGCAGGAGCAGTTTGAAGACGTAGCCTACTTCGTCCCGTTCTACCTGAAGGACTTTGTGGCCATCAAGCCCAAGAGTCTGTTGTAAGAAACAAAAAAGAAATCGCAAATCTGTAAATCGTAAATAACATAGATGGAGATCAAAGGATTAGACTATAACACGCAGCGAGAGACGCTGGTGATGCCCGAATACGGGCGAGAGATACAGAAAATGGTGGACCACGCCGCCAGCCTACCCACACGTGAGGAGAGGCTGCGCTGTGCCCAGACCATCGTACACCTGATGGAAAGCACCAACCCACAGGTGCGCGACAACACTGACTACCAGCAGATGCTGTGGGACCACCTCTACCTGATGAGCCACAAGCAGTTGGACATAGACTGGCCCTTCGACGTCAGCGAGGCTGAGAGAATCCAGTCGAAGCCGCAATCCATGGAGCACCCGCAACAGAACGGGCAGTCGCGCCTGCGCCACTATGGCCGGTTGCTGACACAAGTGTTTGAGCAGCTAAAGCAAATGCCTGAGGGAGCCGAACGCGACGAACTGGTGCGGTTGACGGCCAACCAGATGAAACGTGACCTGATGGCCTGGGGCCATGGCTCAATAGAAGACGAGAAGGTGGCCGACGATCTGGCCCGCTTCACCGATGGCAAGATACAGTTAGACCTCTCCACCTTCCAATTCGAGCGCATCAACCAGAACGTGCCCGTTGAGGGTGGTGGCAGCAAGCGCAAGCGCAAGAAGTAAAAACAAACACCCAGCAACCATACCCTCATGGCAGCATTCAAGATAGAAGGCGGACACCTGTTGAGCGGCACCATCACGCCGCAGGGCGCCAAGAACGAGGCCCTACAGGTCATCTGCGCCACACTGCTGACCAGCGAACCGGTCACTATCAGCAATATTCCCGACATCCGCGATGTCAACAATCTTATCCAATTGTTGCGCGACATTGGCGTGAAAGTAACCAGCCCCTCCCGCACGGAAGGAGCAGGAGGCGGGGTCACCTTCCAAGCTGACGCCCTGAATCTGGAGTATCTGGCAAGCGATGAGTTCGTGCACAAGTGTGCCCAGTTGCGCGGTTCTGTACTCATGATTGGCCCACTGCTGGCGCGCATGGGCAAGGCAGTCATCACCAAACCCGGCGGCGACAAGATTGGACGGCGCCGTCTGGACACCCACTTCTTAGGCTTCAAGTACCTCGGTGCCAAGTTCCGCCATATTGAGGAACGCAACGTCTATGAAATTGGTGCCAAGCGACTGAAGGGCACCTACATGCTGTTAGACGAAGCCTCCGTCACAGGCACGGCCAACATCATCATGGCCGCCGTCATGGCCGAGGGCACCACGACAATATACAATGCGGCCTGCGAGCCTTACATCCAGCAGCTATGCCACATGCTCAACCGCATGGGTGCGCGCATCAGCGGCATTGGTTCCAACCTGCTCACCATTGTCGGTGTGCACCAGCTGAACGGAACCAGTCACAGACTGCTGCCCGACATGATTGAGGTGGGTTCGTTCATCGGCATGGCTGCCATGTGTGGCAACGGCGTACGCATCAAGGATGTGTCGCTGCGTGACCTCGGCATCATTCCCGACGCCTTCCGCCGTCTGGGCGTAAAGGTAGAGGTAGACGGTGACGACCTGTTCGTGCCCTATCAGAAACATTATGTGGTCGATTCGTTCATCGACGGTACCATCATGACACTGGCCGACGCCCCTTGGCCGGGTCTAACGCCTGACCTGCTGTCGGTGCTCATCGTGGTGGCTACTCAGGCACGCGGATCCGTGCTGTTCCACCAGAAGATGTTTGAGAGCCGCCTGTTCTTCGTGGACAAGCTCATCGACATGGGGGCACAAATCATCCTGTGCGACCCGCACCGCGCCGTCGTCGTGGGTCATGATCGCAAGCTGACGCTGCGCGCCCAGCGCATGTCGAGCCCCGACATCCGCGCCGGCATCGCCCTACTCATTGCTGCCATGAGTGCCAATGGTGTGAGTCTCATAAGCAACATTGAGCAGATTGACCGTGGCTACGAGAACATTGAGGCCCGCCTGAATGCCCTCGGTGCCAAGATAGAAAGGGTAAAGTGATTAATTTACCACTACAACAGATGATTAAGCAGGAAGACGTTTACAAGATAGGCCGCTTAGGCAAGGCACACGGCGTGCACGGGGAAATATCGTTGCAGTTCGACGACGACATTTTCGACCGTGTGGATGCCGACTATCTGGTGTTGGAGCTGGACGGCATCTTGGTGCCGTTCTTCATGGAGGAATATAGGTTCCGCTCTGACACGGTATGCCTGGTCAAATTCGTTGACGTAGACACTCAGCAGCGTGCTCAGGAGCTGACGGGCTGTGATGTCTTCTTTCCCCGTGCCATGGCCGATGTGGCCGACGCAGAGCTGTCGCTGGCAGGGCTGGTGGGCTTCGACATTGTCGAAGCACAGGAGACAGGAGGAGCAAAGAAGGCAAAAGGAGCGCAGGAGACAGGAGAAGCAAAGAAAGCAAAAGGAGCACAGGAGACAGGGGAAGCAAAGAAGGCAAAAGGAGCGCAGGAGGCCCAAAGGCCACAGACGGTGGGCCGTATAGCCCGCATCGATGACCAGACCGCCAACATCCTGTTTGAACTGGAGGACGGGCGCCTGATCCCAGCCAACGATGACCTCATCACCGATATCAATGTCCAGGCACGCACCATCACCATGCTGCTCCCCGACGGTCTACTCACCCTATAAACAACCTAATTACCACTATACATAACCCTACAATGAAAAAGAAGCAAATCGCCATACTCGGCTCGACCGGGTCTATAGGCACACAGGCACTGCAGGTCATAGAGGAACATGCCGACCTCTACGAAGTCTATTGCCTGACCGCCAACAACCGCGTGGAACTGTTAGCCGAACAGGCTCACCGTTTCCACCCCGCCGCCATCGTCATAGCCAATGAGCAGCGCTACGACGAACTGAAGCGGCTCATGGATGACCTGCCCGACGTGAAAGTCTATGCCGGAGCCAAGGCCCTTGACGAGATTGTTGAGGCCAACCCCATCGACATGGTGCTGACCGCCATGGTGGGCTTTGCCGGTTTGTCGCCCACCATCCATGCCATCCGCGCCCGCAAGGCTATCGCACTGGCCAACAAGGAGACATTGGTAGTGGCTGGTGAGCTGATTCGTGACCTTGCTGCTGAGTATCATGTGCCCATCCTGCCCGTTGACAGTGAGCACTCGGCCATTTTCCAAAGTCTGGTCGGCGAAGACCAGAACCCGATAGAGAAGATTCTGCTGACGGCCAGCGGCGGCCCGTTCCGCAACTTCACTATGGACCAGTTGCAGACTGTGACCAAGGCCGACGCCCTGCGCCACCCAACATGGGACATGGGCGCCAAAATAACCATTGACTCGGCAACAATGATGAACAAAGGCTTTGAGGTCATTGAGGCCAAGTGGCTCTTTGGTGTCAAGGCCAGTCAGATACAGGTGCTGGTGCACCCGCAGAGCATCGTCCACTCTGCCGTGCAGTTTCAGGACGGAGCCGTCAAGGCACAGCTGGGCGTACCCGACATGCGATTGCCTATCCAGTATGCCTTCTCGTTCCCCAAGCGCTTGACGCTCAGTGGTGACCGTCTGGACTTCTTTGCCCAGAAGTTAGAGTTCTTCGAGCCCGACCTACAGAAGTTCCGTTGCTTGGCCTTAGCCTTTGAGGCCATCCAGAAAGGTGGCAACATGCCGTGCATTGTCAATGCAGCCAACGAGATTGTCAACCGTGCATTCCTCGAAGACCGCTGTTCGTTCCTGCAGATGAGCGACATCATCAGTAAAACCATGCAGCGCTGCACGTTCTCGGCTACTCCCGACTACGACACTTATGTGGCTACCGACGCTGAAGCCCGTCGCATTGCCACCGAAATCATGAATAATCAATAATGAACTATTAATAATGGAAGTATTTTTAATTAGAGTATTACAATTTATCCTGGCCATCTCGTTGCTGGTACTGCTGCACGAGGGCGGCCACTTCTTCTTTGCCAAACTGTTTGGCGTACGTGTGGAGAAGTTCTACATCTTCTTCGACTATAAGTTCAGCCTGTTCAAGTTCAAGCCCAAGGGTAGCGACACGGAGTACGGCGTAGGTTGGATTCCTCTGGGCGGATACTGCAAAATATCGGGCATGATAGACGAAAGTTTCGATACCGAGCAGATGAAACAGCCCGAACAGCCGTGGGAGTTCCGCACTAAGCCTGCCTGGCAGCGGCTGCTCATCATGATAGGCGGTGTACTGGTCAACTTCCTGCTGGCACTGTTCATCTATTCGCAGATACTATATTGGTGGGGCGACACCTACATCCCCGTCAAAGACATGACGCTGGGTATGAAGTTCAACCAAGAGGCCAAATCGTACGGTTTCAAGGACGGCGACATCCTGTTAGGCACAGAGAACGGTTCATTCAAGGACTTCTCGGCCGACCTCTACCGCGAGTTGTCGGAAGCCAAGCACGTAGACATTATCCGCGATGGCAAGCGCATGAGCATCTCTTTGCCTGGCGAACTGAACCTGCTCGGCATGCTGAAAGCAGATCCTTCGTTCGTACGTCCGTTGCTGCCTGCCAAGGTGGACAGCATTATGTCTGGTTCGCCTGCCGAAAAAATCGGCATGAAGAAAGGTGACCGCATCCTGGCCATCAACGGAGCCCCCGTTGACTCCTACAATGAATTTATCGACCAACTGGGCCGCCGCAAAGACATGTTGCTGACCTCAGAGACACAGGCCGACAGTCTGAAAGCCCGCACGGTGACAGTGGTGATACAGCACGAAGCCCTGGCCGCCTTGTGCGGTAACTGTGCTGAAGAAATGGGACAACCCCAGCCTAAGATTGACACGGTCACCGTCACGCTGACCCCCGACCTCAAGCTGGGCTTTATAGCACAGGGCATTGCCGACCTGTACAAACCCGTCACCATCGAGTACGGATTCTTAGAGAGCATCCCCGCCGGCATCAAGTATGGTTGGCACGTGCTGGCCTCGTATGTCGATGACATGAAGTACGTCTTCACAGCCGACGGTGCCAAATCATTAGGTGGTTTTGGTGCCATTGGCAGCCTGTTCCCACCCATGTGGGACTGGTACATGTTCTGGAAGATGACGGCATTCCTCTCCATCATCCTCGCTTTCATGAACATCCTGCCCATCCCCGCCTTGGATGGCGGACACGTGCTGTTCCTGCTCTACGAGATGATTACGCGCCGCAAGCCGTCGGAGGAATTCATGATTCGTGCCGAGTATGTCGGCTTCGGCATCCTCATCCTGCTCATGGTGGTGGCCAACCTGAACGACATCCTGCGCTGGCTGGGCTACATGTAGGTTCTGTCTTTGCGCGCGCGTATATAATATAAGGTGGAGTTTCCGACAAGGAGGCTCCACTTTGCATTGTTGAAAAAGTTTTTGTGCATATTGTACACTTATTCAACAAATTATTTGTACCTTTGCAGACGAATGACTAAAAATCGCCTGATCTTAACATTTCTGGTTGTTATCTGCAACATCCTGATAGCTACTGCCGACAACCGCCTGGGCTACTCCAAATACCAACCTTTAGGCATTGGATTAGACCTTGACTATGCCCCATTGGAATATGTTGACCAAGACGGACTGCCACAGGGATTAGACGTCAAGCTGACACAGGAACTGATGAGGCGGATGGGAATACCCTACACCTACCGTCCAAACACATGGGAGAACATTTCCGGCGATGTCATCAACGGGCGCGTTGACTTGGCCATGATGGTCTACTCGCCCTATCGCAAGGATGTCGTCAACTATTCACGGGCCGTGTTCAAGCTCTACTATCAGGTGGTCTACCGCAACGACTCGAAAGAGGAGTTTGACATGCGCCACATTGCCGGCAAGGAGATAGCCTACATGTCAAGCCGCCCCGTCACCGACACCCTGCAGCGGGCTGGTGCCAAGCTCCAAGTGGTCCGTGACTTGCCACAAGCCATCAAGGACCTGTCGGAGGGCAGATACGATGCCATTGTCTGTTTCCGCTATCAAGTGAAGTACCACACCAAGGCCATGGGCATCACCAACCTCAGCGCCCAAGACCTGACACTGACACCCCGCGAATACTGCTACGTCAGCCAAAACCGCGACCTCATACGTGCCATCGACCGCGAACTGGTAAAGATGGAGAAAGATGGCACCATTGACGACATCTATGGCGACTACATCTCCAAGCTGGGAAACGATGAGATACCAACATGGATCTGGTACGCGCTGGCAACCATGGTTGTCCTGTTCCTCATCATCACCATCGCCTCACAGATACGCCATGCCAAGCGCCTGCGCCGTGAAATGCGCCGTGCCCAAAAGTCAGAACGGCTGAAAACGGTGTTTCTGGCCAATGTGAGCCATGCCCTGCGCACGCCGCTGAACGCCATCATCGGCTTCAGCGACATGATGCGCTCCATGCCGACAGAGGCATTGTCAGAGGAGGAGAGGAAGGAAATGATGAACCAGATTCACGACAACGGACAACAGTTGCTTTACTTCATCAACGAGCTGCTGCAACTATCAAACATCGAGGGCAATGGCATCGAGTTTCAGTTTGTAGAGGCCAACATTCGCCAACTGATAGAGGAATATGCCATCCTCATTGAGCCCCAATTGCAGGAGGGCGTGGAACTGAAGATTGATGCACCAGAGCAAGAACAGACAGCCATCATCGACACCAACCAGCTACGGCTCATCACCATGCATCTGCTGACCAATGCCGCCAAACACACCCAACAGGGCAGCATCACCATTAGCTATAAATTCACCAATGGAGGACTGCATGTCGCCGTGGCTGACACAGGCGACGGACTGCCTGAGCAACTGAAAAACAACATCTTTGCCTTGCTGAACGACCAGCACACCTTTATTCAAGAGCAAGAGCAGAACCCCGGCTTGGGCCTCAGCATCTGCAAGGCTGTCATCAATGCCGTACACGGCAAGATTGGTGTAGAGAGCGAACAAGGGAAAGGCTCCACCTTCTGGTTCTGGTTCCCCTGTCGGTTCAGCTAATTTTTTATCCTATATACTTTGCTATCACTTGCAGACATTTCTCAGCACTGACGGGCTTGGAGAGGAAATCGTCGCATCCGGCCTCAAAAGCCATCTGTCTGTCGCTGTCAAAGGCATTGGCGGTCAGGGCAATGACAGGCAGTTCGGGTTGCTCGGCCTTGATGAGACGGGTAGCATCCATACCATTCATAATGGGCATCTTGATATCCATGAGCACCAAGTCCGGCTTCTCTGTCTTTGCCAACTCCACTGCCTCCTTGCCATTGCAAGCACGGAAAAACTCATAGTTCTTCTTCAGTATATAGGTCATCAGCATGTAATTGCTGTCATTGTCCTCTGCCACAAGTATTCTTTTCATAGGGGAATATGGGGTGAATTAATCAATTAGGGGAAAAAGGAAGAAGGCACTAAGCCTTCTTCCATAGTTTTGTCATATCCTCCAGCGTCTTGCCCTTGGTCTCAGGCACAAGCTTCCAGACGAAGACGGCAGCCACGACACAGATGATGCCATAGAGGCCATAGGTAAACCAGTGACCGAAGTCGTCACCCTCAGTGAGATGCATGTTGAACATGGGCACAAAGGTCGAGGAAACGATAAAGTTAAAAATCCACTGGAAAGCCACGGCAATGGCAACAGCAGCGCCACGGATGGTGTTGGGGAAGATTTCTGCTATCAGCACCCAGCAGATGGGACCCCATGAGAACATGAATGAAGCACTGTAGACCATGA
>ERZ842401.8056-NODE-8056-length-10521-cov-9.618001_pt1 | contig 10521 bp, 10 predicted proteins | sample MGYA00521270_ERZ842401 | MGnify/ENA primary metagenome ERZ842401 (study PRJEB31892, sample SAMEA3878208) | bioreactor metagenome | biome: Moose rumen | place: Sweden | collected 2011-10 | study: EMG produced TPA metagenomics assembly of the PRJEB12797 data set... | reverse complement strand
AGGACGGCATCACCTTCTTCACCGAGCCGGAGAATGCTTTCTCCAACTATTGGCTGAATGTGGTGATACTGCCCGACCATGAGAGGCAGTTGGCGTTCTTGCAGGAAACCAACGACAATGGCGTGATGACTCGTCCCATCTGGGAACTGATGACAAGGCTGCCGATGTTCGAGCATTGCCAGCACGACAGTTTGGAGAATACCGTCTGGTTTGCTGACAGAGTGGTGAATATTCCGAGTAGTGTACGTTGTTTATAATATAGCTAAGATGAAAGATATAATAATGGTTGGCGGAGGCGGCTTCTGTAAGTCAGTTATTGACGTGGCAGAAGATGCAGGCTACCATATCCTTGGAGTATTAGACCTGCCGGAGGAAGTTGGCAAAGATATCCTTTCGTATAAAGTGATTGGAACTGATGATGACATACCTCTGTATGTAGGGAAAGCATCATTTGTGGTTACTGTTGGACATATAAAAGATTCAGCGCTCAGAAGGAAAATCTATAAAAAGATAAAGGATGCCGGTGGTGATGTGGAAACTATTGTAGCCAAAGATGCCTATGTATCTCCATATGCAGAGGTTGGCGAGGGTTCATTGATCATGCACAAAGCCATGCTTAGCGCAGAAGCCAAGGTGGGTACTTGTACCATTATTAACTCTTTGGTAAATGTTAGCCATGAAGCTCATATTGGAGATTTCTGCCATATCTCCACCTGTGCTGCTGTCAATGGCGCATGCGAAATAGGTGATGATACTTTCATTGGGAGTCAAACGGTCGTAAACCAAGGAGTGAAGATTGTGGGTGGCATCATTGCTTCGCAATCGCTGGTAAATAAAGATATAATAGAAAAGGGCATTTATGTTGGATGCCCAGCCAAAATGATAAAATCATTATAAAATGAAGCACGTTTATATCATTGCAGAAGTTGGTCCTAACCACAACGGAGATGTCAATCTTGCATTGGAAATGGTTGATAAGATAGCTGCTACTGGAGTTGATGCAATCAAATTTCAGCTTTCAGACCCATATCAGCTATATAGCGACGACTCTTTCAAGGCCAATTATCAGAAGAAAAATGACAATGCTAAGTCAGCCAGGGAAATGTCCTTGAGTTTTCAACTATCTCACGAACACCATATCAAGGTTTATAAGTGCTGTAAGGAGTTGGGCGTAGATTACATCTGTACAGGCTTTGACCTAGGCAGTCTGAAATTCCTGGATAAGAATATGGATATGGCTTATTACAAAATAGCATCAGGTGAGATATTCTCACTTGATATTATTGACTATATAGCCCATAATGACAAACCTATCATTCTTTCAACCGGAATGGCTACATACGATGAAATAAAGTTAGCCCTCTCATATATCAATAAGTATAAGAAACAGGATGTGACTATACTCCATTGTATTTCCAATTATCCGGCACCATACGATGAGGTTAATCTCAATAATATGCTTGAATTGAAGCGGTTATTTGGATATGAAGTTGGTTTCTCAGATCACACTTTAGGAAATGACTGTGCAATAGCAGCAGTAGCTATGGGAGCCTCTATGGTTGAAAAGCATGTAACGCTGGATAAGTCACTTCCGGGTCCGGACCATAAGGCATCTATAACTATTGATGAGTTGGCCTCTCTGGTAAAGTCTATTCGCAATGTAGAAAAGGCTATTGGAACAACAAAACGGGAGTTCAGTGAAGCACAACGTGAAATTTCCAGAGTGGCACGAAAGAGCATTATCAGCAAACATCCCATAAAAATAGGAGATGTAATAACGACAGATGATATTTGCTTCAAACGCCCAGGAATAGGGTTCTTGCCAACTGAAACCGACAAGGTGATTGGAAAAACCGCACTTTGCGATATTGAAACAGACCGTGTAATTAAGGCAGAGTTCTTGGGATGATTAGAATAGGATTCGTAACAGGTGCACGTTCTGAATATGGCATAATGAAACGCGTCATTACAGAGCTGAAAACCGACCCTTTGTTTGACGTAAAGATTGTTGCCACTGGTATGCATTATCAACATAAGTATGGTGATACCATTAATGAAATTCGCAAAGATGCAATAGCCCCTATCATTGATGCACCTTGTTATGTAGAAGAGAAAAGACCAAAGGAGAAGGACTTTGTATCTTTGATAGATACCCTGTACAAGGTTTTTGAAGAGAATCCTTTCGATGTTATCTATATCATAGGTGACCGTTTGGAAGCATACGGAGCAGCACTTGCAGCACATTTTCTGAAAATACCGGTAGCACATTTTGCAGGTGGGCAGTTGACAAATGGTGCAGTAGATAATATCTATAGATATAATATCTCAAATCTTTCAACTCTTCATTTTGTAACGAATACATTTGCAAAAGAGCGTTTACTTCAATGCCCTATTATAGATGGAAGTAAAGTATATCATGTGGGTTCCTCTGCCATAGATTCTATAAAAGAGTATTTGAAACAACCCAAGGATGCTCAGGAGATTGACCAGAGGTTGAGACGTGGTAACTATGTGTTGATGACGTTCCATTCCGAGACGAAAGGTGTTAATGCGAAAAATACGATACCGGAAGTAATGGATGCTTCTATAGCAACCATTATTAGGGCTGGTATTAAACTCTTGGTTACTTATCCTAATAACGATGATGGGAGCGAAGCTATTATCAAAGAGATAGAAAATTGGCAAGACAACCCGAATGTTGTTGTCAGGAAGAATTTAGGTTCTGCGTACTATTACACCGCTGTTGATAACGCCTTGTTTGTGGTAGGAAATTCAAGTAGTGGAATCATAGAGATACCGTACTTTCAGAAATATACAGTGAACATTGGCGAACGGCAAGCAGGACGAAATGCACCAGCATCTGTTATAAGTTTGCCAGATGATTGTGAGAAAGTCATTGAAACGTTAAGAAGACTATTGGCTGCTCCTGTATGCACCATACAACAAGAAAACATATATGGGCAGGGAGATAGTGTAAATCAAATTCATAGTTTACTAAAAGAACAATTCAATAAAGAATGAAAAAAATACTATTTGTCATACCTGCACGTGGCGGCAGTAAAGGCATCCCAGGAAAGAATATTAAACCAATGGGAGGTGTTCCCTTGATATGTCGTTCCATAGACATCGCCCGTAAGTTTGTTGAAGACAAAGATATCTGTGTTACAACAGATAGTGATGAAATCATCAATGTTGTAAAGAACCATGGGATGTCAGTGCCATTCAAGAGACCGGGTGAACTTGCTTCTGATACGGCATCATCATACGATGTGTTGATACATGCCCTTGATTTCTATAAAGAAAAAGGTATTGAATATGATTGGATGGTTTTGCTTCAACCTACAACACCATTCCGCAAAGAAGATGACTTGCGGAAAATGTTGGAGATGATGAACGATGACTTGGATATGGTTGTTTCGGTTAAGGAGGCAGAAACCAATCCTTATTATAATTGCTATGCAGTAAATGAGCAGGGATATTTGCAAAAGTTCATTAAAACACAGACAACAGGGAATGGACGTCAGCAAGCAAAACCTGCAATATATGAGAAGAATGGTTCTGTTTATGTTATAAAAGTAACGTCACTTCGTAAGCAGAAAATTAATGATTTTGAGAAGGTCCATTTGTATGAAATGGACAAAGTCTATTCCATTGATTTGGATGAACCTCTAGACTGGATTTTTGCTGAAGCAGTTTTAAACGCAGGATTGGTATGAAAGAACATCGTGTAAAACAGAGTTTAACTCTCATAGAGGCTCTCTCGCAGATTAATACGTTGAGACCAGAACCGCTAGTTCTCTTTGTGCTTGATGATAAAGGGAGAATGGTAGGAACGCTGACTGACGGAGATTCCCGTCGTGCTCTTGTTGCCGGATCATCTTTGAATGACAAAGTTGAAAAGATCATGCACCGTGACTTCAACTATATGAACGTTGAAGATTTAGATGATGTGAAGAAGATAAAAAGGCAAAGGGATTTAAAGATGCGTCTTGTTCCTATTTTGGATAATGACAAGCATATCGTTGAAATTATCAATCTTGAAAAGTATTATTCCAGACTTCCTGTTGACGCTGTGCTGATGGCTGGAGGGAAAGGAGAGCGTTTACGCCCGCTGACAGAGAAAATCCCTAAGCCCCTTTTAAAGGTTGGAGAAAAATGTATCATTGACCATAATATTGACAGGCTGATTAGTTATGGAGTGAAACATATCTCTGTGACCGTGAACTATCTAAAGGAGCAACTGGAAGAGCATTTTGCAAAGCCGCGTGGTGAAGTGCAGGTAAAGACAGTTCGAGAGCCCAAGTTCTTGGGTACTATTGGCAGCATTAAGTTTGTGGAGTCCTTCCACAATGATGCGGTGCTGGTGATGAATAGCGACCTGTTCACTAATATAAATTACGAAGACTTCTATCTGCATTTCATAGAGCACGATGCTGATATGAGTGTAGCGGCAGTTCCCTATAGCGTACAGGTTCCGTATGGAATATTCAAGATAGAAGAGAAGCGCAATATCACAGGACTTGTGGAGAAACCTACGTATGACTATTATGCTAATGCCGGTATTTATCTGATAAAGAAATCTGCCTTGGATTTGATACCGGAGGATACGTTTTTCAATGCTACAGACCTGATTGAAGCTTTGATTGAGCAAGGACGCAAGGTTATTCGTTTTCCGCTGAATGGAACGTGGATTGATATTGGAAATCCACAGGAATATAAGAGAGCGAATGAGTTGGTAAATCACATGAATATGTAAACGAAAAACGTGGAATTATGGCACATAAAACATTCATTTCGTACAAATATTCTGAAGCGAGAGGATTGCGTGACAAGATAATAGACGCTTTGCCTAAGGATTATGCTCAGTATTATATGGGCGAGACGAGCGATTCACCAGATATGGGTGATGAGAAGACAGAGAGGATAAAGTCATATCTAAAGGATATGATGTGGGGTACTTCTGTAACTGTCGTCATTATATCTCCCAACATGAAGCAAAGCAAATGGATTGACTGGGAGATAGAATATACACTAAAGCATATCACTCGAAAGGACAGAACCTCCCACATAAATGGGCTGGTCGGTGTGATAATGAAAGTGAATGGTGGCTATGATTGGTTTATCAATCACTTAACCAATTGTCATAATATTCCTGTTGTAAATTATAGGAACGATTACGTTTACGATATTATCTCAAATAACCATTTCAACTCGAAACCTCCACAGTGGCACTGTGAACAGTGTAAGACATACGATTGGCTGAATGGGTCGTATATGGAGTATGTGGAAGAAGAGTCTTTCTTGGCGAATCCGCAATATTATATTGATAATGCATACGACAAGAGCGAGAATGACGGCTCTGGATATAAACTCCAACAGTCAAGATAAGGTTTCATGGATAAGCAATATCAAGTAGCAAAATATTATAGACAATGTATATAACAAGAGGACAACTGAGTAGAGTGGTTGATTCGTATCAGCAGCCACTTAATGAGCGAAGGATGTTTTCGGCAGAACATCCAGATGCGTCTGTATTCTTATCTCATAAGCATGATGAGAACCCCCTTTTGCTTCAGGTCAAGGCTTTTTTTGAACACCTCGGTATGAAGGTCTATGTTGATTGGCTTGATGCCAAGATGCAGCATCCAACAGATAAGAAAACCGCAGAAGACTTGAAAAAGCAGATTTCTGACAACGATAAGTTCATCTTCATTGCGTCAGAAGGGGCAATGGACTCCCCTTGGTGTAGCTGGGAGATAGGAATCGGTGATGCCATCAAATTAGAGGATGATAAGATTGCAATACTTCCTGTTGCCGAGAATGACGGTACATGGAAGAATCATGAATACTTACAGATATATCCACATATTGAGTACGAGAATGGACATAGCACTTATAGCAACGGGAGAATAATACCGCAAGGATATTATGTCGAATATCCCGCTGTAAATGGGAGTATAAATATAGTATCAATAAAAGAATGGCTGCGTAGAGGGATGCCAGAGACAAAATATTTGTAAAGGACAGAGTTATGGATAAGCAATTGATGATAAAGAAATACAGCGAAGCACTTGAGGAAGGTCGTGCCGCTGTATTTGCGGGTGCCGGATTGTCGGCAGGCGTAGGATTTGTTGACTGGCCAGGGCTATTGGCGGACGTTGCCGCTGCATTGAATGTCAAGATTGAACCATACACCAATCTTGTTGAGTTAGCCCAATACTATGTTAACGATACCCATAGTACAACAGCACTTAGTCAGGCGATACTGGATGCCTTCCCGTCAGCAACGGCACCAACGGAGAATCATCAGATATTAACCAGCCTTCCCATCAAGACATATTGGACTACTAATTTCGACAAACTCATAGAACGTGCACTTGAAGCAGCATCCAAGACATACGACGTGAAAGCACTCCCGGAAAGGTTGGCAATATCAAAGAGCTATTGTGACGTGGTTGTGTATAAGATGCACGGGGATATAGACAATCCTGACAAAACCATCCTGACCCGCGACCATTTTGAGCGTTATCCTGAAACTCACCAGCCATTCCTCAACAATTTTGAGTATGACTTGGCTAATAAAACCTTCCTGTTCCTTGGTTTGAGTTTCGATGACCCCAATCTAAAGGAGGTTCTGAAATATGCTCGTAAACTGTATCATAAAAACCAGCGGATTCACTACTATATACTGAAACGTGCCACTCAAAAAGCCGGAGAAACCGATGAACAGTTTGAGAATAGGAGAAGAAATCAGGAACTGTTTGTTGAGGATATGAAGAACTATGGCATACAGACAGTGGTGATAGATGATTATGCAGAAATCACGGAGATATTATATGCCATCAAGAATCGGTACTTGCGTAGAACGGTGTTTATATCAGGAGCTGCAGTAGAATATGGAGCCTATGGAGAGGATGCGGTCAAAGGGTTTGTGAGAAATTTGAGTAAAGATATAATTCGCCGTGGATTCCGAATCGTGAACGGCTATGGTCTTGGTTTCGGGAACGAGGTCTTGGCAGGGGCAATGGAAGAATTGAACGATGAGCACAGACCTGTTGACGGGAATCTTATTATGAAGCCCTTCCCACAAGGAATAGCAGATCCCAAAGCATTGTGGACTCAATACAGAACAGAGATGATTTCAGCAACGGGTATTACACTGTTCATCTTGGGCAACAAGAAGGACAAAACAACCGGCGACACAATATTGTCGAATGGCATGCGTGAGGAGTATGAAATCTCAAAGACACATGGTAACTTCCTTATTCCTGTGGGTGCAACTGACTTTATGTCCAAGGAATTATGGAACGAGGTTTATAATGAAATAAAAGTTGGAGGTACTTTTGAAGGATATCTTCCCTACATAGATTCTTTTAAAGATTTAGGCGATAAAGGACTATCTCTTGACAAATTGCACGAAGCGGTGATGTGGCTACTTAATGAAATCAACAAGTAAAAGATTTCACAGCAGTGAACAAGAATTGAGTTTTTATATAAGCAATATGCACATTATATATCGAATGCTATATTTCGTCGTATGTGCTGATGTTGGGAGGATTTAAACTATATAGTGTATACTATTGATAAAGAGAATAAATGAAAGGTAATCTTATATATTCGGTGCTCGGTAAAATATTCCAAGTGCTTTTTCCCTTGATTATTTATCCCTATGTAACCAGAGTCTTAGGGGTGGATAATCTAGGAGAATATAATTTCTATACTTCTACAGTTGGGTACTTGGCTCTGGTATCGGGCTTTGGCATATCATTATATGGTACAAAAGAAATAGGAAAACACAAAGACGATAAGAAAACTTATTCAAAAATTTTTGGAGAATTGATTGCCATTAATTTAATTATGAGTGCAATTAGTTATGTATTAATTTTCCTACTCATCCTTTTTTCTGATTCATACCAAAATTACAAATTATTCCTTATAACCAGTATTACTATAATCGAGACGGCTATTGGCGCAGAATATTTATTTGTTGCTCTTGAAAAACAACGATTCCTCCTCATCCGAAATATTATATTCAAAGTATTATCGCTTATATTAATTTTTTTGTTTGTTAAAGATGAAGGCGATGTTATAAACTATGCATTAATAATGATGCTATCAACTGCAGGAGTTTCATTGACAAATGTATTCAATTATCGTAAAAAGATAGAATGGTCAGTAATAAAGTTTAACAAACTCAATTTGACTGTACATTTGCTTCCTCTGTTTCAGGTTTTTATTATGGATATCCTCATACATTATTATGGAATGATGGATATTGTTGTATTAGGTAATATGGATACGACAGAATCAGTTGGATATTATTCAATTGCGTCAAAAATATATTCACTTTCATACGCTGTACTTGCATCAACTGCTGTGCCCCTTTTGCCTCGTGCAGCTTACTACATTGAACACCAATTGACAAAAGAATATAATGCAATGATTCAACAATGCTATGATATTTACTTGTTTATAATAGCTTTTTCATCATTCGTCCTTTTTTTCTATGCAGAGGATATCATAGTGTTGATTGCAGGAGAAGGCTTTAGAGCAGGATATGTGGCTTTACGGTATTTTGCCCTAACACTGATGCTTAGTTCATTTTGTAATTTCTTTATTTTTGAAATATTTTATCCCAAAAATAGGAATAAGTTTGTCTTGATTTCACTTGGATTTAGTATTCTGATTAATTTTATATTAAGTATTATTCTTATTCCTTCAATGTCTTTTGCTGGGGCAGGTATTGCATTTCTTGTTGCATACATTTTCCTTTTCTTGTTTTTTACAATAGGAGGACATAAAGATCTCCCTAGTTTTAATGGCTTTTTTGATTTGATAAAGGATATAATAGGAATAATAGTATGTGTTGTTCTATGTTCCATTATGCGTAGCAGCTCTATGCATTTACTAGTTCAGTTAATAATATGCGGAGGTGTATTTCTTCTAATTGAACATTTAATAAAAAATAGGACTGAGTTATATTTGCAGGATATTGTATTGACTCGAATAAAAGGGTTGAAGAAAGGTTGATTTGTTATAATGCAAAACAGAACGATACAATGAAAAGACGTAACATTCCAATAATACAGCTATTTGCCATAGTCGTGGTTTTATTTCAGTATTTAATCACACTGAATAATGATGCTGGATATACTACTGTGCTAACAGTAGAATTGTTGATTATATATGGTGTATTACTGGCTAAATCTATAAAAGGAAGAGGATGGTTTGACTTATACACTCTCCTTCTAATCATGATGGGTCTTTTTTCTTATGGAGAAATTGCCTTTTCATTCATTGATAGTAGTGTCAACTATCGAGTGGCTTCTATTGGAATCGAGTTAGACTTCAAGGAAATAACTGTTCAAAAGGCATGTCTTATATATTGTGCATATATGCTAGCTCTTGATATAGGAATTAGTGTTTTTCAGAAGGAGGATAGATATTATAACCATTATCATGTCCCTTTCAATATTGATGCATACAAGGTAGGGATGTGGCTGTTGTTTGTTTTTGCTGCATTTGCATTTTACAGAGCTTTTATGCAATATAGAATGCTGAGTGCAAATAGGCTTCTATTGTTTAAAGGAGGGAGTCAAGGACTTGATTTGCCAATGTATATAAGAATAACATCTACTTTTTTTCTAATAGGTTATTATATTTTTACTGCGAGCAAGCCACCTTTAAAACAATTTCTTATCGCTACTGCTGTATATATTTTAGTTCAAATCCCAGATTTGATGGTTGGTAATAGAATGTCATTAGGTGTGTTGTTGGTTTATCTTGTTTGGATGATGGTTAGTGTTTATGAATATAAGGTTAAAATGTCAAGATTACTTTTACCAGTTATCGTAGTAGTATTGATTTTTCAATATATAGGTATGTCCAGAGTGGAGATGGAAACTACTGGTATTGGTTCTGTTGGTCTTATCATCAGATTTTTGACAATGCAAGCAACAAGTTTCGGATTGTTATGTACATTTATTCAATATACACCGAACTTGTCTGGTCCTTACCCTTTTGTTTTTGATTCCCTTATCGGAGGGTTAACTGGTTATACAGGCCAATCAGAAGAATTAATGCTACATCGAGCAAATATTGGTCATCAACTTGTGTATGAGATTAGTCCTGACTATTATTTCGCAGGCCAGTCTAGTGGAACTTCTTGTGTAACTGAATTATATGAATTTGGTATATTTGGAGTTATTATAGGAGCGATTGTTCTTGCATATATGATTTATTTTATACAAAAGAACTTTAATAAAAATCGGATGCTTCTGCTCTTCTCATACATAATTTTCTCTACAATCGTAACTTCGCCAAGAGCTGGAATGTTTGTGCCATTATATCAGATTATTCGTACACTTGGATTTGCTTGGGTGGCATTTGCTGTATATGGTTTATTTACTGGACATGCTGTTCATTTATTTGGATGGTTTAAAAACATAAAAATAGGGGAATACAATAATGAAAAAAGTTAGTATAGTTTATAGTCAGCCTCTGACCCAAATACAGGGAATC
>ERZ842401.8055-NODE-8055-length-10522-cov-4.671730_pt1 | contig 10522 bp, 12 predicted proteins | sample MGYA00521270_ERZ842401 | MGnify/ENA primary metagenome ERZ842401 (study PRJEB31892, sample SAMEA3878208) | bioreactor metagenome | biome: Moose rumen | place: Sweden | collected 2011-10 | study: EMG produced TPA metagenomics assembly of the PRJEB12797 data set... | reverse complement strand
ATTAATTAATATAATATCTATTAACATGATTAGGTGAACATTATTTCTTCTAGCAATATCTTTTTCAGGACCTTTTTATTTTATACTTTCAATTTATTTAAAAATATTATATAATTAATATGGAGGTAAAATATGAAAAAGATATTAATAATTGTACTAACACTTTTAACTTTAACACTTACAGGATGTAAAAGTACAGATTTAAAAGAAATAAGTTATGATGATTTAGCAATCAAAATAGAAAATAAAGATTCATTCGTATTATATGTAGGTTCTTCTAGTTGTAGTCATTGCGCTAATTTTAAACCAATATTAGAAAAAGTAATTAATAAATATAATTTAGAAGTATATTATATAAATATGGCTAATTTATCAGAAGCTAAATATAATGCTGTAATGAAAAAGATAGATGGTGAAGGTACTCCAACAACTGTATATATTGAAAAAGGTGTAACTAAAACAAGTCCTCGTATTGAAGGAGAAAGAGAGTATGAAGATACATTAGAATTTTTTAAAGATTTAAATCTTGTGAGAGGAGAATAATATGTTTAGTGTGATTGAAAATTATGGTGAAGATTTAACTAAAAAAACTTATGTTACAAATCCTGCTATCGCAAGAGATGAAGAAATTAAAAAATTAATAATGGTTTTACTTACACCAGATAAATCAGGATTACTAATTGGTAAAGCTGGTATCGGTAAAACTGCTATCGTAGAAGGTTTATCTTACTTAATACAAAAGGATATGGTACCTAATGCTATTAAAGGGTATCGTGTAGTAAAAATAAATTCTACAAGTTTACTTGGTAAAATTATGATTAATGGAAAAGAAGAAATGGTAATTAATTTACTAGTTAATGAATTAAAAAGCATTGGTAAAATTATTTTATTTATTGATGAAGTTCATACATTAATAGGTGGAAAAGAAGATGGACCTATGGATTTAGCAAACATTTTAAAACCAGCTTTAGATAGAGGAGATATAAAAGCTATAGGTGCTACTACAACAGAAGAATATAATACTTATATTATAAGAGATAGAGCTTTTTTAAGACGTTTTGAAAAAATAGAAGTAGAAGAACCAGATGAGAAAACAACAGTCGAAATTTTATATAAATCACTTCCTAGAATTGAAAGCCAAACTGGTATAAAAATGAAATATAACGAATATGTAAATACAATGCTAATAGAATCTATTGTAAGTGCAACATCAGAATTTAAAAGAGTATATGGTCTATCAGCTATGTATCCTGATGTAGCTTTCTCAGTTTTATCAGGAGCTTTTTCACAAGCTTTATATCAAAACAAAGATTATGTTGATGTATTAGATGTTTATAACGCTATTAAAAATAGTAAAAGAATTTATCCAGATAGTATTGTTAAAGAATTAAATTTATTTAGAGAAAAATTTAAAGATTTCTGTTTAGAACAAAATATAACTTTACCAGTAGTCACAATAGAAGAAGTACAAAGTAATATAGAAAATTATTAGGAGGCATATTATGAAAGAGATACCTATTAAAAATTATATAATAACAATTATTATTTCTTTACTTACAATAGTACTAGTTTTTTCTTTAATGAATAAATATAATACTAGAAATAATAAATTATTGTTTCTATCAGAAGTAAAAGAAGATAATCTAAATGAATTTATAACAGAAAAAAATGATATTATTATTTATTTTTCTAAAAACAAACATAAAGAATTAGATAGCGAATTAGAGAAATATTTACAAAATAATGAAGTAAAAAATAATATTATATATGTTGATTTAAATAATGTAAGTAAACATTTTGATGATGATTTTAGTAAAAATTATTCTACTACTTTAATAGATATAAAAGATCCAACATTAGTGATTATTGAAGATAAAAAGGTAACAAATTATTTATCTGATATGCAAAATATAAATGATATAAAAAATTTTATAGAAAGATATAGCGAATGATAAACGTAGTATTATATGAACCAGAAATACCTGGTAATACAGGTAATATAATGCGAACTTGTGCTGGTACTAATGTTAAATTACATTTAATTAAACCACTTGGTTTTTCATTAGAAGAAAAATATCTAAAAAGAAGTAGTGCGAACTATATTGATCATTGTGAATATACTATTTATGAAAATTTTGATGATTTTAAAAGTAAAAATAAAGGAACTTATTATTATTTAACAAGATATGGAAGAAAACCACATACATCATTTGATTACAGTGATAAAACGGAAAATATCTATTTAATATTTGGAAAAGAAAGTACAGGTATTCCTAAAGAAATATTAAAGAATGATTTAGATAGATGTATGCGTATTCCAATGAATGATAATATAAGAGCTTTAAATCTTTCAAATTCAGTAGCAATTATGGTATATGAAGTTTTAAGGCAACGTAATTATCCAGGTTTATTATTAGAAGAACCTTTTAAAGGTGCCGATTATTTAGAAAAATAACTTGTAAAATAATTAATTTCATGATATTATTATTTTAGAAAGAATAAGGAGGAAAATTTATGATGGAATTTATTAGTGAAAATTCTTTATGGTTAGTTATAATTTTAGTTATATTTTTATTAGCAATTATTGGTTTTATTGCTGAAAAGCAAGGTTTTGGTCAAGGTACTAATAAAGATAATAAAAAAGATGACAATAGTAAAAAAAATAAAAATGAAGAAGAAACTAACAAACAAGAAATAGAAGAAGATATGCCAGTTGATATATCAAATTATTTAGAAGAGGAAGATGATTCAGTAAATGAATTAGAATCTAATAATGATGTAACAGAAGAATCAAAAGAAGAGGTAGAAGAAGTAGAATCAAATAATGATGAAACTACAAATGCTGAAGAATCAGAAACTGAAACAAATGATGAAGAAGTATCAACAAATGAAGTAGAATCAGATAATGATGAAACTATAAATCCTGAAAAATCAGAAGAAACTGAAAATGATGATAATAATACTTTAGAATCTAATAATGAAGAATCAGCTAATGAAGAAGTATCTGAAGAAAAAAATGAAGATTCAAAAAGTAGCGATGAAGATTTATATGCACCATTTGGTGATCAAGAATTCAATAGTGATAATCTAAATATAGATGAAGATTTTAATAAAGTACTAGATGAAGTTGATAAAGAAACAGAAGACACAAAAGTAGAAATTCCAAAAGCAGAAGAAAATATAGATGAAGATATTTGGAAATTCTAAAGTTGACAACTAAATGTATAGAAAGTGTGTATAGTTTACACACTTTTTTAAATTTTTTTAAAAGATTGTTTTAATTCTCATTTTAATATGATATAATTTAAAAAAGAATAGGGGCGATGTTTATGACATTTGATAGTATAACAGGTTTAGTATCTAAAATACTTGATGTATTACTTGTTTGGGCTGCTTTTTATTATATTTTAAAGAATTTAAGAAAAAATGTAAAAATGGTTTTATTATTTAAAGGTATATTGATTATTGTTTTTCTTAAAGTGATTAGTGATGTATTCCATTTAGTTACAATTGGATATATTTTAGATTATGTTATTACATGGGGACCATTAGCTTTAATTGTAATATTTCAACCAGAAATTAGAAATGTGCTAGAATATTTAGGTAGAAGTCAATTACTTGGAAGACATAAGGTTCTAACTGTCGATGAAAGAGAAAAAGTCGTATATGAAATAACAAATGCTATGGATTATTTAAAAAAAGCTCGTATAGGAGCACTTATTGTAATTGAAAGAGACAATAGTTTAAATGATTATATAGAAAAATCTAAAAAATTATATGCTGATATATCGGCTGATTTATTAATTGCTATATTTTTTCCAAATAATCCACTTCATGATGGTGGAGCAATTATTCAAGGAGATAAAATCACAAGTGCAGGAGCTGTTTTTCCAACTAGTGATAGTATGAAAATAAGTAAAAGATTAGGAACTCGTCATAGAGCGGCTTTAGGTATCTCAGAAACAGGAGATTGTATCGCACTAATTGTTTCTGAAGAAACAGGTAGATTATCTATCGCAATGAATGGTGAACTTAACTACAATTTAACAACTGATGAGATTAAATTAATTCTACTTGAAGAATTAAGACCTAAAAAAACATTGTTAATGGATGAAGAAGAGGAGGATGTTATAAATGAAGATAATTAAAGCATTCTTTCTAGGTATATGGAAAATTATTGATAAAATAATCGTTTTTCCTATTACTAAATTAATATATTTAATTACGTCTAAAGTAAGTAAATCAAGTAAAAAAGTAGAAAATTTCCTATCAAATACTAATACTTTATTATTTATATCACTTATTTTAGCAGTTATAACTTTTATTATAATTGACCAAAAAATAATTGTATTTAATGATAATACAGCTGAAGTATTAAAAGATCAAGAAATTAAAACAATATATAATGAAGAAGCATATGTTGTAGAAGGGCTTCCTGAAAAAGTAGATGTAACTTTAATAGGAAGTAAAACAGATCTTTATATTGCAAAGCAATCATCTTCACATGATGTAACTGTTGATTTAACTGGATTAAAACCAGGTACACATAAAGTAAATATTAATTATAATCAAAATGTTGGAAATATTGATTATATGGTTAATCCATCTAGTGTAACAGTTATAATTTATCAAAAAGTTTCAAAAACTATGACATTAGATATTGATGTAATAAATCAAGATAAATTAGATAAAAAATTAACAATTGATAGTATGAAATATGAAAATGATAAAATAGTTGTTAAAGGGGCAGAACATACGTTAAATGAAGTAACAAGCGTTAAAGCATTATTAAATGTAGATGATATTGCTGAACAAAAAAGTGGTAATATTACTGTAAAAGATGTACCACTTAAGGCATATAATTCAAAAGGAGATGTTGTTGATGTCGAAATAGTTCCTGCTAAAATAGACGTTGAAATAAGTATGTCATCTCCAAGTAAAGAAGTACCAATTAAAGTTATCCCAGAAGGAGAAGTAACATTTGGTAAAGCAATAAGTGCTATATCACAAAGTGCTACTAAAGTAATGCTTTATGGAGATGAAGATAAATTAAAGGATATTACTTCAATTCCAGTAACTGTTGATGTATCTGATTTAAAAGAAAATAAAGAATATAAATTAGAATTATCTAAACCAATAGGTGTTAGATCATTATCAATTAATAATATAACAGTTAAAATATCTCTTGATAATGTATCAAATAAAGATTTTAATAATATTAATATTGAATCAAGAAATTTAGCGGATGGCTATACTGTACAAGGTGTTGATGAAAATTCTACTAAAGTAACTGTCAATGTACAAGGAGTAGACTCAGTAATTAAGAGTATTCAAGCCACAGATATCACGGCCTACATTGATTTAAGTGGTTATACTGAAGGAGAATATGAAGTACCCGTTAGTGTAGAAGGTATGGATGTTAGAGCAATCTATAAATCAAAGACTCAAAAAGTAAAAATAAAAATTGTAAAAGGTTAAAGTATTCTTTAATCTTTTTCTCTTATAATTGACAAATATGTAAATTTTTTATAAAATAATAATAGGAATGAGAGGTGGCATGAATGTATCAAGAAAGGATACTATTAACTGGCAAAGATATTTTAGAAAAGGAATTTAAAATAGATACTAGAGGTTATAGACCACAAGAAGTAGATAAATTTCTAGATGTTATTATTAGAGATTATGAAGAATTCATTTCTATAATCAAAGAATTAGAAAATGATAAAAAGGAATTATTAGAAGATAATATTCGATTAAAACAAGAAATAAGAAGTTTAAAAACTAAGTTAGAAGTAATAAAAGAAGGATCAACCAAAGATGTAAGCAATGTTGATTTACTTAGAAGACTATCAAACTTAGAAAAAATTATTTATGGAGATGAAGATTAATATTTTGACAAACGCTGCATTCTTTGTAATGTAGAGGAAAGTCCATGCTCACAAAGTCTGTGATGACTTTAGTGTTCGTGCTTAGGGAAAAAATAACCTAAGGTAAGGAAACTTAACGGCCTTGAAATAACCTAAGTCTTAGATATGGTTAGAGTAGATATAAAAGTGTCATAGTGACGAAGATTCTGGAAATAGATGAAGTGGAACGTGATAAACCCCACGAGTGAGAAACCCAAATTATGGTAGGGGAACTTACCAAAGAGAAAAAAGAATCTGAGGTAGGATCCGAAAGGATAGATAAATGTTTGTCACCTAGAAATAGGAACAGAACATGGCTTATAAAATATTAATTTTTTTTATTAAGAAAGTAGGTGAATCAGTTGAAAGAAATTGGTGAAGCTTTAAAAGAAGCTAGAGAAAATATTGGTATATCAGTAGAAGAAGCAGCCAATGACTTAAAACTAAAACCTTCACAAATAGAAAACATTGAAGATGGTAATAAAGATGCTTTTAAAGATGTAATTAGTTTGAAATATTTTATACGTGATTATGCTAAATATTTAGGACTAAACTATGAAGATTTAGTAGATGATTTTAATGAATTTTTATTTGATTATACTTCAAGAATATCATTAGATGATATTAAAAAAGCAAGAAAAAAAGTAGAAAATACTAGAAAAAAAGAAGAAAAAAGAATTATGTCACCATATACATATGAAAAACCTAGAAATAAAAATTTGATTTTAATCATTACCTATATTTCAATTATTGTATTAGTAATAATGGGAATAATTTTTATTGCTAAAGGATTATATTATGATGAAGTACAAGAAGATAATATAACTGAAAATATCATAAAATAGGAGGATAATATGAATTTACCAAATAAGATTACAATTAGTAGAATAATTTTATCTTTAGTTATTATATTTTTACTATTATTTCCTTTTGACGCAGCTGGTATATCAATACCAAAATTATTTATAAATGAATCAATAGTTATTGATATAACATATATAATAGTAGCTATTTTATTTATAATAGCTTCATTAACAGATTTTGTAGATGGATATTTAGCTAGAAAATATAATTTAGTAACAGATTTTGGAAAAATGTTAGATGCTATTGCTGATAAAATATTAGTTAATCCAGTATTAATAATATTAGCAGCTAAAGGATTTATTAGCCCAATAATACCTGTTATTATAGTAGCTCGTGATAGTTTTGTAAATTCTATTAAAATGGTTGCTGGAAGTAAAGGTAATGTAGTTGCTGCTATTAAATCAGGAAAATTAAAAACAGCTTGTTTAATGTCAGGAATAATTTTAACTTTATTTTATAATTTACCATTTGAATTACGTAATTTTAAAGTAGCTGATGCTTTACTTATAGTAGCATGCTTTTTAGCAATTATTTCAGCAATTGAATATTATAATATGAATAAAAAATTTATCTTTGATGAAAAAACAGAAAAGATAGAAATTGAATAGAAATTAATACAGATTTGTAAAAACTGCTTAAGCAGTTTTTCTTTTTCTGTTAAAAATTACCAACAGATTTACAAAAACAAATGTTCGAAAAAAGTATTGACATAAGAAAAAATATATTATATAATTAAGATGTATTAAAGGAGGATTATAAATGGCAAAAACAAATGACAAAACTCTAGATCAAGTATTAGCTGATATAGAAAAACAATTTGGAAAGGGTTCAGTAATGAAATTAGGTGAACGTGAACACATGAATATAGACGTTGTACCTAGTGGATCAATTTCATTAGATGTAGCTCTTGGAATAGGGGGACTTCCAAAAGGAAGAATAGTAGAAATATATGGACCTGAATCAAGTGGTAAAACAACATTTGCTTTACACGTAATTGCAGAAGCTCAAAAATTAGGAGGAAGAGCAGCATTTATAGATGCAGAGCATGCTCTAGATCCAACATATGCTGAAAAAATAGGAGTAAATATTGATGATTTATTACTTTCGCAACCTGATAATGGAGAACAAGCACTAGAAATATGTGAAGCACTAGTTAGAAGTGGAGCGATATCTGTAATTGTAATTGACTCAGTTGCGGCATTAGTACCACAAGCAGAAATAGAAGGAGAAATGGGAGATTCTCACGTTGGTCTTCAAGCAAGATTAATGTCTCAAGCTTTACGTAAATTATCACCAGTTATTAATAAAACAAATACAATATGTATCTTTATTAATCAATTAAGAGAAAAAGTTGGTGTAATGTTTGGAAATCCAGAAGTAACACCAGGAGGAAGAGCACTTAAATTCTATTCATCTGTAAGACTTGAAATAAGAAGAAGTGAACAAATAAAAGAAGGAACAGATGTTGTAGGAAATAAAACAAATATAAAAGTAGTTAAAAATAAAATGGCTCCACCTTTTAAAACATGTACTGTTGATATTATGTATGGAGAAGGAATTTCTAAAAATGGTGAATTAGTTGATATGGCAGCAGAAGCTGGAATAATTGAAAAAAGTGGTGCTTGGTATGCATATAATGGCGATAAACTAGGTCAAGGTAGAGAAAATGTTAAAGAATTATTTAAAACTAATACTAAATTAAGAGATGAAATAGAGAAAAAAGTTAGAGAACATTATGATATAGTGCCTAATAAGAAAAATGAGGTTGTTGAATAACTTCATTTTTTTCTACATTATTCGACAAAATTCGACAAATGAAAAATGTATAATTATGTCGAGGTGAACTTATGAATATTTTTGATAATTTATTATTAAATATAATAATTTTATTATTTCCTCTTATAATAGATATTCTATATGATAAATATAATAAAATATATAACTTAACAAAAACAAATATATTTGAAGATTTTTCTATAATAACATCTTTTTATTTCATATTAAAATTAAATAAAAATGGAACATTACTATATATATTTATGAATTTACCTTTAATAATAAGTTATTTAAAAAATAAAAAATTAAGTATATTATTAATATCTTTAAGTTGTTGTTACATACTAACATATTATTATATTAATCTATTACCATTATTTTTAGTAGAATATTCAGTATATTATTTACTTAGTATAATATTTAAATATAAATCAAAAATATTTTTCAAAATATTTATTATTTTAAAATTAATATTTTATTTAATATATAATAAATTAATTGATAATCCACTTAATTTAGATGATATAGTAATAATAATAGGATTTATTCTTATAACATTTATTGTTTTATATCTATATAAAAAAGCAAGTGAAATTATTACATTTGAACAAAATATAGAAGAATTAGAGAAAGAAAAAAGTTTAAGAATGTCTCTATTTAAAATTACTCATGAAATAAAAAATCCTTTAGGCTCAATGAGTATTTATATTCAGCTTTTGCAAAAATCTGTTGCAAAATCGCGTTCTACGGATGGACTTTTGCCACAAGAAAAGTTTATGGAAAATTATCTTGATGTGGTAAATCAAGAAATTGAACGCTTAAATAAAATCGTAGTTGATTTTCTTTTTGCTGTGCGTCCTATTCAAGCAGAACTTTTACCTGTTGATGCAAATGATTTGCTTTCAAATTTTTGCGAATTTTATCGTCCTGAATTTGAAATGAAGCATATTAGTTTACAAACTAATTTTGTAAAAAATGTGCCAAAAATCCTTTTGGACGAAAAACTTTTTAAGCAGGTAATTATTAATCTTATGCAAAATGCAATTGCGGCGATAGAAAAAAAATTTGCTTCTGACAAGGATTCTTATGTGTCGGGCAACGGAAATATGTCGGGCAACGAAAATATGTCAGATTGCGAAAAACAAGATTCCTGCGACTCTTTTGCCGGCGATTGCAAAAATATGTCAGATTGCGGAAAAATCCAACTTTCAACCTACATAAAAGATGATTTCTTTCTTGTAAAATTATCGGACTCTGGTTGCGGAATGGATGAAGAAACTAAACAGCATATTTTTGAACCATATTTTACAACGAAAACAACAGGTACAGGTCTTGGACTGACGATGGTTTATAAAATTATAAAAGAATTTGGTGGCGACATTGAAGTAGAAAGTGAAGTAGGAGTTGGAACAACATTTACAATAAAACTTCCAGTTCCTCAACACAAAACTCATTTACTTGAAGAATCAACTTTGTGATTGTCGTTTTTGTAGGTGGCAACTTTTTGTCGTCTGCAATTGTTTTTTTTAGGCGGTTTTTATTAATTTTAAGATTTTGATTATTTAATTATATTGTATACCAATATCGGTATTTTGTCAAGCGTTGCAATAATTCCAATTATGGTATACAAATTGCACAAATTCCAATATTCCAATTTTGGTATTGACAAGCCCGGCTCGCCGTGGTATTATCATGTCAAGGCTAAGCCCTCGCAGGGCGAGAGCGAAGCTCATATCTTTATCCCACAACCCTATATTGGCCGCACCGAAGGGTGCGGCGCTTTTTTTCGGCGTTATAGCCCGGATAAAATTAAACAGTTGCATTATTTAACCATTTCTGTTATAATCACCATGACATAATGCGATAATATCCAGTTTTCCGGGAAAAATACATATATCAAAGAAAAATTTGGGAAGGTGAGCCTTTGTACAGATACGTTATCAAGGGCGGGAAGCAGCTCCGCGGCGAAATCGAGA
>ERZ842401.8054-NODE-8054-length-10523-cov-4.400841_pt1 | contig 10523 bp, 4 predicted proteins | sample MGYA00521270_ERZ842401 | MGnify/ENA primary metagenome ERZ842401 (study PRJEB31892, sample SAMEA3878208) | bioreactor metagenome | biome: Moose rumen | place: Sweden | collected 2011-10 | study: EMG produced TPA metagenomics assembly of the PRJEB12797 data set... | reverse complement strand
CCATGTCGAAGTCGTCGAGGTTCACCTCACGGATGTTGCCGTCGACCACGATGAGCGGGTTGCCGTCGGTCAGTGTGGAGAGCGAGCTGGCACCACGCAGGCGCATGGTGGAGCCGGCACCCAGGTCACCGGAGTTGCTGATAATGTCAAGACCGGCGATGCGGCCCTGCAGGGCCTCGTCGATGGTGGTCATGCCCAGACCCTCGAATTCCTTCATCGAGATGGTCTGCGAGGCGTAGGATATTTCGCGCTCGGGAATGGGCAGGCCGTTACCCTGTGCGCGCTTCTTCGACTTCACCACCACTTCCTTGATGGTTGTGGCGCTCTTCATGTGAACGTTGAACGTGGTCTTGTTGATGGGCAGCACCTGTGCAGCCATACCCACGTAGGTGAAGCGGATCTTGTCTTTCGGGTTCTTCACCTTCATGGTGAAGTTACCGTTCAGGTCGGTCACCGCCGAGTTGATGATACGCCCGTTGGCGTCGATCTCAACGACGGTGGCACCCATCAGGCCGCCCAGCTCGTCGCTCACCGTACCGTGAACCGACGTTATCTCTTGTGCCCTCAGGCTCAAAGGTAAAAGGGTAAAAAGGTAAAGAGGCAAAAGATATTTTACCACCCGTTCCACCCTTTTGAAAACGTTTATCTTCATAGGATTAACTTTTTTACTTTTTTACTGTCTTACCTTGTTAGTTGCGAAGTGCTTCTCTGACAATGGTGCGCCAGGGCTTCGGCGTCTCGCTCATCAGCGGGCCGTCGATAAGGTGCACCACCACGTCGCTGGCCATATACAGGCGGGCACTGTTGCCAGACCCATCGAACCAGTATTCGCGGCAGATGTTGTTGTAGAGTCCCGGAGTGGTCACCACGTGGCGCTCGTTGTGGGCCTGGTCGGTCACCGTCATGCTGTTGGTGTCGAAGGTCAGCTCCAGCGTATAGAAGCGGCCCGTCTCCAGGTTGCGCTTCATGCTCTCGTACTTCACCTTGTTGTAAGCGTCAGAGGCCATGCCCACGGCCACGGAGTGGTCTTGCACATGGTAGCGGATAAAGTCGGAGACGATGGTCTGAATGGCAGCCTTCACCTTGTTCTGCACGGTGCTGGCATCGGGGCCCAGGTCATACCATCCCTCGGCACGGCAGATGCTGTCGAGCACCTCGTCGTCCTCGTCGCCCATCTCCAGCTCGTTCCAGCGGGGCAGGATGCCGTCTTCCTGCAGCTTCTCAAGCGATGCGTTCGTAGGTATGTAGACATTGTAATTATAGTTGTCGAACAGGCGCATGTTCTTGTTCTCTTGCAGCTGCAAGCCGGGAGTGTACTTGTTGTTCAGCTTCGTGGTGAGCAGGTTGTTGTAGTCATTCTCCAGCAGGTTCAGGAAGCCCTGGTACTCGGGGTGCTCCTTCAGCGTGGCATAGAGCGACTTCTCGGCACCCAGGGGCACCTGCGTGTCCAGCTGGTAGCTGACGCCGTTCACCTTCGGATAGCGCTGGCTGGAGGGAATCATCACGCCGCCATGCTCCAGCTGGAAGCCGCCGGCAAAGGCCAGCTGGCCGTTGTCGCCACGGGTGACGCGGGTCATCGAGCCGCCCTTGGTCTTGAAATAGGTGTAGCCGGCGCTGACATAGTCCTCCAGCGTCATCGACTTGTCGGGGATGACGATGATGAGCTGGTCCATCAGCTGGTCGAGCATGGTGTTGATCACGTTGCTGGCCACTTCGGCCTGCTTGGCGCGGTCGCCGGTCTTGGTCACGTTGCCGTTGCCATCGATGGTGCAGGCCCATCGCGAGGCCTGTACACGGTTTGACACGCCCTTGGTAATGTCGTAGCGGAATTCAATCAGGTCGGCAGCTTCCACCATCAGGCTGTCGTTGCCGTTCTGGTCCTTCAGCGTGTTCGTAGCACCATAGCTGGCAGGGTCGATGAAGTAGAGCATGGCGTCGTTGGTGGGAATCATCAGCGCATACTTCGAGTCCATACTCAGCAGGTAGGGCAGGAAGTTGCGGTAGTCGATGGCCCAGTAGATGACGTTCATCGTCGAGGCATGGGCCAGGGCGGGATAGGCCACCGAGCTGTACTCAGCCGGCGTGAAGACCTTGTTCGTCAGGTAGACCACGCCATTGCAGCCCATGAAGCACGAGTCGATGTCCTCGGGCTGGATGCCCAGCGTCTCCTTGGCGTCGTTCAGCACGTTCTGGAACTTCGAGGGTACCGACTCCGAGAAGGTGCTCAGCATGTTCACATTCAGCAGCTTGGCCAGCGTGGCATCGGGAATGGAGTCCCACGTCTTATACTCGTCCTGCAAGTCGCGGCCTTCGTTGTTCCACCAGGTCTCCAGTGCCTCGTTGGTGGGCACCAGAATGGCGCCGGCATCGTTGTGCAGGTCGTTGTTCGAGTTGGCATCCACATACTGGTTCCAGCCCGGGTCGAAGCTCAGCAGGGCCGACACGGGGTTGCCCTTCGGGTCGCGCTCGTTGGTTTCGCCGCCCACCGAGCGCTTGCTGTAGTAGCGCAGGGTGAACACCGAGTCTTCATTATTATATATACGGTTGTACTCGCGGGTGCCCAGCGCATTATAGTAGGGGGCCGAATAGCGGTCCATCAGGTGGCTCCACATCGACATGTTGGCGTGCTGGCGCACGATCTCGGCCATGTTGGGTGTCGACTCGATGACGCCGTCCACCTTCTGGATATATCCGTTCTTGCAGGTGATGTCGGCCTCCACCACCTTCTTGCCGTTCACCCAGGCCTCGTTGATGCTGGTGGCCTGGTGGTTGGTCAGGATGGCCAGGTCCTCAGCCGTAATCTTGTTATACGACATGTAGGCCGGCAGGAAGTGGATCATGGGCGGCGTGGTGGCATCCCTGAAGATGGGCATGCTTTTGCCACGGCTCTTGTAGTCGGCCCAGGCTTCGGTGTCGGGCATCTTCGAGGCGGGCATCACGTAGACCGAGTCATAGAGGCTCGTGGCAGTTTCGCGGCGCATGGTGCGGCCCTCCTCGGGCGTGGCGGCATCGCCCTGTGCCCTGCCGTTCGACATCAGCTCAATGAGGTAAGCATTGTTGATCATCGCATTGTTCAGAAGGAGCTTCTTCTGAGCCTCCGATAACTGCTCATAGCTGTGCACGCCCCACGAATTGGCCTGGAACCATTGCTGGTAGGCCTGGTCGTCGGCAGCAAACAGCGTCTTCGAGCCAGTGTGTCTCAGCACCTCGGTCTGGCCGAGGTCGTCGATGAGACGCAGCACGGTGGTGTAGGTACCCTCCTCTTGCAGCCGCTCGTAGATGGAGTTGCCCAGCCACTCGGGCTGTCCGGTCAGCACGTCGTCCTTACACGACTGCACCACCGAGGCTCCCACGAGCAGTCCGCAGGTGGCCAGTGCTACCCGTCGTCCTTGCTTCATGATAGTTTTTCGTTTCATAGGTTTTGGTTTATTATTTTTTATTAAATTATTGATGCATCAATGGTGATTAGATTATTCCTCAGGGCAATAGCCGTCACTACGCAATAAGGCTCGGAAAAGCCCCATTGCGTAAAGCTGATTCATGGCGGTCAGCACGCTGGTCTAAGCCGCTATCACCCTTACTTAGGTTAGCAAAGTTAGTAAACAATAGATATGTCCGATTAATCGTTGTTAATAGTTTCTGATGCCCATTGGCACATTTCGGCTACAAAGTTAATCAAAATTTTAATAACTCGTATCATTTTTCAAGGTTTTTTTTTAGCAAATTGTTAAAACGGTGTATTTTTAACACTTTTAGGCATTTTCCTATGCAGAAACCAAAAAGCAAAAACATCCTTCACCATGGCCGCAACCTGTTGCAGTACAGTGATTTACGGTGAAGGATGCGCTTCGCGCTTACTTAGCACAACTTCTTTGCTTTGCTGACGTACGTCAGCAAAGCAGCAAACAAGTTTCGCATGAAAGAGGAGTTTAGGAGTTTTTCATGCGAAACTTGTAAACAAACAGAAAAGCCTGCATGGCCATCCTTCACCAGAAGTTACTAATAATCAATGAGTTATGCCGCACGTGAAGGATATTAGGCACTTATCACCATACGGAGTAACCGTATATCAAAAACGCTGCGGAGCCTGTGGCCCCGCAGCGCGTGTGTTATTGCAAGCGAACCTTGCGGAATTACTTGCGAACCTTGCGGACGACGACAGCGCCGTTCTCGAAGGTGAGCTTCTGAATCATGATACCCTTCTGCAGGCTGTTAGCCTTGCGGCCGTCGAGCGTGTAGTACTCAACCTTCACGGTCTGCGAGGTAGCAATGTTCTCAATGCCGGTAGCGTCGCCGTCGGGAGTCAGGCCGCTGTTGGCACCGTGGTACCACAGCTGGAACTCGTCGATGACAATCCAGTCGCTGCTGGCGGTCTCATCCTTGCGGACACCGATGCGCAGCACGTCGCCAGAAGCCTTCAGAATGAGCTCGTTCATGTAGGTGGTCTCGTCGAACATGTTGCGAGAATCGATCAGCGTGTTAGGAGCGGTAGCGCCCTCGGGCAGACCGGCCTCCTGAGTGATGAGCTCCTTGGCGAAGGTCTGGCCGCCAGACTCAGCATAGAGGTAAGTGGGGCTGGCAGTGCGCTCCCATCCGTTCACCTTCAGGGTATAGGTGCCCTCGGGCAGACCATAGATGTCCTGATAGATGTGGAATACGCTCTCCCAAGACTCCAGAGCCAGGGCTGAGAGCTGGTCGTCGTTACCAAACTTCTGACCGGTAGCAGTCCAGCCATAGATGCTGTTGGTGCCGTCCTTCTCGAAGCCCGGGGTCTCGATGACAGCAGTCAGGTCAACGGGGTTCTCGTCGGAAGCGGTGCTCACATCCAGCAGGCGGAGCTTGGTCTTCATGGCAGCAATCTTCACCAGGTAAGCCTCGGCATCCTCGTTCTCGATGTCGCGGGCCTCGATGTGGGCCTGAATCTCGTCGAACAGGGCCAGAGCCTCGTTCTTGGCAGCCGACTCGCTCTCAAGAGCGATGGTCATCAGGTCTTCAGCAGCGGTGTTCAGGTTAGCAAACAGCGTTACGCTCGTAGCAATATCCTCGGTCAGCTTGTAGATTTCCTTCAGCACGTTGAACATAGCCTCACCGTCGCCGGCAGCCTTGGCAGCAGCAGCTGTTGCAGCCAGCTCGGTAGCCTTCTCAAAGAGCGACTTAGCCATGGGCTTGCTGGTGTCGATCATCGGCAGGGCAGCATCGAGAGCCTCGGCAATCACGTCGGCATTGAAGCCACGATAGATGAGCTTGAACTGTCCCCAAAGCGGCCAGTACTGCTCCTGGGTCACATCACCCTTCACACCAATGGTGAAGGTCTCGCCCTCGTTGGCCACCAGGCCATAGGTTCTAACGGTGTAATCGCCCTTGACGAAGCAGGCAGCGGCAGCGGTCATGTTGTCGGGATACTCCAGACCGGTTTCACCATCGGTGAGATAAGAAGCCGAAGACTGGCTGCTCCAGTAGTTGGGATTCTCGCTCTTCTTCGCTGCCAGCTCGGCATTGAAGTTGTCGAAGAAGCCACTTTCCTGGCCATACTCGAACCAGTCGGGCAGGTTGGCCTTCGAGTCGTTCATGAAGATGTAGATGGGAACGTTTGCAGGACGCTGGTCGTGCTGCGTAATGGCGTTCTGGCCGTCGAGATAACGCATATAGCCCTGGGTAGAGAGCTCGTACACACCGACGGGCAGGTCGCTGATGGTCTGCGAGAAGTTGAACTGGGTCTTGTGCCAAGCCTCGAAGCAATGATACTCCTCATAGCCACCAGGCACGAAGTTACCACCACCAATACCAGAAGCATCCCAACCCTTCTGGCCATCAACCAGGTCAGCATTGGTCAGCAGCGGGGTCACGTCGGAACCTTCAACCAAACTACCGGCAAAGGCCTTCTTGAAGAGAGCATCCACCTGAGCAATGTAAGCATTGATGTCCTCAATGGTCAGGGTCTGCTGCTCCAGCACTTCCTCAGGCATCAGCTCGGGATAGCCCTCGGGAGTATCGGTATTGTTCACGAAGTCGGCGAATTGGAACCACTCGTCGCTCTCAAACTCGAACGACACGGCTTTCTTCGTCCAATCCTCTACCTTGGCAGCGAAGGTCTTATAGGCAGCAACAGAGGCGTCGAGCTGCTTCTGGGCAGCCTGCACCTTCTCCATGTGCTCAGCATAGTTCTCGGTGGCAGCCTGTGCCTCCTCGATAGCGGCCTGGAAAGCTTCCTTATCGCCAACGTATGCAATCACGTCGTCGAGGCTCTCCAGCGGATAGGCCTTCAGGGCATCGGCAATAGCCAAATCCATCAGCACCTTGTCGGGATCCTCCTTCACCTCACCGAAGTAGGTCAGGGTCAGGTTGTCCATAGCAATCCAGTTAGCGGGCATCTCGGCCTCGGCACTGCCGATGACGCGCAGACCCATGGTCATGTCGCCACCAGTGTGGATAAAGGTGAACTCGAAGTGCTCGGGAGCATTGTTACGGGTAGCCATGTTGGTCTTGTAGGTCTTGCCATCGGCAGAAGCGGTGGCAAAGAGCTCAACGTCGTCGGGCAGACCGTCGGGGTTGCCGTCAACAGTCTTGCGGCCCTGGTTGTTGGCAATCACGTCAACGCCCAGCATATACTTACCGGCAGGCATCGACTTCACGCTCTGCGTGATGGAGCCATCGCCCAGATAGTTAGGAGTGTTGCCATCCTTCCAAGCCTCGATGAAGCCTGAAATCTGCACGTTGCCATTGGTATAGGTAGCACCCTGATAGCCGATGTTGGTAGCCTCGGTAGAACCGCCAGTATAAGTGATGTCCCAACCGTCGGCATTGCCAGAATCGAAGTTGGCATTCGTCAGCATGAAGGTAGCATCGAGGGGATCCTCCTCAGAAGCATTGCTCAGTGCGTTGGCCATCAGCACGCGCAGGTCGTCGATAGCCTTCTGAATCTGCTCAAGCGTAGCGGTCAGGTCGTTGTAGACGGCCACGGCAGCGCTGACGTCGACCTTTGCCTTCTCGGCGGTCTCGATCAGTTCCTTCAGGGTTTCAGAAAGTTCAAAGACGGGGACTGCCTCGAAATAGGCATTCCACTCGTCGAGCTGGGGAACAGCAAAGAACTGCCAGTCAAGATGATGACCTTCGCCCTCCTCAAGGAACGGTGACAGCTGGTCGGCATTCTCACCGATGCCACGTCCGTGGGTGTCACCCTTGTCGGTAATAGCATCGTCGCGACCCACGAAGCCAGGATATTCCGATGGTTTCAGAGTGGGGTTCGATTCAGAAGCCTGCAAGCGATAGGTACCTCCAGCCTGGCCGATGACCTGCCAGTAGATGTTGGCCTGGCTGGCACGGTCGGTATAGATGGAGGTCTCGCTGTCGAAGAATGCCAAGTTCCAGGCATTGGTGTACAGGTTGAAATCATTCAGCAACAGGGTTGCATCCGAGAGAGTCTTACCTTCGGGCAAGGTGAAGCGCACGGCAATAGGCGTGTCGTCAAGAGAAGCCTGAGTTGACCAGTTGCAACCCTGCGAGAAGTACTTACCGGTTTCCACATTGTAGAGCACATAAATCTTGCCCACCTCGAAAGTAACCGGAGTCTTGTCGATGTCGGAGACTGGAATACCCAGATCACCAAAAATCGGCGCAGTCGCGGGCTCCTCGGGCGCTTGGCGCTCGATAATGTTAGCCGCATTTACACCAAGGCCGAAGAGCCAAAGTGCACTCAAAATGAGTAATTTTGAAAACTTCATAAGCGTTGATTTTAAAAAGTTAGTAAATAATTAGAAGGTATTTTCGCTATTTTCGGCTACAAAGGTAATCAAATTTTTAATAACTCAAATCATTTTTCAAAGTTTTTTTCAATTTTGGCAAAAAAACATTCTTTATGGTCACTGATATATACATTTAGCCAGTCGGCAAGAAAAACTGGAATATTAAGCAGATTCCCATCGCGCCGCACATTGCGGAGGGAGCAACGGACACGAAGTGAAGGATGATACTTTTCATCATAGACGGCAAAACTCTTTCCACTGATGCGCTCGTCGGACTTCACCTCTATAGGAAGAATCTCCAGACCATGAGGAATCAGGAAGTCCACCTCGGCCTTGTTACCTTGCAGCGTCCAATAATGGGGCGATTCGCATCCCTGTGCCAGCAGCGCATTAAGCACAAAGTTCTCGGCCATGGCACCTTTGAACTCCCTGAAAAGTTCTCCACCACTGACAATCACTTCACGGGGCAGGCCTGCCAACCGACGGAGGAGAGCAATGTCGAGCAGATAGACCTTGAAGGCCGTCGTGTCTTCATAGAAACTGAGCGGCATGGCCGGCGTCTCAGAAACAAAGACCTTATAGGTCATTCCCGACAATGACAACCAGTCGAGTGAGGACTCGTACTCGCGAGCACGAGCACCAGAACGAACCAGCCGGAAAATGAATTTCCTATTCTCGCGGCTCAGCTGTGAAGGGATAGACTTCCATATTTCGTGAATACGTGGCACGTCCTTGTTGTCCACATACTTGCTGAAATCATTCGCATAAGCCTGAAGCGTGTCCGCCAATATTGTTTCTACAGCATCACTCCCCTCGTTGTCGAGCATGGCACAAGCGGCACGGGGCATACCGCCACAAATCTGATAGGTGTGGTAATACTGCAACAACCGATTGAAGAGAATGTCTGGCAGGGCGGACTGACTGGCCACCACAGTCTCTGTCTGGGCAAACAGCTGCTCATCGGCTGTCCGCAAGAACTCCCTGAACGTAATAGGATACATTTGCTCAAAATGCACCTTACCCACAGGGAAACCGGCCCCCTGACGCTTTAAGGCCACCCCGAGAAGGGAGCCAGCTGCAATAACATGGTAGTCCGGAGCATCTTCATCGAAATATTTCAGTGCATTCAAGGCAGGAGCGCATTCCTGTATCTCATCGAAGAATATTAATGTCTTCTCAGGAACAAGAGGCACACCTGTATAGAAAGCGAGTTGCTGCAAAATACGCCTGATGTCCTTTGTCTGAGAGAAAATAGTGCCTAACTCGGGCTGACGGTCAAAATTGAATATGGCCAAATGCTCATAATGAGATTTTCCAAAGTCGACAACGGCCCACGTCTTCCCTATCTGGCGGGCACCCTGAAGGATCAGGGGCTGCCGATGGCTGCTATTCTTCCAGGCCAGTAGTCGTTGTGTGATGTCTCTCTGTATCTTCATGCTCTTTTCACATCCTATCGAAAAAAAATGTGAGAAATTTCACACTTTTCGACGATAACGCGTGCAAAGGTAAGAAAAAAAATGATGCGGCGCATCATTTTTTCCTATTTTTTTCATTTTTTCAGGAAAAAGTCAGCCAGACCGCAGGAGGCGGCGCACTTCGCGGCGGGCCTGCCCCAGGCGATACTCCACCGCTTTATAGTCGATGTGCAGGTGGTGGGCTATGTCGGCCGTCTTCATGCCGTCGTAGAGGTGAAGACGGTAGATGTCGGCAGTGGTCTGCGGCATGCGCTGCAAGCGGCGCTCAACATGGGCCACGGTGTCGCGGGCAAAGATGGCCGGCTCGGGACGGTAGTCGTCGGGCATGGCGGCAAAGGCATGACGCTCGTAGGCCCGCTGATGGGCCAGGCGGCGGTAGTGGTCAACCAGAAGATGGCGGGCCATGGTATAGACGAGGCTGCCCAGCGTGGCCTCGCTGATGGGCCGGCGGTCGTCGGAGAGCAGGCGCAGGAAGAGGTCCTGCACCATGTCTTCGGCCAAGGCGGCGTCGTCGGCACCAAGGCGGCTGCCCAGAAAGCTGAGCAGCTCGCCACGGTGCTGGCTATAGTATTGTTCTATCAGCTCCTTGTTACTCATTCAATCTACTTTCCCAAGAGTTTTTGGGAGTTTAGGAGTGCAGGAGTGTAGGAGTGTAGACAATAGCCCGTTCCATCTCCAAAACTAATGTCTAAACTCCTGCGGCTGTAAGCCGCAAGAACTCCTAAACTCCTACACTCCATTAACATGCTGACCATCAATCATTAACGACAGGCTCAATGGTGCCATCCTCACGGTAGAAGAGGCGCTGCACCTTCAACGAACGGAGATGGGTGACGCCATTGGAGGGCACGCAGTCGTGGAAGAAGAGGTACCACTGGCCGCGATACTCCACGATGCTGTGGTGGGTGGTCCAGCCCACAACGGGCTCAAGGATGACGCCCTGATAGGTGAAGGGGCCGTAGGGCGAGTCGCCGATGGCGTAGCAGAGCAGGTGGCTGTCACCCGTAGAGTAGGAGAAGTAGTACTTGCCGTTGTACTTGTGCATCCACGAAGCCTCGAAGAAGCGGTGGGGATCGCCGGCACGAAGGGGCTGGCCGTCCTTGTCGAGGATGACCACGGAACGCGGAGCCTCGCTGAACTGCAGCACGTCGTCGCTCATCTTCACCACCCAGCTGCTCAGGGCAGGGGCATCGGGCGCGGTGTAGAGCTGCGTCTTCTTGTCGGCAGCGGGGCCGAGGTCGATGGCTCCGGCGGAGGAAGCGCCGGGCACGAGGACTGCGGGGGCCTGATACCACTGCAGCTGTCC
>ERZ842401.8052-NODE-8052-length-10524-cov-3.559366_pt1 | contig 10524 bp, 7 predicted proteins | sample MGYA00521270_ERZ842401 | MGnify/ENA primary metagenome ERZ842401 (study PRJEB31892, sample SAMEA3878208) | bioreactor metagenome | biome: Moose rumen | place: Sweden | collected 2011-10 | study: EMG produced TPA metagenomics assembly of the PRJEB12797 data set... | reverse complement strand
CTTTAACTATCAGATTGCTAACATTATTAGTTGGATTTTTGCTGTTGCCGTGGCATACGTTACCAACAAGATTTGGGTTTTTGAAAGTCGAGAAAAGTCAAAGTCAGAAAATATTCGCGAAGCTATTTATTTTTATTTTTTTAGGATTGTATCGCTTTTGATGGAAATGTTTTGCCTTTATTTGTTAATAGATGTGTTTGATATTGATGAAATTGTTTCAAAAATTGTGTCAAATACGTTGGTAGTGGTGGCAAATTATGTGTTTAGTAAACTTATAATTTTTAAAAATAAATCGAATAATATGTAAAAAAAGGCATTAGGTTTCTTTTACATATTATTCAATTTTTTTGTTTTATCAGTTGATTATTAAAACTTTATCGTTTTTAATTTCCGTTGTGATTTCCATGGTGTTCGCCATCTTTGTGACAATGTCCGTGATGTTCGCCATTTTCCTTGTGACAATGTCCGTGATGTTCTCCTTCGTCATGGCAACAATGTCCTTTTTCGCCATCTTTGTGGCAGTGTCCATCGCCATGTCCGCAGCATTTGCCTTCGTGATGTACGTGTCCGTGTTCTATTTCTTCTTCCGATGCTTCTCGTATTTCTTTTATTGATCCTTCAAAATAGAGATCTTTGCCTGCCATTTGATGGTTGAAGTCCATTTTTATGGATGTTTCGCCAATTTCTTTTATTGTACCCATCATGTGGTTGCCATGGTTGTCTTGCATTGGTATTACTGCTCCAACATATACGAATTTTGTATCTATTTGTCCGTTTGTTTCAAATACAGTGCGAGGAATGTCAACCACAAGTTCTTTGTTATATTCTCCGTAAGCTTCTTGGCTTGTTAGATGAAACTCAAATTTGTCGCCTTGTGAAAGATTTTCAAGGTTTTGTTCAAATTTTTCGAGCATTGCGCCGCGACCGAATAAAAATGTAAGTGGTTTGTCTTCTGGGGTTTGTTCTACAATTTCTCCGCCTTGTTGGGTGCGTAGTGTGTATAGCACCGATACTACTTTATTTTTTGATACGTTCATGATATTTTTTGTACTAAATGTGCCGCAAGGTAATTAATTTTTTTTGTTTTATTTCTAATGACGAGAAAAAACTTGTATTTTTTTTTATTTTTGTGCGTTTCTTTTTTTAATTTTTAAATCTTATTCCGAAAAATAGTCGTTCGGTTATTTTTGTATGTGTGAAGTTTATTTTGTTTCCAGTTTTATCATCTCCTATAATTGTAAAATTTCCAAAAGCGTCTATTCCTGTAAAAAAAATTTTGAAGTTAAAAATCGTTGTCATTCGTCCAATAATTATAACATCTTGAGTGCCTTTTATTTCCCATTGTTTTAAATTGTATGTATTAATGTTGTTTTTTTCAAAAATGTTGAATGTTGGCAATGCTGATATGTGTATTAGGTTTTTGGATTTTATTACCCAATTATAACCGTAACCTATACCTAAACTTGCAGATATTGTATTTATTTTAAATAAATTTTGTTTTGTTTTTGTGTTTGATGTTGCGTAGTTGGAGCTGATTATCCAACTGCCACTATTTTTTTTCTGTATGTAGTTTTTTGTGAATGCTGCGGGATAAGAAAATTTGTTGTTATTGAACACATAGTATGTTGAAATTTGGAATGTTTGAAATTTTAGAAATTTTTTGTCAATATTTATAGATGTACTATCGGCAAAGGTTATTTTGCCATTAAAGTTTTCTGAACTTGATAGCGATATTTCTGTTCCTATTGTTCTGCCATAAAAGCTTAATACAAAATTTTTTTCGGCTTTGTTGTCTTTGTTTTTTATATTATAGCCTATGACTATTCCGTTATAAGAAAAATTTATGTTTGTAGAAAATGGTAGAATGGTATTTAAAGACATTTTTATGGAATCAGTGTTTATTTCCATGTTCATTGTGGTAATTGATGGTTGCAACATTAGCCTATATTTTTTTATTGGTCTGATTATGTATGTAGTGTCATATTTTGTTTTTTGGTAATGTGCTTTTATTATGCTATCAATCTGTGTGAATTTTTTTTGACTATGGACTTTAAATGAAATTAGCGATACTATTAAGATGAGAAAAATTGTTTTCAATTTTATATAAAAGTGAAAATGTAAAAGTTTTGTTTTTAGTAGGTTGTGTAATATTTTTGATAAAAAATAAAAAGATTATCCCCAAAAATATATTTTTTTCTTGTCTTTTGTTTAAACATTTAAATTTTTGGGGGATAACCTCTTGTATTATTTAAAAATTTCAAGTTAGTTTTTCAAAAAGATATGATTAACCTTTTGCTGGTGTGTTATCATCTTCTATTTCTTGCGAATAAGCATCTTCTGGTTCTGGATTAGGATTTGCAATTCCGTCTTCTATACTTTCTGATACAACTTCAGTTAACTCTTGGTCGGGCGATAGCCCTGCTTCAATTTGTTGTTTTTTAGCAATTTCTTTCATTTGCTCTTCGCTGTAAATTTTTATAACTTTTGGTTCATTCTCATTGTCTTCGGTTTCTGTATCTTCTTCGTCAACAAACCCCAATGTATTTGACATTCCCCAATTAGCCGAATCGTCTATTCCATCGCCATCTTCATCATAAATTATAGTTTCGTCGTCAGGTTGGTTACGTACATAATTTTCCGTTTCGTTATTGTCTTGTTCGGTGTTAGAGTTTTCTAATGCAGCAATAGCTTGTTCGTATGGGTTTTCTATTTCTTCTTCGTCTATTTCTTCGCTGTTATTGTTGATTGTTTCTACAATTTCTTGTTCTGGCGATCCTTCTTTTGTAATTTGTTGATTATCAGTTGTTTCTGTTTCTGCGTTGTTGCTATCTTGGTTTTCGTATTTTTGCTCATCAACATAATACGACCCCGAAACTACTTTGCTTGAATCTTCTTTTTGTTCGTTGGTTTCTTCTGTTGAATTTTCTGTAGCAACGGATTCTTGTTTTGTTTCAGATTCTTGATTTTCAACGTAATACGACCCCGAAACTACTTTGCTTGTATCTTCTTTTTGTTCGTTGGTTTCTTTAGATATATTTTCTGCTGCTTCATAGTTAAAGGTGTCGCCGCTGTTATTTATTACAACATCGCCTGAGTTTTCGTCTATTTCTATTTTTATAACATCTGCTTTGTTACTTTGCTCTGTTTCTTGTGTTGAAATGTTTATTGTTGTGTTTTTCTGCAAATTATCTTTTTCGTTTTCTGATGCAGTTATAATTGCAGTTTCGGTTTCTAAAGTGTTTGTTTCAACTGTTTTGTTGAGTTTATAGTCAGGAATTTCAATTTCTATTGTTTGAGTATAATCGTCGGCATAAAGTTCAAATTCGCTTGCCAAAAACCATAATCTAAACCATACGCGGAGTAATATGAACGCTTGTTGTACAAAAAACATTATTATTATTCCAAATACAGTTTTCATGCCTACTTTTTCTAATGTGTAGTGGTAGAGTATAATTACTAATATTGGAATAACCATTAGTAAAAAGTATAGAAAATATGTGCGGACAAAATTGCCGAATACATATCCGAATGCTTTTCTTATTGCTTTTATTACTCGGTATGTGTTTGACATTTCCATATAAAATTTGGCATAGTCAGAAATCATTAGGAATAAAACAACCGTGCATATTATTAAAAACAATGCTACACCACCAAGCCAAAAAAGAGGTTTTTCTGTTATTATATTGTTGAATAAACTTGCGATTAATACTGTTAGTCCAGCAATTACAGCTATTGAAATTACCATTAGCGCAAATAATATTACATCGCTTGCTAAGAATCTTAAAAAGTTGACACCAGCACCACTAAAAAATGTTGATGCGTTGAATTCTTCGCGATAATATGTTCGTATTATTCCACCAACTAAAAATACCGACACAAGCCAATAGAGAAGTACTGTCCAACGCATTTGACTGAACAATGATACAAAAGAATTGTTGTTGAATAATTCTCTTATTGTGCTATAATCTAATGAGTTAAGTAAATTTTCTGCTGTCATTGAATTTCCCAACGCCGAGCGAAACGAAAAGAAAAACGGCAGGGCTAACGACAATCCTAAAATTAAATTCACCGCATAGACAACGAATATCATCTTTGGCCAACGCAGCGATGTTTTTATGCCAGTGGTATATGCTTTTATTATATTCATTATTTTTGTATTTTATGCTTTGTTATGCGAAAAATGTAACTGTTTGAAATAAATTTTGTAGCCAAAACAAAAAGTTTACAGTATATTTCCATAGCGGTTTTGTTGCCGACTCATCGGTTATTGCGTTGTTAGACATGTTGATGTCGCAAGCAATTTTATTTTCGGGATCTATTTGTGCCGATACTATTTTGTTTGAACCTGTAATAGATATTTCATGGCATCTGCCTTTTCCATTCCAAAAGTATAGTTGTTGGTCGCCGTTGTCAAATGTTACGAGTATGTCAACTGGCATTACCATTGTTCCCATGCGTTGTACATAAACCGATGATTTTATTTTTATGTCGGTAGAATCGCCACGACTTAGTATTTTTTCGAGTCCATTGTCAAAAAATCCGCGTGCAGTATTGTTTATTGGGCGGTTTACAATTTTTGTTAGTTTGTAGTCGCAAACTTGGTCGGTGCGAACCATGCTGTCAAAAAACCAATCGAGGTTGTTGCCAAGTTTTTCGTCGCCGAGTAGGCTAACTATGCTGTTGACAGTGGTTTCAAAATCTTTTTGGCTTGGGTGTTTAAATTTCCATTTTTCGTAATATTTTATCATTACAGATTTGAAGTTGTCGTCTCCGAGAAGACCTTTTAGTGTTTGAAGCATTACTGCGGGTTTTGAATAGGCCATCATTTCGTAGGTGTATGTTGGATATTTCCACGAATAATTTTCTATTGACGAAATTGCAGGATTATAATCTTGTGTATAATTTAGACGTGTGGCATCCATATCTCCAACAGCGATACTAAACATATCAAATAGAGAACCTTTTCCGTAGTAATTGTCCATTATTTGACATTCGTAAAACTGTGTAAAACCTTCATCAAGCCACGGTTCTTCTGCTTCGTTGTTGGCTACCACTGCCATAAAATAGTTGTGTACAAATTCGTGAACAACACCTGCTTCCATTGCGCGTATGTTTTTGGATATGTTGCGAATAGTGGAAGCGGTTATAAGCATTGGATATTCCATAAATGCTGCTTGTGTGGCGTAAAATGGGCAATCAACGATGGTGATAACTGGATATTGGTAGTCGCCAACGTTGTTACTCATATATTCCATTGCATTTTTTACTGCATCAATGTATCTTTCGGCTTGTCCACCATGTTCTGGCATATAATAAAGTTTTATGCCTTTGCCATTGTATGTGTCGACCATTATTTCAAATCTTGGCGATGCAGCCCAACCAAAATCTATTACATCGTCGGCATGAAATTTATATACTTTTTTGTCGTTGTTGTTGGTGGATTCGCTTTGTAGTAAACCTGTAGCTGCTACGCGATATTTTTCTGGCACAGCGATTTCTACATCGTATGTTCCAAAGTCGGAATAAAATTCTGAGTTATAATGAAATTGGTGGCAATTCCAACCGCCCTTGGTTCGTCCTCTTGTTCCTGCTGATTCGTAAACGCCTATTTTTGGAAACCATTGTCCAACCATATAGAAATCTCCGCGTTCGTATCCTGTGCGATTGATTATTTTGGGCAGTTTGCTTAAAAATGTAATTGCGATTTTTATTTCTTTGCCAGGGAGTATTGGGCTTGAGAGTTTGGCTTGTAAAACTGTTTGGTCTGCGGTGTTGTTGTCGTCTGGTTGAACGTATTTTAAATTTTGCGTAAGTGGTTCACCGTCAACTATAACCATTCTTTGTATATCAATGTATCCCCATTCGTTTCCTGCAATGTTGTATTCTTGTTGTGCCTCGCGAAAATATGTAGATTGTGAGTTTTTAAATGCGTTTAGGTATGTGTGAAACATTAACTCTCTTATGGTATCTCGAGAGTTGTTTTTCCATGTTATGGTTTCGGTTGCAGCCACCATTTTTGCATCTGCATTTAACTCTGCGCTTATTTGGTAAGACGCTATTCTTTCGCTTTTGGGTTGTCCAAAATCAAAATTATCTTGCGCGTTTGCAGTAAATGCGGCGGTTAAAACAGATAACAACAAAAATTTTCTCATATTTTTTTATAATATTTTTTACTTTTTTTAGGACCTAAAAAATTGGCTATTAATCACCATTATTTCAAAAAGTAAAAATATATTTTATTTTTGTTGTTACAAATGTTTTTTTAATTTTTTTTTATAATTTTTAGTGTTATAGTTTGTATTTATATTATCGCTCATTTATAAAATAAATGATATTGCTTTGATAGTAATAATGCCTAATTGCTGACATTTTGATTTTCAAATATTATTATTGTAGCATTATTTGTTGTTAAACTTTGTATTTTATAATGTGATGTTTGATTATTTTTTTTTGAAAAATGAAGTTTTACATTTCGTAACTTAGTATTAATCCTACACTTGAATTTGAATATGTGTTGTCTTTTATTGGATTAGCAAACCATAACCCAGCAGAAATATTATTGGATATGCGTAAAATATTGATGTCGAAAACAAATTTTGCACCGTATGATAAATAATTATAATTTTTTGATAATATTTGAGATTTTGCTATGTCGCCAAAAACGCTTGCCCTAATTCTTTTAATCCAAATTGCACCTGGTATTCCACCGTCGGGATAACAGATTGGAAACCAATAGTCTGCTGTTATTTTGTTAAATTTTTGTGTTCTTATCATTTTGTAGCCTCGAGCAGAGGCATCTTCGTTGTAAAAGAGATATAGTTTTTGTTGGTTTTGGCTTTTGTTTTGATTGATGCAAACTCCTGATAATGTGAAGTAATGCTGTTTTGCAAATCCGGGTAAATAGATGTTGAGTTTAAAATCCAGTTCACGCCCTTCGCGATGGCTATCTACTGATGTTTTTGCACAAAAACCAGCCGACCATCCTAATCTATAGAAAAAGTCGCGATATGCTGTATTTATAACACTTGAATAGTTTGCCGAAAACGAAACTGTTGAAAAATTACCGTTTCCAAGGTCATCATAATTATCTGTTATTTTGTTAGTTATGTTGTAATACGCATATCCCGCGCTAAGGTTTAATCTGCGATTGGTTACATATCGCGAAAAATTTAATGGAAATGTGATATTGCCAGAGTATATTTTTTCGTTCCAATAAAATGTTAGTTCTTTCATTGCACCTGTTTTTGACATTACCCAATAATCGTTTGATTCGTTACCCCAATTAGCTGAAAAACTAAATACTGGATAAAATCCTGAATAAGTAGCATTTATGTAATATCGCCAATAATCTTCTTGCGTGTAGTAATTAGCACCAGCACCAATGTTGAGAGTTCCAAGTGTGTTGGACGAATTGATTATACTAGAAATTGTGCCGCCATCGATGTTTGGCATCCAACCGTAAATTCTTATTGGATCATAAAAAAATCTATATTTTTTACTTTTTAATGATAATGTATCTGGTTTTATAAATGCTACTGTGTCAACTTTATACTTAGGTTCGTATTCTAAAAGTGGTGAAAAATAATCAAGTTTGTTGATTTTTATATCATTTTCTGGTACTTTGTTTATGTCGGAAGTTTTTATGGCTCCAATGTTATATCCTTTTGATGTGTAATCACTGAAAATTAATATTTTTTTATCAGGAGAAACTGTTGGTTTAAATGCACCGTATTTTCTGCTTACAATCATGTACCTTTGGTAAGATTTGGTATCTATTTGCCAAATGGCAGATATACCAGAATGTTCCGATTCGTAGATAATATCATCGTTGAGTTTTTCCAACGAGTTTACAATTTCGTATCCGTATGGAAGTAGTGTGTCTGTTTGTCCGTTGGATATGTTGATTTTTATTATTGCGTTTTTGTTTTTGTAATTTGAAATGTAGGCAACTTGTTTATTATCAATCCAAACAGGAGTACGCAAATATTCAAGATATTGAGCAGGAAAAGTGCGTGTTTTTTCTAAAAACAATTGTCCGTTATTTTTTTTCAATATTTTAAAAATCAATAATTTACATTCTCTCTTTTCGTTAAATTCTATTGTAGCGAGAAAATTTCCGTTGGCAGATAAGACAGGTGAAAAATATCGTTGACCTTGTGTTATGCGGTATTTTTTGCCTGTTTTGAAATCGTATGTTGCTATGTCGGAAAAGTTTTTTAGTGTCCACCTTGGGTCGGGTACTTCGGTTGACCAAACAAGTATATTGTTTTTGTAGTCAAAAGTTGTAGCCTCTGTGTCAAAAAGTTTTGTTTCGTGTCCGAGAGTATCTATTAGTACAAAGCAAGTAGGCGTGTTTATTGCCGATTTTATAGCAATGATTGTGCTGTCGTTAAAAAATTTTGTAATGGAATAACTTGTGTAACAACGTTTTAATGTATCGTTTATAATTTTTGAAGGTGTTATTTCTGTATTTTTTATTCTATTGTTATAAAAACTTCGCAACTCATTCATTGTTAGAGAGTAATTTTTTGCGAGATTTATTTTGCTATAATGTCTAAATGCGGTTGAAAATGCCCATGGCCAAAACGAATATGCTGATGAACGTTTTGACGTTTTTTGCCAAATATCTACTCCAAATTCTCTTCGTGCTCTTGTAACAAGCAGATAACCAAGAGGATAATGGTTGGGTAAATAATCTTTGTAAGATCGTAATAGCATTTTGTCGTATTTGTAGTTTTGAGAGCGAGAGTTAAGTATTGCTGCAAATGGCATGTCGAATGTTGCAATTCTTCCGCGCCCACCGCTCGAAAGTACGGTTTCTGCATACACTGCATCTCCTTCATACCACCATTCAGGGATTGAATAGCGTAATGCTGCACGTGCGTATGCTCCTGTAAGTATGCTTGCTAACTTGGTGAAATAGTGGTTGTTGGCTTGATATTGTACAATGTGTCTATATTCATGGACAGCTAAGGCTTGATACCATTCGCTAAGTCCTATATCGCTGCAATTGTCAAAGGGTAGGGGATACCAAAGCATCATGTATGGAAAAAGTGTTGTGTATCCGTTGCTTATTGCTGGTAAGTTTGGCATTAGTAGCGGTACGCGGCGAGGTTTTTCGTTTAGCGATGCAGTGTCGGCTTCAAATACGGTTTTCATTGATACAGCAATGCGGTATGCGTCTTGCTCTATCTCTGATGGATAAATTATTTTTGTTTCAGGAGTTTTTATTGTTTTCCAATTGGTAGAAAATGGTTGTTGTGGTTTTGCTTGTTGAACGCAGAATAAAAAAATTATAATAAAATATAATGTTTTTTTTATTGTCATTGGATTATAAAAATTTTTGATTGATTTGCCCAATTTTTATAAGATGTTATATTATTGTTCCGTTTTGAATTTTTAATATTTTGTGTTCTTGATTTTTAAATGCGTTTTCGTCGTGAGTTGCTGCAATTACTCCTGCTCCTTCGTTTGCCAATGACTTTAAAAGACTTGCGATGTGTAATGCACTATTTTCATCAAGGTTTCCTGTTGGTTCGTCGGCTAAAATAATGTCGGGATGGCATACTATTGCTCTTGCTATTGCTACACTTTGTTTTTCGCCTCCAGAGAGCATGTGTGGAAATGTTTCTGATTTTGAATCCATTCCAACTTTTGTTAAAACAGAATGTATATGGTCGGATATAGTTCCTACATTAGGTTTAAAATTTAACGAATCTGTAACAAATTTTAAGTTATCGAATACAGTTTTGTTGTCAAAAAGTAAATAATTCTGAAAAACTATTCCTATTCTTCGGCGTAATTTGGGTATTTTTCGTGCAGGAAGTTTCAATAAATTGAAATCCAAAACTTCTGCTTTTTGCGCTGTGAATGGCAAATCTGCAAAAAAGGTTTTGAATAGCGATGTTTTTCCCGAGCCGATTGGCCCTTCAAGTGTGTAGAAATCTCCGCTATATAGTGTGAGATTTATATCGTGGAGTATTTCTTGACCGTCGCGTTTTATTTCTGCGTCTATATATTCTATTAATTTTTTTTGTTCTGACATTTTTTTTATTTTGAAGTTACAAATATAATGGGTTAACATTAATTTGTCAAAAAAAATTAAATTTAATTATAAAAAAAATGCAATAAATTTGCTTTTATTTATTATTGTTATAAAAAAATAAGAGTTTATTATGTACTATTATTTTGTTTTAAGGTTTGTTTTTGTGTTTTGGTTTACAATTATTTCAATATCTTCTTTTGCTAAAGATATTTATGTTTCTGCTATTGGTAAATATGGTGTAAAAAATACTTTGATTATTAGAAAGAATACTTTAAATTTTTGTGTCCAAGAGGGAGGAATGTCCGACAATAGCCAATGGGATTATAAAATTGTTGGCGACACAATTTATGTGAGCGACAATGGTATTTATTTTAAGGCTCGGCTTTGTTTAAGAAATGATAATCAACTTTTTGATTTTTTAGATTCTGACTTTCTTCCATTTTTTTGTTGATTTCGTTCTGACATTCAGCCTTTTTTGC
>ERZ842401.8051-NODE-8051-length-10528-cov-5.021388_pt1 | contig 10528 bp, 12 predicted proteins | sample MGYA00521270_ERZ842401 | MGnify/ENA primary metagenome ERZ842401 (study PRJEB31892, sample SAMEA3878208) | bioreactor metagenome | biome: Moose rumen | place: Sweden | collected 2011-10 | study: EMG produced TPA metagenomics assembly of the PRJEB12797 data set... | reverse complement strand
ACATTGGGAAGCTTTTTTTTAGCCGAGACCGCTAATACTTTTGAAACTGGCTCATATAACTTCCCATCCTAATGCAATTATAAGACTGTTTACTTCATCTTATACTGGGGGCTATGAACGAATACCAACAGGAATTCATTGCAAACCTGAAGAAATGGCGCAAGACAAGAGGGCTTTCCCAAGAAAAGCTTGCCGAGTTATGCGAGGTTGCAACGGGCACCATAGGCAACATTGAGTGCGGCATAGCCAAGCCGTCATTCGACCTCCTTGTGACTATGGCAAACGTGCTCGGCATTCACCCCTCGCTCCTGCTTTCTGACCAGCCGCTCTCTTCCGACATCAGGAGCTTCGTTACCGAGCATACCCTGCTGCAGGAAATTTACCTGCGTCTGGAAGCGCATTTCCAGAATACCAAGGACAGCCCGCAAACTTCATCTCCTGCCTCTGGTTTCCCGGACACCACGGCTGAAATAAAAGAATCCCTGTAGATTGTTTTTTATGAGCAGAAGCATTCTCCTTGCGGCGAGAGCGGTCAAGACTCACGGTGTAAGACACCTTCTCCCCGCGATGTTTAAAGGTCTCTCCTTGCAGTGCGTTAAGGGTATTAACGGAAAATATATTTCACTTTTATGGCACAGAGATGAAGAGGCATATTATGACACAAGGAAAAATGTCATCTACATTCGCTCTGATGTCTATGCCAAAGCGACGGCAGGAGAGGGACGGCGCGTTTCTCTGCAAGAAGGACCTTGTGCATTTTTTGAAAGCAGAAGAAATAGAACTTCAATGCGGGGTAAGCAAAAAGGCTTCGAGAGTGGCTTACAACCTTGCCCACAGCATTCCCTACAGGGAATCAGGCTTCGGAGATTTTCCGAACCGCTCATATATCTTTGCGATGCAGAGGTTATGGATGCGGATGCGGGGCTGTACTTCTCAAGGCTGCGGCGGGGCAGGAAAAGCTTTCCCTATTCAGCATATTTCGTACCCTCTTGAAACTACGTTGAGTGTTCCGATGCCTTTCTTTCCAGATACTCCGGCAGAATGCCCTGTCGGATTGCCTCTTTTACCGCCCAGTCGAGCGGCTTTTCTATGTGCTCCTGCTCCGCGTTGTTATGGGCGTAGCGCACGAGTTCGATGAACGCGGAGTACTGCCTGAGCGTCTCGCACTTTGCCAGCAGCCTGTCTCCCCTGCCGAGGTTGATGTTGTACACCTTCACCACCAGTTCCAAGGGGACCTGCTCCGGCTTTTCCTCGCCCTCAGGGTAGATGAAAGCGTCAGACAGCCGCATCTCGCTTTCCGCGGGGAAATCGTCCCTGCCGTTGTACAGCACGTAGAATTCCGGCGCGGGGATTTTCACCACCGCGCGGGCAAACTTCTTCCTGCTCGGCACGACCTTCTCGTAGATGCGGGTTATGTAGTCCAGCAGGCGCAAAGGCATATTGCGGTTTATCGTGGACTGGTGCTCGATAAGCACCACTATCCGCCCGTCTATCTGCATCGCCACGTCGTTTGCGTAGCTCATATAGAGCGCACTGTCCAGCATCTCCGGCTCTACCGCCGTATTTTCGGGTGAAAGCCTTGTGCCGTGGAGGGCGTTGTACAGGGAGATGAAATTCTCCTTGAAGTACCTGTCCCTACCGAAAAGGTCCACAAAAACCGAGTCCTTCATCCTGCGGTTGGGCGCGGTTCCACCGTTATCTTCTATAATATTCGCATTTTTTTGTTCGTTCTCTCTCATCGTGTATCTCCGAATATGCTTTAATCATAGCACGGATTGCGGGGGAATGAAAAGGGCTTGAAATCTTCGCTTTATCTCGTCGCTAATGGAACTAGAAAAGAGCAGACCGCAAGACGCTTGCGCAAGCCATGCGCCGTACACCTTATCCTTAATTATAATTTCTGCAGAAGTACCTTGAATTTATCCCAAACTGCTTTTATAATGAAGGAAGAGAAGGAGTAAATTTATGAAAAAATTTGCATTATCCGTACTGTGTATTGCACTGACACTTGTTTCGCTGGTTTCTTGCTCAAAGAAAGAGGCTGCCTCTTCCAAGAAGAATGAAATGCGCGTCGCCATGATCACCGACTCTGGTGACATCACCGACCAGTCTTTCAACCAGACGACCTACGAGGCGTGCAAGAAGTTTTCTGAATCCAACGGCGTAAACTTCAAGTACTACAAGCCCGCCGGAGACTCAACGGCAGACCGCGTGGCTTCCATCAACGCAGCCATTGATGACGGCTACACCGTCCTCGTTCTGCCCGGCTACCTCTTTGGAGAGGCAATCGTGGAGACAGTGGGAAACAATGCCGACGTCACATTCATCGGACTTGACATCGGCGCCGGAGACCTTGGCGACTTCAAGCTTCCTGCGAACGTGTTCTGCGCCGTGTATTCGGAAGAGATTCCGGGCTTTATGGCGGGATACGCCGCAGTAAAAGAAGGCTACCGCCATCTCGGCTTCCTCGGAGGCATGGCAGTTCCCGCCGTCATCCGCTACGGCTATGGCTTTGTGCAGGGCTGCAACAAGGCCGCTGAGGAGCTCGGCGTTGCCGACAAGGTGACTGTCGAGTACGTGTACGGCGGCCAGTTCTACGGCGACCAGACAATCACCGCGGCAATGGATGCCTGGTACAGCCAGCGCAATGTGGAAGTGGTCTTCGCCTGCGGCGGCGGCATCTGGACCTCTGCCTGTGAAGCGGCGGCTAAAGTCGGCGGAAAGGTCATCGGCGTAGACACAGACCAGACCGCGCAGATAAACGCCTACGGCAAGGATATGTGCGTCACCTCTGCAATGAAGGGACTGGGAGCTACCGTCAACGCAGCCTTGTCTGCGGTAAAGGCAGGCAACTGGAACCAGTATTCAGGCAAGATTTCCACGCTGGGACTTGTGTCCGCAACGGATTTGGAAGCAAACTTCGTCCAGCTGCCCACAGCAACCTGGTCAATGAAGAAATTCACCGTTGACGAATACAAGGCGATGGTTGCCGACATCTACAACGGAAAAACAAAGGTATCCAACGGCATTGACGAACTTCCTGCGCACGCAGTGACCGTCAACACCTATCCGAACCTCAAATAGTCATCGCACTAGGAACTCTGAAAAGCCGGGATGGTAACGGGGGGAACTCCGCCGCATATTCCGGCTTTTTTTTGCACTGAAAGGATATACTTTATGGATAACGATTATATCATTGAAATGCTGCACATCACCAAACGCTTTCCGGGCATCATTGCAAATGATGACATCACCCTGCAGCTGAAAAAAGGAGAGATTCACGCCCTGCTCGGCGAAAACGGCGCGGGAAAATCCACACTGATGAGCGTCCTTTTCGGCCTGTACCAGAGCGAGGAAGGCGAAATACGGAAAAACGGAAAGACAGTCAAAATCAGCAATCCCAATGATGCCACAGCCCTCGGCATAGGCATGGTGCATCAGCATTTCAAACTGGTGGAAGTGTTCACCGTCCTTGACAACATCATTCTGGGCACAGAACCCGTAACGCACGGCATCATCGACAGGAAGGCGGCAAGGCAGAAGGTGGTGGAACTGAGCTCCCGCTACGGCCTTGCGGTTGACCCTGACGCGGTTATCGAAGACATCACGGTGGGCATGCAGCAGCGCGTGGAAATCCTGAAAATGCTCTACCGCGAAAACGAAATACTCATTTTTGACGAACCCACCGCCGTCCTGACCCCTCAGGAAATCGACGAGCTGATGGCTATCATGAAAAATCTCGCAAAAGAGGGAAAATCCATCCTGTTCATAACGCACAAGCTGAACGAGATTATGGCTGTCGCAGACCGCTGTTCAGTCCTGTGCAAGGGCCGCTACATCGGCACGGTGAACATCAGCGAAACCAACAAGGAAGAGCTGAGCCGCATGATGGTGGGCAGGGATGTCAAATTCTCTGTGGACAAGGAAAAGGCAAAGCCCGGCGACTGCATTCTTTCCATCAAGAATATGAGCGTGGCAAGCAGAGTCCACGGCAACCTCGCGGTGAAAAACATAAGCCTTGCCGTCCATGCGGGAGAAATCCTCTGCATTGCAGGCATTGACGGCAACGGCCAGTCAGAGTTCATCCACGGGCTCACAGGGCTTGCCCCTCTGGTGCACGCGGAAAACACCGAAATCCTCCTTGCGGGAACGGACATAACAAAGAAATCCATCAGGGAAAAGTCAAAGGCAGGTATGAGCCACATTCCAGAGGACAGGCACAAGCACGGGCTCGTGCTAGACTACACGCTTGAGCAGAATATGGTGCTGCAACGCTACTGGGAGGAGGAATTCCAGCACGCGGGCTTTATCAGGGACAAAAATGTGACGGCATATTCCGAAAAGCTCATCGCGCAGTACGACGTGCGGAGCGGACAGGGCTGCAAGACTGTTGCCCGCTCTATGTCCGGCGGCAACCAGCAGAAGGCAATCATCGCCCGTGAAATCGACAAGGCGCACAAGCTGCTCATCGCCGTCCAGCCGACCCGCGGCCTTGACGTGGGAGCCATCGAATATATCCACAGGCAGATTGTCGCGGACAGGGACAAGGGAGCCGCAGTCCTTCTGGTCTCCTACGAGATGGACGAAGTGCTTTCGCTCAGCGACAGAATCCTCGTCATGTACGAGGGGGAGATTGTGGGGCAGCTTTATCCTGAGAACACTACGCCGCAGGAGCTGGGCCTGTATATGTCCGGCGCAAAACGCAATTAAGGAGGAACGACGATGAAAGCGAAATTCAGCGCCCGCGCAATAGCGGCATCAAAGCAGTTTCAGGCAATAGTGTCCGCCATTATCTGTGCCGCCATAGGCATTCTGGTGGGATTCATAATCCTTGCGATTATCAATGCGCCGAATGCACCAAAGGCTATAGCGACAATCTTGAAAAATTTCTTCTATTATAAAAAGGCTTCCACACGGGCATACTATCTGGGGCAGACCTTGGTCAAATCCGTTCCCCTGATACTCTGCGGGCTTTCGGTTCTGTTTGCCTACAAGGCGGGGCTCTTCAACATCGGCGTGGGAGGACAGTACTGCCTTGCCATAGGCGTTTCGCTCTGGTCTGCCCTGGCGTGGAATCTGCCGTGGTGGCTCTGCATAGTGCTTGCCGTCCTTGCGGCTGCGGCATGGGGAGCCATTGCGGGCTGCTTCAAGGCTTTCTGCAATATGAACGAGGTCATAGCGTGCATCATGATGAACTGGATAGGGCTGTATCTGGTAAACGTGCTCATGCAGAACGAAACGGTGATGGACACGACGAAGAGCGAAACCTATTCCATCGCAAAGCTTTCCCCCCAGAGCCTTATCCCCAGCGTGGGGCTGAGCGGTCTCTTCAACAACAACAAATACGTCACCATAGCCGTCCCCCTGACGGTCGTGATAGCCGTCGTGATCATGATTGTGCTCAGCAAAACGACCTTTGGCTACGAGCTGCGCGCGACAGGGCTGAACAAGAATGCGGCAAAATACGCCGGCATGAAGGACAAGCAGAACATCATCGTGACGATGGCTCTCGCGGGCGCGCTTGCAGGTCTTGCCGCCTCACTCTACTACCTCACCGACATTCAGCAGTGGAAGACAAGCTCCTCTGTTCCCGCCATGGGCTTCAACGGCATTGCCGTGGCGTTCCTCGGCGGGCTGCACCCGATAGGCGTTATCTTTGCGGGCTTCTTTATCCAGCACATCACGCTGGGGGGCAGCCTCATAGACACCCACTTTTATAATTCCCAGATTGCAGACCTCATCTCCGCAATCATCATCTATACCTGCGGCTTTGTGCTTTTCTTTAAGGAAATCCTGACAAAGCTCACATCTAAAGGGGGGAAGGCATAATGCTGCTCATCCAATACACCTTGATATATGCGTCAGTTTTAATTTTCGTCGCCATCGGCGGTATGTACTCAGAGCATTCCGGCGTCATCAATCTGGGACTGGAAGGCGAGATGGTCATGGGTGCGCTCGGCGGGGCATTCATACTCTTCGCACTGCCTGCGGGAACAAGCCCCCTCATCATCATCTTTCTGACTATCGCCGTCAGCGCGGTATGCGGTATGCTTTACTCGCTCCTTCTGGCAGTAGCCGCCATCAACTTCAAGGCAGACCAGACTCTGGTGGGCACCGCAATGAATATGCTCGCCACTGCGACGGCAACGGTGGTCGTCAAGGCATTCAACACCGCCCGCTCGGCAGGGGACAACGTGTCGGCAATCCTTGACTACATTGAAAACCGCAAGGTATTCCTCATCCGCCTCGGGAACATAGACCTGAACTACTACATATTCCTGACGATACTGCTCCTGATTGCGGCATATTTGCTTATGTACAAGACCCGCTTCGGGCTAAGGCTCCTCGCTTGCGGCGAGCACCCGCAGGCTGCGGACAGCGTGGGCATAAACGTGTACAAGATGCGCTATGCAGGCGTGATTATTTCTGGCTTTTGCGGAGGAATAGGCGGCATTATCTACATCAGCGCGGCGAATTCTCAATGGGATTTTATCTATGGTGTTGCGGGGGCAGGCTTCCTTGCCCTTGCCGTAATGATATTCGGCCAGTGGAAGCCGATGCGGATTGCGCTTGCAGCCCTGCTTTTCGGCTTCTTCAGGGCCATTGCAGACGCCTACCTGGGATTTGACTTTTTGATAAGCCTTGTCCCAGGCGAGGTCTACAAGATGCTTCCCTACATCATCTCCCTCATCGTGCTTGCCTTTACCTCGCAAAAATCGCGGGCGCCAAAGGCAGAGGGCATTCCCTACGAGCAGGGACAGCGATAGGCTTAGTACTTTGCGAGGTATTTTTCGCCGCTGCCGTTGCCGCTTGAATAGAAAGCCAGCACCTCAGAGGCGAAATTCTGCTCCAGCCGCTGCTTGTAGCTTTCAATCTTAGAAATGTAGTTCAGCGTTACCTGCGGGGTTTTGTTGTCCTGTACCTTGTTGCGTCCGGCATTGTACATGGCAAGCCCCGCAATTTCGTTTCCAGCTGCTTCCATGCAGTACTTCAAGTGCGACATACCGTAATGGGCAGACACCTTCGGGTCATAAAAATCCTCTTCCGAAAGATTCGGGAAGGTATAGCTGTTGAGCTGGAAAAGCCCGCGGTCAATGCTGCCGTTCACATTTGTGTGCTTTGCGTTCACCTTGTACATGCTCTCGCTGTAGGCAAGCGCAAACGCCAGGGAAGGCTGCACGCCGAACTGCGACGCCGCATTCAGGATAGCGATGGCGATATCCTTGTCGCCTGTCACCTGGCTGTAGAACCACTCCACTGCGGCGCGGCTCTGGGGCATTTCGTAAAGCACCAAGGCGGCATTGCTGTCTTCCTCTACGGGGAACTCAATCTCCCCGCCCACGTAGGTTTCAACGGCAAAATCAGACAGCTGACCTATTTCTTCTTCAGCAATGATGTCCTTTTCCTGTGCGACTTCATCTGCCGTTTCCTCTACGGCAGGGGCAGCTGCTTTTTCTCTGGAGAGAGCCACAACATTGGTCTTGCTGTCTTCTGGCAGCCGGATAAAAACAAAGGCGCAGACAGCCCCAAAAAGCAATGTTACGGCTATGGTACTCCACAGCAACTTGATTAAATGCATTCTTTCAACATCCATAATAGGTTCTCCCACATAAACCCATCCCCGTTCCCATCCTTACAACTGCCACGATTTTGTCATAAAAAAAAAATTAATGCAAGCAAAATGATGAAAATAATGCGTTTTCTTACATTTTCTTAGAAGAAGCTAGAGGGATTTGAGATTTTTACGGCAGTTTTTGCTACCACCGCACGATAGCTTCATCGGAGGCAAGAAGGGATTCATCGCGGCTGAAAAAGACGTAGTGGGAGTGCTTGCGGCTCAATTCCGCCATAAACTGCGCGGCATCAAGCTGGGGCGGCACGGCAAAGCCAACGACAGAGGCACAGTCCTTGATGCGGCGGGCGCAGTGGCTCATGCTGGCAATAAAGGCGTCCTTCGCTTCCTGGCTGTCCAGACTCTCCTGCCCTGCGGAGGGGCTGATAAAGACGTAGAGCTGCAAGGTTTCAAGCGCTTTGAGGCTTTCCCGCAGCGCTGCGAGGAAAGCTTCATTGTATGACTCTTCATCAACGCCAACCTGCTTCCAGTCAAGCTCCACACAGGCAGCGCCCATCGAAAGCAAGTAGAGCGTATCCGGCAGCGCGCCGTTCTCTGTATGCAAAGGCTCTGACTGCACGGGACATTCTGTGCCATCCAAGAAAAATAAGCTGTTGTGTTCTGTGTAAAAACGTTTTTCAAGTTTCATAGCGGGAGTATAGCATTTTTTATATCTTATGAAAATAGAAAAGTACTCCCTGCCCGCTGTGGACAGGGAGTTCAAGCGGCACTGCCGCCCTGCACGCTATTCTGTCAAAATCTTGATGACTTCGGCTTTGTCCTGCGTGCTGAGGATCTGAGAGCGCTTGTCCGCAGATTTGAACAGAAGGCTCACCTCTGCCAGAAATTGCAGATGGGGCCCCGTTTTGTTTACAGGAGAAAGCGTCATAATGAAAATGCGGCACGGTTCCTGATCCAAACTGTCAAAATCAACCGAATTATCAGAGATTCCAATGCAGGCGACCAAATCAGATACAGTGTCAGTCTTACCGTGAGGAATGGCGATACCGTGCTTCATGCCCGTGGACATTTTCCGCTCGCGATCCAGCACGCACTCCTTTGCAGCTTCTTTATCTGTGACTTTTCCCGCCTTTACAAGAACTTCAAGCAATTCGTCAATGATTTCTTCTTTTGTAGTCCCCTTCAAGTGGAGGTCTACTGTTTCCGGTGTTAATACAGTTCTTAAGTCCATACTTTAATAGTATGTTTAGTTTTAGAAATTGTCAAGGAGAAAAACCTCATTTTGGCAAAATTTGAACAGAGAAGTCCATTTTGCACAATGCCCTTGTATCTTTCTATTTTCTTCTATATAATACGGCGTTATGAACAATACCGACAAGCTGCTTGCCGATATAGCACAGCTCAAAAAGCGGGATCTTTCGGAAAACGGCAATGTGTATGACGGCGAAAGGTTCTGCCGCAAGATAAACAATCTCTTTGCCTCCAACAACCGCTTTATCGGTGAAACGGCGGCAAGTTTTGTGGACTATTGGTTCAACACCTACATCCTTGCAAGCAAGGACATCAAGAATGAGCCAAGCCGAGAGAATATGGACAGGCTCGTTGCCATACAGTCCATCTTGGACGGCAGCTCAGAGCAGACGGAATGCCTGTCAAAAGAGGACTGGAAGGAGCTCTGTTCCATCGTGGACACGGAAGCTGACGACCTGCCCCTTGACGTGCTCAACGAGCTCATGTCCCTCTTTGTGGAAAAGCAGGCGTTTTAAGCCAGATGCAGGACGAATGCTACCGCAGCTGCCGCCAATGCCCGCGTTCCTGCAAAGCAACCCGCGACACAGGGGAGGCGGGCTTCTGCGGCGAAAGCGCCGAGCTCCGCGCGGCCCTTGCCTGCCTTCATTTTGGCGAGGAGCCGCTCATCACTGTCGGCGGCGGTTCGGGCACCATCTTCCTTAGCGGCTGTACCCTGCGCTGTGCATTCTGCCAAAATTACCAGATTTCCCAGCAGGGCATGGGCACGGCGCTGTCTCAGGACGATTTCGTAAAGCTATGCCTTCGCCTGCAGGATATGGGGGCGGAAAACATCAACCTTGTGACGGGCAGCCACCACATTCCCCGTCTGGCTGAGTACATTCGGGCAGCAAAAGAGGGGGGCATGGCACTCCCCTTTGCCTGGAACTCCAGCGCTTATGAGTCGCCTGAAATGCTTGAGCTGCTCAGGGGGCTCGTTGATATCTGGCTGCCTGACTTAAAGACGCTCAATGCTGAGGCAAGCAAGAAGCTTTTTGCCGCAGAGGACTATCCTGCCGTGGCGCAAAAAGCCATACTCTGGATGCTCGAAAACAGCCCGATGCGCATAATCCACAGGGGCGAAAAAGAAAAAATGCTTTCCGGTACCATCATCCGCCACCTCTTCCTGCCGGGCAGGATGGACGACAGCATCTTTGTCCTTGACTGGCTCAAAAAGAACGCGGACGGCAGGGCATGCGTCTCGCTTATGTCCCAATACACGCCCGTCCCCTTCACGGGTAGCGCCGCAGAACTGCAAGCACGCAGGCTCGCGCTCTCCGCACTGGAAAACCGCCTTGTAAACGCCGAGGAAGACGAAACGCTGCGGGATTTAATCGATGCCTATGACTTTGACTATCTCTTTTATCAGGACCTAAGCGACGACACAAGCTGGCTCCCCGATTTCTCCCGCCCCCAGCCCTTCAGCAACGCCCTCGCCACCCCCGCCTGGCACTGGCGGGAGGGGGTAAAACAGATTTGAATCCACTCTATGGACACGACGCTGTTTCCACCATTGCAGTATGCGTTTTGTTACTATGGCTTCCAGAAAATAAAAATTCAGTCCTGCCACGATGCAGATGCTGATATGCAGCAACATCTGTATCGCCGGCGAGCCAATGCGGTTACGTATGAACGTCACCATATAGCGGAAATATACCATCTGCGCAA
>ERZ842401.8050-NODE-8050-length-10529-cov-4.204029_pt1 | contig 10529 bp, 6 predicted proteins | sample MGYA00521270_ERZ842401 | MGnify/ENA primary metagenome ERZ842401 (study PRJEB31892, sample SAMEA3878208) | bioreactor metagenome | biome: Moose rumen | place: Sweden | collected 2011-10 | study: EMG produced TPA metagenomics assembly of the PRJEB12797 data set... | reverse complement strand
CAGCGTCTGCCGTCATATTGCGCACGCTGGCGGCGAGGATGGCGGCAAGCGCGTTCCGCGGCACCAAGCCAGAGAAGAACGCGGCGCATTTGTTCGCAAAGCCTGCGCGCACGTAGCTGCGGCGCGCAAGCACCGCCTGCACCGCGCATTCGGCTACGGCGCGCGCCGTCATGCCGTTTTTGTAGCTGAACCGCTTGTAGCGCTCGCTCTTGATGTTGCAGCTGTTGTCGAAGTTGGTGCGTATGTAGCCGGGCTGCACGCAGGTGACGTTCACGCCGTAGGGGCGCAGCTCCTGCCTGAGCGCGAGACTGTAGTTGAGCACGTAGCTTTTGCTCGCCGCGTAGGAAGCGAAGTACGCCGTGGGCTGGTTCCCCGCGATGGAGCCGATGTTCAGGATGGAGCCGCTTTTCCGCTGCTTCATGTCCCTGCCGAAGAGCATACAAAGCTCGGTAAGCGCGATGACGTTCAGGTTCAGCATGGAAAGCGCCTTGTCGCCCAGCTCAACGCTCTCGCCGAAAAGCCCCGCGCCCGCGTTGTTCACGAGCAGGTCTACGGTGACGCGCTTTGCGTCACATTCGGCTTTCAGGCGGTCAACGGCGAACGGCTGCGCAAGGTCGGCGCACAGGTAGTCCGCGCTGGCGTGGTAGGTAGCGGAAAGCTCCTCTTGCAGCGCCTTGAGCTTTTCTTCCGAGCGCGCCACCAAAAGCAGCTTCCAGCCGCGCTCCGCCAGAATCAGCGCAATCTCGCGCCCTACGCCCTGCGAAGCGCCTGTTACCAGCGCCAGACGGGGGGCGTTTTTGGAAGTTTCTGCCGCCGCGTCTTCACCGGCGTCGGCTATGGCGGCATTAAACTCGTTTACCGCGTCCGATTCATTCGGCGTATTCGCCTGATTATCATTCATTCGCATAGTATACCATAAAGCATAATGTCATAACAAGGGCGATAAAATTGACAACATCGGCGCAAGCGGCGATAATGCGCTACTATGGAACGAAGACGAGTTGTGATAACTGGACTGGGCGTTGTGTCGCCCGTGGGCAATACGGTTGCTGAGGCATGGGGCGCCGTTAAGGGCGGCAAAAGCGGCATCGCGCCGATTACGCTGTTCGACTCTAGCGCGCTTCCCGTGCACATTGCGGGCGAGGTGAAGGATTTTGACGTGGAGCGGTACGGCATAGACAGTCGCGCCGTGCGCAAGATGGCGCGCTTCACCAAATTCCTGCTGGCGGCGACGGCGCAGGCGCTGGCGGACGGCGGCTACAGCGCGGAGGCGCTCCGCACGCAGAAGGCGGGCATCATCGCGGGCTGCTGCTTCGGCGGCATGGACGCGCTGGAAGCGGGCTACGTCAAATACTGCGACCCCGCCGCGGGAGCTACGCGCCTGCCCCCGCTCACCACGCCGCTTATGATTTCAAACGAGGCGGCGGCAAACGTCAGCATTTACTATGGGCTACAGGGCTTGTCGTGGACGCTGAACACCGCCTGCGCAAGCGGCACCGACGCGCTGGGGCTTGCCGCCGAGCTTATCCGCAGCGGGCGCCTTGACGTGGCGCTCTCTGGCGGTACCGAGGCTGCCATCACGGGATTCGGCGTAGGCACGCTCGCGGCGCTGCAGGCGCTTTCCACCAAGCGCAACGACGAGCCGACCAAGGCAAGCCGCCCCTTCGACGCCGACCGCGACGGCTTTGTGATTGCCGAGGGCAGTGCCGTGCTCATGCTGGAAGAGCTGGAGCACGCAAAGGCGCGCGGCGCGCACATCTACGCAGAGCTTGCGGGCTTCGGCGTTAGCTGCGACGCCTACCACATCACCGCGCCGCTCAAAGACGGAAGCGGGGCGGCGCTCGCGGTAAAGGAAGCGCTTGCTGACGCGGGCTTGCAGCCAGCGGACGTGCAGTATTACAACGCGCACGGAACGTCCACCAAGGCGAACGACAAGGGCGAGAGCGCCATGCTGAAGCTTGCCTTCGGCGACCACGCCTACAAGCTCAAAATCTCGTCCACCAAGAGCATGACGGGGCACCTCGTCGGCGCGGCGGGCGCCATCGAAGCGCTTTTCTGCGTAAAGACCATCACCGACGGCTTTATCGCGCCCACGATTAACCTTGACGCGCCCGACGCCGAGAACGGCTGCGACTTGGACTACGTGCCGAACGCAGGCATAGCGCAGGCGGTCGATGTGGCGATGAGCGCGTCGCTCGGCTTCGGCGGGCACAACGGCGCCGTCGTCATCAAAAAGTACGCGGACTAGGCGCGCGGCGAGAGGACTTCCACAGAGCAGCTTGCGGCCGACGATGGTAGCTGCAAGCTGCTTGCGGTTAGCGTTATGCGACAGGAAGCCCTGTTGCCGGCAATGCAGACTTTAATCCCTGTAAGATTGCGCGTATTTCGTACACAAAAGAATAGAGGTCGTTAAAAAGCATTTCATTTCGCGAAGCACTGTCTGCAAAGCGCGCAATACTTTGCTTATTCAAGTCCTCAAATTTCTGCACATCTTGAATAACCGTGTGCATTCCTTGCAGGTTGCTTGCGATAGCGGAGCTAATTTGTTCAACATCAGCGTTGTTAGCGGAGTTAATTCTGCGCACATTGTCAAACGCTTCTAGCGTGCCATCAGTTTCTTTTGAAAGCGAAGAAAGCGAAGACGCATTATTAAGCGTTTCTTTCTCCAAATCGGTGATAGCAGTAATAAGCTTGTCCATGTTTTCCAGAATCTGGTCAGAAGACTTGCGAGTGCTTTCTGAAAGCGTTTTTACTTCGTTCGCAATAATTCTAAAACCAGCTCCAGCGGCACCAGCGTGGGCCGCTTCTATAGACGCATTAAAAGAAAGCAGATTAGTGCGCTCTGATATGTTTACAATGCCATCAATTTGCTTCTTTATCTCTGACGTCTTTTTCTTTACCGCTTGGAATTGGTCAGTGTATTTTTTGTATTCCGACTCTATGCGCACAACAGATTCGCGCAATGCAGCAATATTATTGTAGATACTGCTTAAACGTTCGTTGTTTTTCTCTGCACGCTGCGACATTTGACCTGTAGCTTGCTCCATCTCAGAAGAGCTTGCGACAAGCTCGTTAAGCATAGTGCGCTGCTTTTCCGCCGAACGCTTTTGTTCAGAATTATTACCTAAATAGGCACCTAAAAATTCGGAACCAACAGCGTCCTTTGCTAAATAGGCAATAAGTGTATCAACAAGCTCTAAGCCGCTTCTTACTAATTCTATCGATTCCATGCTCTTAGTCTCCCACTGTTACCGTTACTAAGGTCTGATTACAGTGAATACGTCCGATTTGTTCACCGTAGCAAGAAAAGCCGCAGAAGGTCGGGAACGTTTTTGCATATTTTGCAATGATTTCCTTACCAATGCGCATTCGCTCAAAGGCCATTGTTCTTGTAATGCAGGTCATTAAGAGCGTGAATTTTGGCTTAGCAATGACTTGGCGTATGCTGTTACAGGTTTCGTCGGCCTTCTGGAGCGGGTCGCCAATGTGCATTAGCTCTAGCGTGGAATTTGGTACAACGCGCGCAAAGAGCGATATTTTTTTGTCAGGAGAAAAGCCTGCAAGCGCTGCAATGCGCAATTCGCCGTTAAGATAGCGACCGAATGGATTTTCAAACGTCATTTGCTCGGCGCTTGATTCTGAAACACCGAGCTGCGCGGCATATACCGTCTTTGCTGGCTGCCCATTTAAGCGCGTAAGTGTACGGTCTACAGGATTTGCTTCCGTTACAAATACGCTCTTTCCTGTTGGATTAAAAATGTCTTCTTGCCGGATGTCGAAGGCGCACGACGTTTTTACGAATAAAAATACAGCGCCATCTTGCGTTACTTTGCCGTTGTAGCTAACAAAGGTCTTCGGTTGATTGCCGGTAAAGCCAGCTGTACCGCCTGCAAGCGGGAACGCATCGTTTTGAATAACGGAATAGAAGGTAGAAAGAATGGTCTCTTCTGCATTGTAAACGCCATTGATAAAGGTGATTGCAAAAGCATTCTTGCCAGAGGAAGGGTCTTTGCAGCGAATTCCGCATTTTTGTAGCGCGCTGCGTAAGGCAGGAATGCTTGTTACTGGATACGTGCTTCCGTGCTCTACAAGCGCGCCTGCTACTTTTGATTCTGGCGAGTACATGGTAGTTAGCACGATGCTGTTGGTTACAAAACCTTGCGAACAGATTTCTCCTGCTGTACTTGTACCAATAACTTCGCTGTTAGGAAATTTCTCTTTAATGGCAGTAGAAAGCTGCTGGAAATCGTAAGTAATTGCTGCCATAAAAATGACTACATTATACGAGTTTGGCTGCCTTCGTAGCTTTGAACACAATTCTTGCACAGCGGGCTGTATACCCGGATTGCGGGTATATACAACTTCTTGCTCCATACGTTACCTCTTGCTTTATCTTTTTAGCCATGCGTTAATTTGTTTTTTGCGCACGGTACTGCTCGTTTACTTCTGAAAGCACGGCGGTGCCACCACGCTTATTCCACTGATCAAACGCCTCCTGTAAGCCAGCTTCGTTAATTTCACCACAAATATATGCTGTGCGTGCGTCGCTGATAAGCTTGTCGAGCGTAGAACCGTGTTTTGCATACGAAGGCGAGTTTGCAAGGTAAGACAATGCAGGATTAAACACCGCATAGCGCTCGTTATACGCAATAATTTCAAGCTCTTTAAGCTTGCGGTCGTTTTGCTTTACAGAGGGCTTTGCGCCTGCAAGCATGTGCGGAATAAAGCATTGCGTTTGATTTAGCGCTGCATAGGATTTTGCGCTAGATTTATCAAGATTTGGCACAAGATAGCCGCTAGAATCAATCGAATAGTTGATGTCTTTTAAGCCATAGGCTGCAAGAATAATCATTTCGTCATCGCACATTTTGTCTAAATAGCGCAAGCAGGCTTCTACCTGCTCCTTTGTTGCTGCCGATTTTGTAATGACTAAAAAGCCGTTATAGCCAGAGGTTGCAAGCGTCGCATTGTTGATAGGCCCTACAAGCGTCATTCCTGCAAACGCAGAGCTATCTACTACAGACGGTGTTTTATCAGTAATAAGCCCGTCCCAAATACGGCGCGAGCCATCCATAACATCTATAAATATGCCGGCTTCACCCTTGCGTACTTGGTCTGTCCATTTGTTACTTGCGCGCGTTTGCCAGTCTTGCGGAATAAGCTTTTCTTCATACATGCGCCGCATCCAGTCAAGCGCGTCTTTATAGGCCGCTGTTTGATGAATGGGTATAATGTTACCATTTTCTTCTACCCAGCCATTACCGCAGCCGAACCAGGTCTGTATAATATCAAAGGGGCCGGTGTAATTACACATGGCAAGGCCAAAGGTGTCTGCAACGCCATTGCCGTCAGGGTCGCGCTCGGTAAACGCCTTCATCATGTTGTAGACGTCTTCCGGCGTGCGTGGCTCGCCTAAACCGAGCTTTTCTGCCCAGTCGGTACGGTATGCAAAACCGTTACGGCCAATGTCACGTGCTTTGTAAAGCCCTATGAGCTTACCGTTTACTTCAAGGCTCTTGCAAACATTTTTGTTAGCTTTTGAAAGATTAGGATATTTAGAGCTATCCCAGATAAATTCGTTCAAATCCCACAGCAAGTCGGCTTGCGCTGCCTCTACAATGCCCTGGTCTAGCTTTCCAACGTGCATTACCATCGGTAGCTGCTGTGGCGTTTTTAATAACTCGGTAACTTTATCATTATACTGGTCGTTAGGCACGAACTGAAAGTCAACCATAACGCCCGTCCACTGATTCATGTAGTCAAGGACTTTATTTACATTTGAGCCAGATAGGGGATTTCCTTCGTTATCAATAATCATAACAGTAATGCTGTTAGCAGTAGCTGTTTTTTTTGCATTAGGGAATTTTCCACAGGCTGGAAAAACAAAAGAAAGTGCAACGAACGCTGCCACAGAGAGTGAAACGCTACTTTTTTTCATAACATCTCCTAAATAACGTATGATAAGTCTATATTTTTTTCTTCGCAAGGCAAAAAAAAGATTTTGAAGTTATCATGCTAATGTTTGCATTTTCTGTTGGGGTAAAAACGCACTTGTCTACTATGATAAATTATGCGAACTTTAAAATCAAAATTGTTGATTATGCTGTTAACGGTGGTACTTTTTTCTAATTTGCTCATCGGCATTGTATCACAAATTATATCACGACGAGTTATTTCCAGTTCTGTAAATGAAAATCTTGCTAACGTAACTGCAAAAATCGCAAGCGAAGTGTATGCGCTTAATTCAAGCCAGTTTAACATGCTTGAAGCGCTTGCAACACAGCCTTTTATAAAGGAAAGTAATGTTTCGCTAGAAGCAAAGAATGAAGCCGTTGGCGCGATTGCGCGTCGTAATCTTACAAAGTTTAAAAACGTGAGCTATTTTGACAAAAAAGGCATGACGTATACATTGGGCGGCGAGTTGCAGGATTCTAGCAGAGAAGATTTTTTTCTAACGGCGATGCAGGGAAAGCAAATTGTTTCTGACCCAACGTATGATACCGTTGCGGGGCAGACGCTTATGTACTATGCAATTCCTGTATTTAATCGTCATCATGTGCCACAGGGTGTTATAGCGGCAATTACGTTTGGAGACTCACTTTCACAGCTGGTGTCTGTTATGCAGGTAGGAAAGTCCTCGCATCCGGTTGTTATAAATATGAAAACCGGCGCAATCATCGGTAGATTTGAAGGCGCAGGAAGCACTACGACGCAGATACCACGCGAAGTGCTGTCTGACGTCCGTGCAGGCGTTACCGGTAGACGCTATTATGTAGATAGCGCCACAAAAGAAAAAATGACCTGCGCCTTTCAGCCTGTCGGCGAAAACTGTGATTGGGCGGTTTTCTGCGCAGCTCCCTACAGCGACTTTTTTGGTAGTCTTAGTTTTATGTCGCTCGCTATTCTTGCCATTATGATTTTTACCGTGATTACGGCAACGGCTGCGTGTATCATTCTGCTGACAGTTAGCTTAAAGCCGCTGAAGACCGTAGATGATTCAATCCATGAAATTGCAACGGGTAACGCTGATTTAACAAAGCGCATTGATGTGCAAACAAAGGATGAAATAGGCTCTGTTGTGGATGGCTTTAATATGTTTGCTGCAAAGCTACAAACGATTATTACGCAAGTAAAGGGGTCTAAGGATGCTTTGAATCATGCTGGCAGTGAGCTAGACGGCAGTACGCAAGCGACCTTTAACTCTATCACGGAGATACTTACTAATATTCAGAGCGTACATAATCAGATTGCAACGCAGAGTACAAGCGTTACAGAAACCGTTAGCGCTGTTAATCAAATTTCTTCAAACATCACGGCGCTGGAACAGATGATTGCAAAGCAAGCTGATGGCGTTGTGCAGGCGAGCGCCGCTGTAGAAGAAATGATTGGTAACATTTCTTCTGTTGAAACTTCTATAGACAAAATGGCAAGCTCGTTTGGTACATTGCAGGCAGATGCGCAGGCTGGTGCAACAAAGCAGCATGATGTAAACGATAGAATTACGCAAATTGAAGTGCAGTCACAAATGCTGCAAGAAGCGAATAAAACGATTGCAAATATCGCGCGTCAAACGAACTTGCTTGCAATGAATGCAGCTATTGAAGCGGCTCACGCTGGCGAAGCGGGGCGCGGCTTTAGCGTTGTTGCCGATGAAATTCGTAAGCTTTCGGAAACTTCTACCGAGCAGTCAAAGACAATCGGAAACCAGCTAAACGCTATCAAGGAATCTATAAACGAAGTGGTAACGGCGAGTGAGGAAACGAGTCTTGCCTTTAATTCTGTTTCACAAAAGATTCTTGAAACAGACCTGTTAGTGCGGCAGATAAAGCTTGCTATGGAAGAGCAGACGAGCGGCTCGCGGCAGGTTATTGGCGTTCTTCATTCGATGAATGACAGTACGACGGAGGTTCGTACCGCGTCGTCGGATATGTCGAAGGAAAATCAGGCAATCCTTTCGGAAGTAAAGAATTTGCAGCAAGCGACAGATGTTATGCTACAAAGCATGAAGGATATGTCGGCAGGTGCGCGTAAGATTAACGAAACGGGCGCAACGCTTGGGCAAATTTCTTCAAAGATGAAAGATTCTATAACGGAAATTGGCGAGCAGATAGACCAATTCTCTGTATAAATTGATAACAGCCGCAGCTTACTGTGGCTGTCGTTGTTAGCGCTAGCGCCTTATGGCGTTGGCGTCTTCATTTTATTACAGCCTACAGTGGCATGGCAGCTATGCGCATAATCCATACAGCAGACTGGCATTTGGGGAACCAAATGCACGATATAGACCGGCGAGAAGAAGCACAGACGTTTTTACGGTGGCTAAAGGCGACGATTGAAGCGCGCAACGTCGATACGCTTATTGTTGCGGGCGATATTTTTGATGTTGCAAATCCGCCGGTAGAAGCGCGCCGGCTGTATTATAGTTTTTTGGCGTCGCTTGTAGATACCTGCTGCAAAAACGTTGTCATTATTGGCGGCAATCACGATTCTGCGGTGCTTTTGGATGCGGCAAAGGAGCTACTGGAGGTGCTGCATATCACCGTCGTTGGCTCTATTAACAACCTGACGCCAGAAGCGATGTGCGTTGAGCTGGTAGACGCAAGCGGCACCGTATGCGGTATTTGTCTTGCCGTTCCGTTTGCCCGCGAGGTGGAGCTACGCACGTTGCTTGCCGGTGGCACTGGCGCCGGCAATGCTGCGCCCGAAGCGACAGCCCGCGCCGAAGACGCTACGGCGTCGGACGCTAGCGACACTGTCGCCGGCAACGCTGCACCCAAAGTGGTAGCTTTCGCCGAAGTCGCTACGGCGCCGGACGCGGGCGACACTGGCGACGGCAACGCTGCACCCGAAGCGACAGCTTGCGCCGAAGGCGCCACTGCGGCTGCTAGCGACGCTGGCGCTAGCAATGCCGTGCCAGAAGTGGCAGCCCCCGCCACCGACAGCAGCGACAGCGATATGCAACGCGCGGCGTATACCGAGCTGTATCGGCGCGTGTATGCCGCTGCTGAGGCGCTGCGTGCGGGGCGGCCTATCCCGCTAATAGCTACGGGGCATCTTTACGCGGCTGATTTAGAGGGGCGGCTTGCGGCTTCCGACGCGAGCACAAAAACTGACGACGGCGTAAAGGTGCTCGACGTGCTGGGGACGCTCGGCAACGTACCGCCTTCCGTGTTCCCCGCGGTGGACTACGTTGCGCTCGGTCACATTCACTACACAACGATGGTAGCGCACAATCCCGCAATCCGTTACTCCGGTTCGCCCTTTGTGCTTGGCTATGACGAAGCCGCCTTGCCGCATTACGTGCTTTGCGTTGAGCTTAGCGCTGGAAGCGCGCCTGTGGTGGAAAAAATCGAAACGCCGCAGCCGTTTGTGTACCGTAGACTTACGGGCGCGCTGCCCGACATTAAGCGCGAGCTGTTGCAGCTTGCGGCAGCCGCCGCCGAAAAGCCCATTTTTTTGGAGCTTTGCTACAAAAAGGACGTTGGTGTAAACGCGCAGGCGTTTTTGGACGACGCAATTCATAGTCTTCCGCCGCAGATAAGCGTTGTAAGCTGGCGGCTACAGGAGCAAGAGCGGTTGTTTGCAGCGAGCTTTGAAGCTGTTGATGCAAGCGAAATCAAAAATCTTGACGATAAAGAGATTTTTACGCAGCTCATTCTTTCTAAAACCGGCTTGAGCGCCGACAGCGACGAAGCAAAGGCCGCGTTGCAGACCTTTTTGCCGCTGTTCTTGCAAGCTGCTTCCGAAGTGTAGCTGCGGACCCGCATTTTGCGCTATCGGCGCGCGGGAAAATCCGCTATACTAGCGGTATGCGAATTACGAAGCTGGCGTTTGAAAACCTAAACTCGCTGCAAGGCGCTTGGACAATCGACTTTACCCATCCTGATTATGCACGCAATCACGACATTTTTGTTATTCACGGGCCTACCGGCGCCGGAAAGACGACGATACTCGACGCAATTACGCTCGCGCTCTACGGTCGCACGCCGCGGCTAGAGGCCATCAACAACGGCGAAGGCGGTAATGAGCTTATGACACGCGGCACCGGCTTTTGTCGCGCCGCTGTTACCTACCGTTGCAAAAGCGGCGTGTTCGTGTCGGAATTTCAGCAAAATCGCGCGGGCGGCAAGGCGAGCGGCAGGCTGCAAAAGGCATCGTTTAAGATTACGCGCGAAAATGGCGAGGTTGTTGCGTCGGGCACGGGCTCACTGTTGGAGCGCGAAACGCAACGGCTTACGCAGCTGGATTACAAGCAATTTTGTCGTTCTATTATGCTGGCGCAGGGCGAATTTAGTACGTTTTTGAAGAGCGCAGAGCGCGAACGCGCCGAAATCCTTGAAAAGCTAACGGGCACCGAACGCTATCGCGAAATCGGAAAGCATATTACGGCGCGTTTTAGCGAGCTAAAGCGCGCGTTTACGGCAAAAAAGGCAGAAAAAGAAAGCATAGAGCGGCTGCTTTTGAGCGCGGAGGCGCTTGCGGCGGCGCAGCAGGCGGAAGCGCCTTACACTGCGCAGCTTGCTGCTGCT
>ERZ842401.8049-NODE-8049-length-10530-cov-3.741957_pt1 | contig 10530 bp, 8 predicted proteins | sample MGYA00521270_ERZ842401 | MGnify/ENA primary metagenome ERZ842401 (study PRJEB31892, sample SAMEA3878208) | bioreactor metagenome | biome: Moose rumen | place: Sweden | collected 2011-10 | study: EMG produced TPA metagenomics assembly of the PRJEB12797 data set... | reverse complement strand
GAGGGTTCAAAAGCGTTTCCGTTGTCATCCACCGCCATCAGATAGCGGAGCCATCCGGCAAAGACCAGCGGAATCAGCTTCAAGTCGTGAATGTTCAGCGCATCGGAGGCCAAATAAGCCTTAATCGTCTCGCCGAAGCGGATCGGCAGCTTCTGCGAGGTGTCGGTGGTGATGCGCTGCGGAGTATCGGGCATAAAGAGGTTGGGAAAGCGCACAGTCAGTACAGTTTCGATAAAGTCCCGGGGCTTGATGATGCCGGGATCGGTGACCACAGGCAACCCCTCTTTGTAGCCAATGGCATAGACCAGCTTTTTCAGATCCTCGTCCTGCATTTCCCGCCAAATTTTATCGTACCCGAGCAGACAGCCGAAGATTGCAAGACTGGTGTGCAGGGGGTTGAGGCAGGTGCAGACCTTCATCCGTTCCACCTTGTCCACGGTCTCACGGTCGGTAAAGTAGAAGCCGGCCTTTTCCAGCGCCGGACGCCCGTTGGGGAAGTCGTCCTCCAGCACCAGATACTCGCTCTCCTCGGCATTGACATAGGGCGCTTTCACGGTGCCTCTTGCGTTGCGCACCGGGGCAAAGCCCTCGAGACCGTCGGCCTCGAGCATCGCGCCGACCTTGAGATCGGGGCTCGGCGTGATCTTGTCGATCATGGTCCAGGGGAAGGAGACCTTGCTGCTGTCCTCAAGGTAAGCCTTGAAGCTCTCGTCGCCCCAGGCCCCGGCAAAGGCGGACATGGCCGCTTTGAGCTTGTCGCCGTTGTGGGAGCAGTTGTCGGTGCTCACCATGGCGATGGGCAGCTTGCCGGCCTGATACCGGGCGTACAGCAGGCTGGCCACCTTGCCGATGTAGCTCTGCGGCTTTTCGGGGCCGTTGGCAAAGTCAGCCTCCACGGCGGGCGTGACGGCATAGCCCTTTTCGGTGATGGTAAAGGTGGCCATCTGCAGGCTGGGATTGGCGAAGATCGCCTTCAGGCGGCTGCATTCAGCCGCATTTTCGCTGTCCAGGATGCAGCTTTCGGCAATGCTGCCGATCACCGTTTTCTCCACGCTGCCGTTGGCCTTCAGCGTGACCAGCAGAGTGTAATTGTCGTTGGGCCGGTAGCCCTTCTCCACGATCTCATAATCGTAGCCCTCCACGGCCACGATGCCGGTCTGCATTTTGTCCGCCTCCAGCATCTTCTGGGCGGCGGCGCACTGGAAGGCGCGAAAGATGTTGCCCGCGCCGAAGTGGATCCAGGCGGGCGCCTTGTGGGTGGCTTCGATCATGGCGGCGCGGTCAAAGCGGGGCAGCGTATAGCCCTTTTCTTCCCATTCCGCGCGGTTTTGCAGTCCCTTTTCATTCAGCTCCAGCATTACTTTTTCACTCCTTTGTCAATGGCCTCCCACAGGCCGTTGATGTAGGCCGCGCCCAGCGCGCGGTCGTACAGGCCGTAGCCCGGGCGGCCCTGCTCATCCCAGATCATGCGGCCATGGTCGGGCCGGATGTAGGTATCGGGGCAGGTGTCGTAGATGGCCTTCACGATCTCATACAGGTCCAGATCGCCGGTGCAGCTCAGGTGCGCGGCCTCCCGGAAATGATGGTAGCCCAGGTATTTCACGTTGCGCACGTGCATGGCGCCGATGCGGTCCATTTCGCCGAAATGGCGGATGATGGCAGGAATATCGTTATCGGGGTTGCTGCCCAGGGAGCCGGTGCACAGGCACAGGGTGTTGGCGGGGCTGTCGTGCAACTTCACCATCTTGTCAAAGTCCTCCTGGCTGTGGGTGATGCGGGGCAGATTGAAGATGGGCCAGGCGGGATCGTCGGGATGGCAGGCCATGCGCACGCCCACTTCCTCGCACACGGGGATCACGGCGTCCAGGAAATACTTGAAGTTCTTGCGCAGATCATCGGGGCCGATCTTTTCATACTGCTTGAGGGTGGTTTCAAGCAATGCCAGCCGTTCCGGCTCCCAGCCGGGCAGGGTGAAGCCGTGGCTGTCCTCGGCGGTTTTGCGCACGATTTCCAGGGGGCCCATTTCGCCCAGATCCTTTTCGTCAAAATACAGGCTGTTGCTGCCGTCCTCGGGGATCACCCGGGCCAGGTCGGTGCGCAGCCAGTCAAAGACGGGCATAAAGTTGTACACAATCACCTTGACGCCGTGCTTGGCCAGCATGCGGATGGTGGAAATGTAATTGGCAATGTATTCTTCCCGGGTGGGCAGGCCCATTTTAATGTCCTCGTGCACGTTGACGGATTCGATGACCTCGATCTCCAGCCCGGCCTCGTTCACTTCTTTTTTCAGGGCCACGAATTCTTCCTCGGGCCAATCCACGCCCGCGGGCTTATCCAGCAATCCCATCAGGCCGGTCATGCCGGGAATCTGCTTCACATACTTGAGGGGGATGGGGTCGATGGCGCTGCCGTACCAACGGAATGTCATTTTCATAGCGGGTTCCTCCTTCATGAATCGGTTGTATTTTTTGTAATCGTTCTTTCGTTCTCTGCAAACCGCTTTATTAGCATGGAGAGTTGAGAGTTAAGAGTTGAGAGTTGAGATTATATACTCAAACTTCCCATACCCCAAATCCGGTGCAGCCCCAGATTACTGCAAGCAATAGCGGCAGAAAAGTATCAGGCAATTGACGAAGCCTGGATGAAATGGTGGTAGCCTGGGGAAACCTGCCTGCATTACACTTATCGCCACCAGACGGATCTCGTTTCAGGCGTATACCAGTCGCTCCAATGGTATTGATGCTTCCCGTTATAAAGCATCCACTCCGCAGGGCAGGTCGTCTGTTCCCAGTCGAGCGGGATTGCAGCATCATGCGGAAGTGAGGCAATCTGGAAGGCTTCGTGAATCTTTTTACGCTGACGATCCTTCTGGAAGGCAGCATCTGCTGAAACAAACAAGGGTGTTCCGCTATGTGCCAACAAATGTAGCCATTGCTCATTCAGATGCCATGGGACTGCGTCTGTAGAACCCACGCAGTCGGCATCGCAGGCATAGAATGCATTGTGTTGGGGCATGCGCATGGCTAGCGTATTGATTCCCATTCTGCGCGTTCTCTCCCAATCACGGCCGCTGGTATCGTCGCCTGTACGCTGGATCTCAAACCGTCCGGCTGCCAGATGGCTTACTGTGTTGCAGCCCAGCACCATTGATGTGCCAGCACCTGAGCGGATCGCATCATACAAGGCGATCGTGATCTCCGCATTGGTACGCGTAGTGTCATGCAGTGCGGAAGGACGCCCGAGGCGGTCACCGTGGGGATCCTTACCCCAGCCGCCCATCAGATCGAAGCAGGTAAAATCATGCTTCAGCAGCTCAAAGCCCCAGCTGCTCAACTCGTGCATTGTTTCCCGGATCTGATCCAGCACAGCCGGAACCGACGGGTCCAGCGTATAGCCGATTTTTTCCCGGCGCAGAACCCAAGAAGGATCGACATCCGCGTCCCACAGCAGCGGGCGAAGCCAAAGGCCGGGCTTTACATTCATCTGCTTGATCTGTGCCGCCAAGTCCTGCATTGCGCCAAAGCGAATATTCCCGCGCCAGGGACCACCGTTTGTCTCCTGATGATCGGCATTCAGCTGCCAGCCGTCATCAATCACCATGAACGGGTGATTTTCATTTCCTTCTGCCATTTCGGCAATAAAGCTGGTATCACTAAGAATTTTTTGCGCAGAGCTATGACCGTACGCGTAATACCAATTGTTTCCGCCATAGACTGGTTTCTTAGGCAGGATCGGATGGTCACACAATCCACGAACCTGCTCACACAGGAAATGATAGGCATTGCCTGCCTGATTAAACACAGAATGAAATGTTCCGATGGTCAGCGTACGTTTTCCCAGCAGTACACCTTGATCACCGCTGCGTGTATCGCACAGCAGCGTTACTGAATGACTGTCTGTCATCCAGCCAACAAAAGCACAACATCCGGTCTTTACAGCTAAAAAGCTGTTCAAATCCCCTTCGTGGATCATCATGTACCAGGGCATTACTCGTTCAGGGCGGATCCCCTGCCACCCCAAATCACCGTATCCGCGTTCCCATGCATCGCCAAAGAATCGTGCGTCTGCACAGAACCCAGTATACCAGCGAAATCCGATGCACTCTATGCGTGTGTGCTCCGCACTCAGCAGCAAGTCATTTCCCTTCCAGAAGACCTTGACGTCATCCGGCAGCAACTGCCAACGACCGTCCACAAGAGCCCTCGTCTCATCAGGCTGACTCAGACAAATATCCCGCATCACTTGATCCTCGCTTTCTCACAGGATGAATTATTGCATCGCAACTCAAACATCTCACATTATACGCTCCAACCTTGCTATCGACAAGTCCTGGCTACACAAAAGAATCAGGCTTCAACGACTGTCTGATTTTTTACCGCTGACACTTGTAACAATCCAAGGCTGACCGGATGTGGGTGTGGGAAGTTTGAGTTATATAGTGGTTCTCTCTGAGAAACCAAGGAATAACATGCACAGTGCACAATCATTATATATCTTAACTCTCAACTCTCAACTCTATTACTGCCTGAACACCTGAGCGCAAACGAATTGTTTACCATGCCTTGCGCTTGAACACAGGAATGTAAACCAGCGGCGCGGCCACGTGCACCATACGGCCGCCGGGGTAGGTGGTGCCGGTGTGGATATCCTCCCACTGGCCGCCGGGAAGATACACGTTGCGCACGAAGGTGTCGGGATGCAGGATGGGGGCCACCAGGTAATCGGGGCCGAACATGTACTGATCGCTCAGCTCCCAGCACTTGGGGTCCTCGGGGAATTCGTAGAACATGGGCCGCATCAGGGGGGACCCATCCTCGTGAGCTTCCTGGAAAATGCGCTTGATGTAGGGCTTCAATTGCTTGCGCAGATCGTAGCCCTGCTTCATGATCTTGAAAATCTCATCGCCCAGGGCCCACATTTCGGTGGGCTGGCCGGTGTGCAGGTATCCGCCGCCCCGCTCCCGATCGTCCAGCGGGGGAATGGTGAAGGGCTCCCGGTCGCCGTGCAGACGCATGATGGGGGTGAAGATGGCCCACTGGTACCAACGGATCAGCAGCTGCTGGAAATCGGGATCGTTCACGTTGCCTTCCATGAAGCCGCCAATATCGGTGTTCCACCAGGGAATGCCCGCCATGCCGATAGACAGGCCCGCCGCCAGCTGATCCCGAAGGGATTCCCAGGAGGAGGGCACGTCGCCGCTCCAGAGCACGTTTCCGTACTTCTGGCTGCCCGCCCAGCCGCTGCGCAGCAGGTTCACGGGCCGCTTGCCCATTTCCTCCATGGGGTCAAAGAACGTGCGGCTGTAATACTGGGGATAAATGTTGCTGCATTCCATGGCGGGGCCCATGTAATAGCGGAAGTTGTCGAAATCGTACTTGGTCAGGTCCGGCTCGGAATTATCCAGCCAGAAGAAATCGATGCCGTAATCGTAGTAGTGCTGCTTGCACTTTTCCCATACGTAGGCCCGGGTTTCCGGGTTGGTGGGGTCGATCTGCACGCAGTCGCCCTGGTAATCGTAGGTTTGAGCCGAGCCCCGTTCGGTGCGGATGAGCAGGCCCCGCTCCATCATTTCCCCAAAGTTTTCGCTGCGCCGATCCACGCTGGGCCACACGGACACCATGACCTTAATGCCCATCCGGTGCAGTTCGTCCACCATGGCCTTGGGGTCGGGCCAGTACTTTTCATCGAATTTCCAATCGCCCTGGACGGTCCAGTGGAAAAAGTCGATCACGATGATATCGATGGGAATATTCAGTTTGTTGTAATTCCGGGCCACCTCCAGCACTTCTTTTTGCGTGCGGTAGCGCAGCTTGCACTGCCACAGGCCCATGCAGTCGTCCCGCATCATGGGGGCCCGGCCCGTGGCGGCGGTGTACTGATAAATCAGCTCCCGGGGCTTATCCTCGGCGGTGATCCAGTAATCCATTTCCTTGCAGGCGGAGGCCACCCACTCGGTCACGTTCTTGCCGAAGCTTACCTTGCCCACCGCGGGATTATTCCACAAAAAGCCGTAGCCTAAATTGGAAATCATGAAGGGCACGGACACCTGGGAATTGCGCTGGGCCAATTCCAGCACGCAGCCCTTCATGTCCAGATACGGCTGCTGATACTGGCCCATGCCGAAGATTTTTTCGCCGTCCGTGCTGTCAAAGCGCACGGTCAGCTTGTAATCGCCCGCGGTATAAGGGCTCCATTCCCGGCTGGGCACCTTCAGGCAATGGCTTTCCCGGGTCACCGAGCCGTCGTAGAACCGGTACTGCTCTTTGAGGATTTTCTTGTCGTCCCGGAAAAAGGTGATCACGCCGCTGTGATTCACCGTGGCCTTGATGCGGCCGTTCGTAATAGTCGCCAGTGGTGCCGTCCAGGTTCCGCCGTCCCCGGCGCGCAGGGCCTGCTCCCCAATTTTGATCACGGGCTTCACCGGGGTCACCTTTTCAGTCAGCGCCCAGCGATTGCCCGTAAATTCGGGATACATGGTAGCGCGGACCCGCAGGGAATCCGTGCCCCAGGCCTCGATGCGCAGGGTCTCCCCCTGCCGTTTGGCAATCAGCGCATTGTCTTTCTGAAGAAAAATCATGTTGCATTCACTCCCGCATGTGAAAATTCGACCCTATTAAAAATATTATATCGTATTTTTTCCGCCCTGACAAGGCGGAAGTTCCTTTTTCACGTCGTTTTCGGGTCATTCCGCGTCCAGACGGCGCAGCAGCTTTTCCGGATCCTCCTCCGCGATCAGGCGGGCATAATCCCGATCGTTCAGTAATCCATCCTCATGGGCCCGCTTCAGTTGCATCAGCAGCCCGTCAAAATACCCGTTCACATTCAGGATGCCGATGGGCTTTTCCAGCACCCCCGCCTGCACCAGGGCGTACACGTCCATGAGCTCGTCCAGCGTGCCCACGCCCCCGGGCAGGGCGATGCAGGCTTCGCCCCGGTCGATCAGGGCCGCCTTCCGTTCCGGCAGCGTTTCCATCATCAAAAATTCGTCGGTGCCGGGGTAAGGCAGATATTGGGCAAACTGCCGCACATTAATGCCCACGATGAAGCCTCCCGCATCCTTGGCTCCCTTGGCGGTACGGCCCATCAGACCGCATTGGCCGCTGCCATAAATCAGCTTTCGCCCCTGGCAGGCGATCACCCGTCCCAGATTCTCCGCCGCTTCTTTGTATATTTCGGGGCAATTATCCGATGAACCGCAAAATACCGTGATCGATTTCAGCATGCAGGCAGCTCCTTTTTCCGGCGCGGATTCCCCGCGCGCGTGTTTCCTTGGAACATTCTGCGAAAAAACGGTAATTTCCTTCCAAAAGCATACCTTTTCCGGCAAAAATGTTAAATTTCCGGAGTTTGCTGAAATTCCTGTCCGTTCATGCTATAATATGTTAGAAAACACATCCCAATCGTTATTCAAAAAAGGAGAGCCTGTCATGAAGAAAATCCTGCCTGTTCTTCTGGTTCTGCTGCTTCTCGCCCTCATGGGCTCCGCCCTGGCCGATACGGATTATGTGACCTACACCAACGATCTGGGCACCTTCAAAGCGCCCCGGGACGCGGAAGCCATCGATCTTGGCAATCTGCGCGTGCCCAATACCGACGATGACTTTAAGGCATTCCGGCAGTTTTTATCCCAGTTTCCGAACCTGAAAAAGGTGGATATGTTTGCCACGGAAATTCGCCGGCCCAAGATCGAATATCTGGCCAACGCCTTTCCGGACGTGGAATTCGGCTGGACCATGGTGCTTGCCTGCTCCAATCCACTGCACCCGGAACGCACGCCCCACAGGATCCGCACGGACGCCACCGCCTTTTCCACCCTGCACAACAACACCACCTCGGAGCACACCGCCCTTGATTTTTCCATATTAAAATACTGCAAAAACCTGCAGGCGCTGGATCTGGGGCACAACCGGATCACCGATCTATCCTTCCTTTACGATCTGCCCCACATCAAGGTGCTCATCCTGGCCTGCAACATTGAATTGCGGGATATTACCCCCATCGGCAGCTTGAAGGAGCTGCAATATCTGGAATTGTTCAAGAACGATATTCATGATATTTCCTGCCTGGCCAACTGCACCGAGCTGGTGGACCTGAACCTGTGCTTTAACCGCATCAGCGATTTGAGCCCCCTGCAGCATCTGACTAAGCTGCGCCGGCTGTGGATTTTCAACAGCAACAATTATTCCGACGAGTACCCGGTATCCCCCGAAACGGTGCGCGCCCTGCGCAAAGCGCTGCCGGACTGCAAAGTGGACGATGTTTCCTACTCCACCCTGGGCGGCTGGCGGGAGCATCCCCGGTACGACACCATTTATGAAATGTTCTGGGGTACGGAATACATTCCCTTTACCACCCTGGATTGATCCTCCCGCTTTCAAATAAACAGACGGCACGCGCATTCAGCGCATCTGCCGTCTGTTTTTTTGCGTTTCAAGTTTTGGTTATTCTTTCACCGGGTCCCGGTCCCGGAACAGGAGCGATATGCTCCACAGCCCCGCAGCCCCTACCAGCGTGTAGATCACCCGGCTGATCAAGGCCCCCTGGCCGCCGAAAATGTAAGCCACCAAATCAAACTGGAAAATCCCGATCAGCCCCCAATTGATGGCCCCGATGATCACCAGCAGCAACGCGATTTTATCCGCCATACTTTTGCCTCCTTTTTGCTTTCGGCCATAGTATGGCGCGTCTGCCCGGTTTTCATGCGCATGCGCGCAATTTTTATTGCATCGTCAGCGGAGTCTCCGTTTCCTGAATGATTTTTTCCTCCTCCACGATTCGGAAGCGGGCGGTCAGTTTTTCCGGCAGCACGCCCAAACCGGTCATGGTAAAGCACATATGCTGCGCATCCTCCCAATGCCAGCCCTCATCCGTCCAAACGTTGCCGTTTTCGTCCGTCAGCTCCATTTCATACCAGCGGCCGGCGTCGGCCGGAATATCCGCAAACGCTTCGCCCACAGCGCTGAACCGCACAGACGCGCGGATCACGGAAACGGAAGCGTCAATTTGCGCCGCCACGCCCTCCACGGTGATTTCTCCCGAAAAGCGCCGCGTTTCCGCCTGGGTCCGGGGCACGGTCACGATCACGTCGGGCATTTCCCGGGTTTCAAAATACGTATAATTCTTTTCTCCGTCAAAATACACATAACTGATTTGCCGGCACAGCTTCAGGCATACCCGCAGGGAATCCAGATTTTTCAGTTCATCCGGCAATCGCTCGTAATCCCGGATGCTGTATTGCGTGTTACCTTCTCCCCGAACGCCGTTTTCACTCCAGGGGCCCAGATCCACGGCGTTTTCCGCTTTCGCGTGATCCTTCAGATATACGTTTACCTTCATCAGCCCGAAGGGGATATGCTCCTCCTTGGCTTGCCCGCATCTCTCCGCCCATTCCTCCTGACCCGGGGCAAACGAAAAAGGCTCGAGGGCGCTGTCCACGGGCTGCATGCGCGCCAGAAAGTCTTCCGTAGGCTCGAACGCCTCCAAATAGCGCTCGTTTTCAATGAAGTAACCGATCACCAAAGCTTCCCCGTCGTAATAGGCGTTGGTGACTTGCACCGTGGATTTTCCCGCCTTGTTGTTTTCCACAGTCACCGTCGGCGCTTCCTCCAGGGCCGAATCCGCCGCGATGTCCTTTAGCCGGGGCTCCTGCCCTGCCATCAGTTCAAACACGTTCAAATTCAGCGCCGCCGCGCTGACGGTGACCGCCGCTAAAATCAGGCATAGGATCAATGCCAGGGGCATTTTTCGTTTTATCATGGGTTTTCCATTCCTTTCCGCGCTCACAACGCGCCTTCCCAGCCAGGGATTGCCCTGCACGCCGGACAGGCGGGCATCTACCGCGCGGTGAATGAGCCTGCGCACATCTTCATCCTTCAATCCCAGTCCTCCCCTTCCAGCATGGTTTTCAGCCGTTTCCTGGCCCGTTTCAGTCTGCTTCCCACCGTAGACAGCGGGACGTTCAGCGTTTGGCTCACTTCGGCCATTGTTAAATCCTGATAGTAATACAGCATCAGCGCTTCCCGTTCTCTGCCCGGCAATTGCAGGATGGCCTGCAGCAGAGAATCGTCTTTTTCCTCGAAGGGCACGGCAGGCTCGGGCAGCTGCTCCAGGGTGATCCGCCGATCCACAAAGCGGAACCAAGCCCGCCTTTTCATATCCCGAACCACATTCAGCGCGATCCCCGTCAGCCAGGTTTTTTCGCTGCAATCGCCCCGGTAAGCCGCGTATCCTCTGTACGCCTTGAAAAACGTTTCCTGCACCGCGTCTTCCGCCAAGGCGTAATCCCGCAGCAGCATAAAGCATAGCCGCAGCAGCGCCGTTTGCTGCTCCTCCGCCATGCGGCAGAACGCTTCCTCCCGGGTGCTGTCAGGGCCCTTGACAGCCTCCATCATCCCTCACCCCCTTTCACTTCATTAGACGCGGAAGAAAGAAAGTTTTCTCATGCTTAATTCATTTTTCTTCACAATTATAGAACCCTTTATATCACTTAGTTAGTTTGGACTAAAAGGGGAACGCTGAGGGCTGCGCGCC
>ERZ842401.8048-NODE-8048-length-10531-cov-5.023769_pt1 | contig 10531 bp, 8 predicted proteins | sample MGYA00521270_ERZ842401 | MGnify/ENA primary metagenome ERZ842401 (study PRJEB31892, sample SAMEA3878208) | bioreactor metagenome | biome: Moose rumen | place: Sweden | collected 2011-10 | study: EMG produced TPA metagenomics assembly of the PRJEB12797 data set... | reverse complement strand
CCAGCCGTTGCCGCCTTTGACGGTGGCGATGCCACCGTTTACCGAACCAGAGATGCTGACGGGGGTGGCGCTGTTCAGGTCGGGCTTGTCGCCTATGTTGTTGTGCTTGTTGCTCTTTTCGAGTTGCAGCTTGTTCAGCTCGGGCTTGTCCTGACCCCACACCACAGCCTCTTTAGGACCGACGATGTCAAGGACGATGATCTCGTTCTGCCCTTTCTTCAGCCAGCAGCCAGGCACATAGAGCGTCTGTTGCGGACCAATCGACCAGATGCGGCCCATGGCGTGGCCGTTCACCCACACTTGGCCCTTGCCCCAGGTCTCGAAGTTCAAGAACGTGTCGCCCACTTTCTTCAGGTTGAAGTAGCCACGATGGTAGCCTGCCTTCATGTAGTCGCTGACGGCAGCCGACTCCTGATAGCCCCACAAGGGCTTCTGCTGCGGCAGACAACCGCTGGTGTTGGTGGTCTGCTGGTGTGCGGCTTTGGCGGCCTCGAGTGCTTTCACGGCCACTTCATAGTTGTCGGGGAAGGTCATGTTGGTCCATCTCTTCAGCGTCAGCACCATGTTCACATCGTCGGTCTCGGTGGTCAGCGTGACGTTGCCCACAATGCCCTTGAAGTCTTTGATGGCACGACCGAAGTTAATGCGGCCCATGGCCTCGACGAGGATGGTCAGGTTGCTGCCTTCCTTGACCGAGGGCAGGGTGAGCGACCGCTCGTTCTTCACACGGTCGATCTTGCCGATATATTTGCCGTCGATGAACACCTGTGCGAAGTCGTGGATATCGGCTGTCAGCACACTGGGGGTGCTCAGCTCGGGCAGAGCGGTAGTATAGGCCATCACGCCCCAGCCCATATCCATTTCTTCGAAGGTCTTCAGCGCACCGGTTTCGGGTTTCTCCTTGGCGGTGGTGATAACGGTCATGATGGGGGTGTACTCCGTCAGTTGGAACTTGGGCACGGTGATGATGGGTGCTACGGGCTTGGGCACGGCGGGCAGTTTCTTGCCATCGTTGTACTTGGCCATCATGGTGCGCAACTCGTAGTATTTCGGGGTGGCCAGACCATACTCGTTGATGGGAGCATCGTAGTCATAGCTGGTCACGTCGGGGGCAAAGCCGGGACTGTTGGCACCTGCCCAGTGGCCGAACGAGGTGCCGCCGTGGGTCATATAGAGGGAGAAGCTGATGCCCTTGGAGAGCATCTCGTCCATGCCGGCCACCATGTCCTTGGCCGGGCGCGTCTCGTGGCGAGCTCCCCACTTGTCGAACCAGCCGCTCCAGAACTCAGAGCACATCTTTGGTGCATTGGGGCGCAGTTCGCCCAGACGGCGGAACTGCTGGTCGATGTTGGCACCAGTGCCGAAATTCATCGTCCAGACAAGGTCGTCCAGACCGTTCTTCGTGAAGTTCGACGACCAGTCGCACTGGAAAAGGGCCAGCTTCTCGCCATAGATGGCGCGCAGGCAGTCGCGTATCTCGCTGACGTAGGGCTTATCCTCGCCATACGAGCCGTACTCGTTCTCCACCTGCACCATGATGATGGGACCGCCGTTCTGGATGGTCAGTGGAGCGAGTTGCTCGCCCACTTTCTGCTCGAAAATCTTTACACGCTCCATGAAGTAGGGGTCGCGCTCGCGCAGACGGATGTCCTTCTTCTTCAGCAGCCACCAGGGCAGACCGCCCATCTCCCACTCGGCACACACGTAGGGGCCGGGGCGCACAATGACGTACATGCCGTTTTTCTGTGCCAGTCGGCAGAACTCGGCCACATCGTTATTGTCGGTGAAGTTGAATTCGCCTTCGCGCTGCTCGTGAATATTCCAGAAAATGTAGATACACACGGCGTTCATGCCCAGTGCCTTGCACATCTGGATGCGGTGTTCCCAGTAGGGTCGGGGAATACGGGGATAGTGAACTTCGGCTGCCTTCACCACAAAGGGCTGGCCGTTCAGCAGGAATGTCTTGTCGCCCACGGTGAAGTCGCCGGGCTTCGTGGCAGCTTGCATCAGGGTTGGGGCCGTCGCCAGCAGTGCCATGAGAGCGAGTTTACGGAAAATGTGTTTCATTGTCAGGATTTTTAAAATAGTTTTTAGTCTGACTGCAAAAGTAAGAAAAAAAAGTGAAACCAGCGTCGCTTTATGATTGTTTAATATAAAACGACGGTAAAACAGGTTTTTTCCTTAGAAAGAGTGGCTGAAATCGGGCGTGCACCGGAAGTGCAGGCGCTCGCCGCTGACGGGATGGTCGAAGGCCAGTTCGGCAGCATGCAGGCAGAGACGGTGGGCTTTTTGACCGTAGAGGGCATCGCCAAGGATGGGCATGCCGAGGCCTTCGGCATGGGCGCAGTGCACGCGCAGCTGGTGGGTGCGGCCAGTGTGAGGGACGAGGGAGACAAGCCTACCGAGCACCTCATAGTCGGTGAGGGCGTGCTTGCCGTGGAGAGGGTCGACCACTTGGCGCGGACGGTCGAGGGGATCGGGACGCAGGGGCAGCGCAATGGTGCCTTTGGTGGGCCGGTCGGTCGGCCAAGGACCATCGAGCAGCGCCTCATACCTTTTATATATAGTACGCGCGTAGAACTGGTGCTGCAGGTGCTTATAGGCCTCTTCGCTACGGGCGACAACCATCAGGCCCGATGTGTCCATGTCGAGACGATGGGGCAGGAAAACGCGGCCATAACGCTTGCTGAGCAAACTTTCGACCGACGGGGCATCAATGCGACCGGGAACCGACAGCAGGCCCGAGGGTTTCTCAATGACCAGAAGCGTTTCGTCTTCATAGAGGGTGGTGAGGGCATTGGCCAGCGTTGCCGTCTTGTGCGCACTTTGTCCGGGCTCTATCTCAAGGCCTTGCAGCATGAAGGTGAGGATGGGCAGGCACTTACCCCGACAGGCAGGATAGAACTGTCCGTGATGGCGAATCTCACCACGGGGCGAGGCACCATACCAGAACTCGGCGATGGCCACGGGGTGCAGGTGGTGCCGGAAGGCATACTGCAACAGCTTGGGGGCACAGCAGTCGCCGCTGCCGCCAGGCGGAAGGGGAAAGCGCTGCTGAATCTTCGGCGAGGCATGGTAGTCGCGCCAGATGTCGACGAGGTCTTTCTCCTCGCCGCGTGCGTTCAGCATGCGATACTGGCGGAACAGCCAGAGCTGAAGGTCTTCGGAGAGCTGACGGCGCTGCTGCTTCAGGGAAGAAAGATGAGAGGGGGAAGGGTGCTTTTTGGGGGTGGTCTGTTGGGTAGACTGTTGGGCAGACTGTTGGGCAGACTGTTGGGTAGACTGTTGGGCAGACTGTTGGGCAGACTGTTGGGTAGACTGCGACAGTGTCGCAGTGTACTGGACGAGTTGGGCATTGATGGCGGAAATGAGGCGCTCGGTCTGCTTGAAATGGCCGTCGGGCTGCTGGGCATCGAAGACAGGGGGCACAAAGAACGGCCAGTCGTTGCGGCCGGCCAGCAAGCCGGAGTAGGCCGCAAGATAGCCAAGGCTGGAGCTTTCGGACGAGCTGGAGGCTGCAGCAGTTGCCCCCTCCACGATGAGTACGCCGAACATCTTTCCGCGCTGGGCATCGGCCAGCAGTTCGGGCTGCGATGCCACATAGTGCAAAACCTCATCCGCTGCTTGTTGGCATAGCGGATGAGGTTCGTAGTCGAAGGGGTTGTTGAAACGCTGTGGCTTCTCCAGCCCCGACTGTAGAGGGTGTAAGAACGAGTGTTCCAAGCAGTTCTTGGTGTGCGTTAGAACGAGTGTTCCAAGCAGTGGGCTTACTTCTTGTAGTCGAAGCCGATGCGCAGACCGTCGTAGTTCTTCGACAGGTCGCCAATGGTCTGGGCAGCAGTGTTGCCGCTCAGAGCGGTCATCGTCTGCAGGATGGTGAGCAGTTTCGAAGCCTCGAACAGCAGACCGATGCCGTCGCTATTCTTCTTGGCATAGCAGTTGATGCTGAGGATCAAGCCCTGCAGAGTAATCTTGTAGTTGCTCTCGTCGAAGGTGTACTTGCCCGACCACGACTTGCCGGCAATCTTAGCAGCGAAGGTGCCGTCCTGATTGAAGGTGATAGAGGTGTTGCTCGAGCTGATGCCAACCTTCTGGAAAGTGGGCTGCAGCTTAGACTTGATGCCTGCTGCCACAGCCTCGCCACCGGCCTGAGCCAGCAGTTCCTGACTGGTGAAGGCGCATCCGGGCTGGCTGTAGGTCCAAGTGCCGATCAGGTTAGCCTTGGTGATCTTGTCGAGACCCAGCACACTCTGCAGCACGTTGCCCAGCGTAGAGCCGCCGGCCACAGCCGAAAGCACACTGCCCAGCACGTCGGCCGTGCCGTTGTTGGCAGCGGTGGTCTGAGTGGTTGAACCTGTTGAAGTGGCACCCGTTGTGCCCAATCCGCAGCTGGTGAGCATCATGCAGGCAGCTGCTACGAGAGCAAATGAAATCTTTTTCATAAAATTTTTGTGTTAAGTTTATTGATTTTGGTTTGTAAATAATCCTTGAATTCATCGCATCCCAGCACTTCGATATCCTCGAAAAGACCGAGTACGAACCGCCCGATGCCGATGAACGAGCAGACGGGCATTTCCACGCGCCAGTGGTCGTCGTCGGCCTGTTCAATGTAGCGCTCGGCACGGGGATACTCCTCGCGCAGCACCGATACCGACAGTCGGCCGAGCAGGAGGGTGACCGTCCACTGCTGTTCGCCGCTGAACATGAACACATCGGTCAGCATGTCGCGGTGCTTGTTCTGATGTTCCCACACCACGTCCAGCAGTTCCACGTCTTTCATACGCGAGAGCTTGAACGTCTTGTTCATGCCCGACGACAGCTCGTAGCAGCGCACCTCGCGGTTGCCGTTCATCAGCATGAAGGGCTCAACAATGCGGTCGCTGGTGGTGTTGCTGTGCGGCGATGTGTAGCCTTTCAGCGCCACGCACACCTGCAGTTTGATGGCCTCGTAGAGGTTGGTCACGTTGTGGGCCAGTTGCTCCTGCAGTTCCACGCTGTCCAGAATCTGCAGATCGTAGAGGCGGTCCAGCTTCTGCCGCAGTCGCTGTACCTGTATACTCTGGTCGCCAGTCTTGTCGAGTATGCGGCGCAGGGTGATGGCTTCGTCTTCTGTGAAATGCACGATTTCATCGAGCTTTCTGAAGAATGGCGAGTCCTTGCGGACGCGATAGTAGGGCTTGTGGTGCTCCACTTTGAAGCCTGCCAAGCGGAAGAACTCCAGATAGTAATAGAAGTTGCGCCGCGATATCTGCAGACGCTCGCAGAAGTCTTCCACCACATAGTTGTGGTTCTCTGTCAGCATCAGCAGCAGGTTCAGTTCGCGTTCCAGTTTGTCGTGTCGCATTGCTTCTGTCTTCTCCAGTACACTTTGTCAGATGTTTTTTCTGTAGCAGCGGTGGCGCCTGTGCTGGCGCGACTCCAGATACTGCCACTGCGAGCGGACGGCCTCGTTGCGCTCCATCTGTGGCATGGCCTCGGCCCAGCGGAAGCCGTACTTCTGGAACTGCAGGATGAGGTCGTTGAAGATGAGGGCGTTGGCCCCTTTCGAGCGGTATTCGGGTAGTACGCCGATGAGCAGCAGGTCGACGATGTCGGTCTTGTGCCACTTCAGAATCTTCAGCAGGTGCCACCAGCCCATGGGCCACAGCCGACCGTCGCGCGTATGCTGCAGGGCGCGGCTGAACGAGGGGAAGGTGATGCCGAAGCCTATCATGCGGTCGCCGTCCATGACGGCTGTCAGCAGGTTCATGTCAGCAATCTTGATGTAGTCGTTCACCAGCTTGTCTATCTGCCGGTCGGAGAGTCGGGAGAAGCCATACAGATGGTCGTAGGTGGCGTTCAGCAGGTTGAATACCTCGCGTCCCCAGCCCTCGTCGAGCAACTCGTGGCGAGTGAACTTGTGCACGCGCAGACCATAGCGCTTCTGTATCATCTCTGAAATCTTGCTGAATTTCTCGGGCACCTCGTCGGGCACTTTCACCAAGTACTCCATATAGTCGTTGTCGTGCTCGAAGCCGCCCAGCCGCTCGATATGCTCGGGGTAGTAGGGGAAGTTGTAGTTGACGTACATCGTTGACAACTGGTCGAAGCCTTCGACGAGCATGCCCTCGCGGTCAGTGTCGATGAAGCCGAGCGGACCGGCCATCTGGGTCATGCCGCGCTCGCGTCCCCACTGGGCCACCGTGTCGAGCAGCGCTGCCGACACTTCTTGATCGTCGATGAAGTCGAACCATCCGAAGCGCACCTGTTGCACATTCCACCGCTCGTTGGCGCGCCGGTTGATGATGGCGGCCACGCGCCCTACCATCTTGCCGTCGCGGAAAGCCATGAAATAGTCGGCCTCGCAGCACTCGAACGACGGGTTCTTGTCGCGTCGCAAGGTGTCTATCTCCTCAGAGAAAAGGTAGGGAACCGCATTCTTTTCGTTTCTATACAGGTCGTAGTAGAACTGTACAAACTGGCACAATTCCTTTCTGTTTCCGACCTTTCGTATCTCTACGTTACCCATTAAAAAACTATTATTAATAGAAAGAGTTTTAATTCAGCGTGCAAAATTAGTACAATTCTATTGAACTGCAAAACAAAACGCAAATTTTCAACTTCAATGATGGCGATAATTGTGTGAATTATCGCCATAATCGAAAAGCAGTAATAGTTTTTTTAATTGTTTTTGAGCAGGGCGGTCAGCTCCTTCATGCCTTCCGATGCTCCCTTCAGTATCTGCTTGACGTGGTCGCCGGCGCTGATGGGGTTGGGGTCGATGAGGTAGATGGGCACCGACGGGCGCACGTAGTGCAACAGTCCGGCGGCGGGATAGACGTTGAGCGACGTGCCGATGACAATGAAGATGTCGGCCGTCTGTGCCTCTTCGGCAGCCACCACGATATTGGGCACCGCCTCGCCGAAGAACACGATGAAGGGGCGTAGCAGCGAACCGTCGCCAGCCTTGGTACCAGGGGCCACCTCGCAGTTGTCGGGGGTCAGCGTAATCTGATAGCGTGGGTCGTCGACATCGCGGCTGGAGCATACTTTCATCAGCTCGCCGTGCAAGTGGATCACCTTCGACGAGCCGGCCTGCTCGTGCAGATTGTCAACATTCTGCGTCACCACCGTCACGTCGTATTGCTCTTCCAGAGCGGCCACCAGACGGTGTCCCTCGTTGGGCTTCACACCCCAGCACTTGCGCCGCAGCATGTTGTAGAAGTTGGTCACCAGCGTGGGGTCGGCCTCCCATCCTTCGTGGGTAGCCACCTGCTGCACGGGATATTCCTCCCAAAGGCCGTCGGCATCGCGGAAGGTCTTCAGTCCGCTCTCCACCGACATGCCGGCTCCTGTCAAGACAACGATTTTCTTTTTCATGATTTCAGTGTTTAATTATTAAAACTCTACAAAAATAGTGATTTTTATCGAAAGAACAATGGCTGAATGCAAAAATATGCGTAACTTTGCACGATTTTTTTAATATAAATAGTTAAAAACGACATGGATAAACTGAGCTATGCCCTCGGACTGGGCATCGGACAGCAGCTGGCGCAGATGGGTGCCGGCAGCGATTTGAACGTAGACGATTTTGCACAATCCATCAAAGACGTGCTGGAAGGCCGCGAGCTGAAAGTGAGCCACCGCGAGGCCCAGCAGTTGGTGCAAGACTATTTTGCCAAGAAAGAAGAGAGAATGAACGCCGAGCGTGCCGAGAAAGGCAAGGCCGCCAAGGCCGAAGGCGAGAAATATCTGGCTGAGAACGCCAAGAAAGAGGGCGTGGTGACGCTGCCTAGCGGCCTGCAGTATCAGGTGCTGCGCGAGGGCAACGGCAAGAAGCCCACGGCCAAGGACTCGGTGAAGTGCCACTACGAGGGCTTCCTCATCGACGGCACCGTGTTCGACAGCAGCGTGCAGCGCGGCGAGCCCGCCGTATTTGGTCTGCAGCAGGTCATCGCCGGATGGACCGAGGGCTTGCAACTGATGCAGGAGGGTGCCAAGTATCGCTTCTTCATTCCCTATCGCCTGGCCTACGGCGAGGGTGGTGCCGGCGGCATGATTCCGCCCTATGCAGCACTCATCTTCGATGTAGAGCTGATTGAGGTAGTGTAATCAGATTTCAGATTACTCGGAATACTCAGATTACTCGGAATATTCAGAATATTCAGATTACTCAGATAAAAAAACAAAACCAAACAATGAAAAAATCAATGATTCTGGCCGCAATGGCCGTGGCCGCTACGATGATGTCGTGCGGCGGTGGTACTCCTCAGGCTAACCTGAAGAGCGATGTTGACTCAGTGAGCTATGCCATCGGTATGGCTCAGACACAGGGTCTGAAAGATTATCTCGTCATGCAGCTCGGCGTAGACACTGCCTACATGGGTGAGTTCATCAAGGGTCTGAACGACGGTGCCAATGCCGGCGACAACAAGAAGAAGGCTGCCTACTATGCAGGCATCCAGATTGGCCAGCAGATTGCCAACCAGATGGTGAAGGGCATCAACTACCAGCTGTTCGGCGACGACTCTACACAGACCATCTCGATGAAGAACTTCATGGCAGGCTTCGTGACCGGCACTACCGGCAAGAAAGGCCTGATGACGATGGAAGAGGCTCAGATGAACGCCCAGCGCCTGATGCAGCAGATCAAGGCTCGCGAGACCGAGAAGGTGTATGGCGAGAACAAGAAGGCTGGTGAGGACTTCCTGGCCGAGAACGCCAAGAAAGAGGGCGTTGTCACCCTGCCCAGCGGACTGCAGTACAAGGTAATCAAGGAAGGAACTGGTAAGATGGCTGCCGACAGCTCGATGGTCACCATGCACTACGAGGGCCGTCTGATCAACGACTCTGTGTTCGACAGTTCTTACAAGCGCAACCAGCCCTACACCGTTCGTGCCAACCAGAACATCAAGGGCTTCACCGAGGCTCTCACCCACATGAACGCAGGTTCTATCTATGAGGTCTACATTCCTCAGGAGCTGGCCTATGGTGAGCGTCAGGCCGGAGCCATGGTAAAGCCTTTCTCGGCACTGATCTTCAAGATTGAACTGCTCGAAGTGAAATAAGCTCTATGAAAAAGCTGCTTTTCATTGCACTCGCCTTACTGGCGAGTGCTTCGTTTAGCACCGCCACTGCCAAGGCCAAGAAGAAAAAGGAGCAGGCTCCCGTCGTCGTTCCCGTCAGCTTGACCAATGGCAGCGACTCGCTGAGCTATGCCGCAGGCATGTCGGTGACCAACGGTCTGATTCCCTATCTGGTGCAGCAGCAAGGTGTCGACACTGCCTATATGGCCGATTTCATCGCTGGCTTCAAAGAGGCTGTGACTGCTGTTGACGATGCCCGTCAGAAGGCTCGTATGGCCGGTATCGACATTGCCGGACAGGTGCTGCAGCGCATGTTGCCCGGCATGAAGAAAGAGTTCACCGACACGCCCGACAGCATTCTTGCCGAGCTGTTCTTCCGCGGATTCACCGATGCCCTCTTGAACGACACCACTGTGATGCAGGTGCCCGAGGCCTCCAATATCTTCCAGGCCAAGCAGCAGACCAACAAGGCTGCCAAGGAGGAGAAACTCTACGGTGCCAACCGCAAGGCCGGTGAGGACTTTCTGAAAGAGAACAAGACGAAGGAAGGCGTGATTACCACCCCCAGCGGACTGCAGTACAAGGTGCTGAAGCAGGGTGAGGGAGCCGTGCCCCAGCGCACCGACAAAGTGAAGGTGCACTACGAGGGCCGACTGGTCGACGGCACTGTGTTCGATGCTTCTACCAAGCATGGCACCGAGCCGTCGTCGTTCCGTGCCGACCAGGTCATCAAGGGATGGACCGAAGCCCTGACCATGATGCCCGTCGGTTCGAAGTGGCAACTCTACATTCCCTATCAGCTGGCCTACGGCGAGCGCAACACGGGCAACATCAAGCCCTTCTCTATGCTGATTTTCGACGTCGAGCTTATCGACATCGAGAAATAATATCAACATACTTTCAAACCTGTTCGGGACTAAAGGTGTTTCCCGGACAGGTTTTTCCCCTTTTTCTTTACCATACCAGTTTTTTTATTACTACTAACTTTAACTATGACGATGAAGAAAATCTATGCTATTGTGATGCTCCTGATGTCGGCTGTTGCCCTGCATGCACAGATGGCGTTCACGCTGAATGGAATCACATACAGTAATGTGGCCGAGCGCGACAGCAAAGGCTTCACTACGGTCACCGTGCCTGCAGGCACCGACTTGAGCGGACTGATCACCGCAGTCACCATTGATGGTGCAGCCGTCGATGCCGCCCAGGTCACTCCCAACCCCACTACGACGAAAATCAACTACGACGAACTGAAAGTCTTCACATATAATAATAAGGCCTACGGCTTCCGCTTCACCGAGGACGTGTGGTTCTGTGCCGTCTTCTTCTCCGACTGCCACATCAATCAAGGCAGTGGCCACGACGGCACTTCGGCCAGCGACATGACCAATATCATGAACAACATCCTCAACATGGGCCAGGACGGCACGAAGAAAGTGACGTTCACTACGGCCCCCAACCTGGTG
>ERZ842401.8046-NODE-8046-length-10536-cov-7.851923_pt1 | contig 10536 bp, 8 predicted proteins | sample MGYA00521270_ERZ842401 | MGnify/ENA primary metagenome ERZ842401 (study PRJEB31892, sample SAMEA3878208) | bioreactor metagenome | biome: Moose rumen | place: Sweden | collected 2011-10 | study: EMG produced TPA metagenomics assembly of the PRJEB12797 data set... | reverse complement strand
TTGTCGAGGCAGCCTACTACTACCTGCACGACGGCGTGAACCGCGGCGAGGAGGATTTTTCAAATTGCCTGCCCGGCACCATCGAGGGTCAACGCGAGTTCACCGCACAACTGGTCAAGGAACTGAACCGCCACGACAATGTAACGGGCCTGTTCTGGTGGTATCCCGAGGAGAACCGCTACGGCACCCGATTTGAGGGCAGTCACTGGGGATTGAACCGCGGGCTGTTCAACAGTGCCAACGGCCAAGCCCTACCGGCCCTCTACGAGATGAGCCGTTTCAAGCAATAAGCAATCAAGGATTCTTGTGAAGACGGTAAGTGATGGTGCTGCCAGCGGCATCGGCCTTGGTCAACGTGACGTCCTGGGATGAGGTGGTGGTGACGGTGAAGTCGTTGTGGGCCTCCAGGCCGGGCATTTCGATATAGAAGACACCTGCATCGGGGAAGTCGATGGACATTTTTCCGCCGCTCTCGTCCCATGTGCCGAAACTCACGACCAAATTCTCGTGTCCATAGACCTGCGAAACCCTGAACACCTTGCTCTGGAACTGGAAGAAGTAGTCGCCCTCGACGTTCTGTGGTGTGCCGTCAACGGTTATTTGCTCGACGAGCCAGGTGCCGAACCACGGGCCGATGTCGCCGTGGTTGCGGGTGCAGGAGCCCAGCGTCCCCACCAGAATGAACAGAATTATATATAATGATAACTTTTTCATCGTTTCTTGAAATTAAAACTGCCGCTATAAGAGATGCCTAACAATGCGCCCCAGTTGTTGCCGTAGAGCGAGCCATGGTCCAGGGCGATGCGGGCCTGGAATGCCCAACCCTGACGGGTGTGATATAGGCCATCAAGCGCCATCGAGAAGTCGTCAGCGCTGCCTGCACGCGGCATGAGAGGCGTGCCCCATGCCTTGCGGTAGGAACCCATCAGGCGGTAGGACCAATTGTCATTGAAGCAGCCAGCGACAGCAGCATGGAAGCCGCGCAGCACGTTGTCACGGTAGCGCATGTAGCCGTCCAGGTTATAGAGGGGCGACTTCACAAAAGGCGAGCCGATGGACATACCGCGGCTCTGGTAACCGTTGTAGATGTAGTTGTTGTAGTAATCGTCGGCACCCGACGAGTGGCTGGTGATGGGGGTGCCGGGGCGGTCGTTGGGTGTCCAATGGATGGGGCCGCTCTGGTTGGTGAAATCAATATACTCGATGACGGCGCCACTCACGATGGGGTGATCCGTATTGTTGTTGCGGTATTCCAGACCCCACAAGCCATCAAAACCATTCATCTTGCCGATGCCCGAGCCATCCTCCCATAGCCATTGGGTGTAGGCGCGCACCGAGCGCTTGTTCAGCAATTTGTACTCCAGAGCGATATCCCAAGTGCCCAGGTGGTTGCCCTCGACAAACGAGTCGCCCGCGCTGTTGCCGCCGCTACCGGCGATAAACGTGCGGAAGAAGGCCTTGGCGTCGGCATCCATCTTGACGGTGCGCTCGACCTGGCCGTCCTTGTAGTAATTGGCCGTGCCGGCGAACTGGCAAGCCGACTGGGCACCGATGGTGAACACCAGTGGTTTATCGGGGTTGGTGCGCAAGTGCAGACTCTTGTAATGCAGCCACTTGTCGGTGGTGATGAAATGGTTGTAGTAGTTGTAGTGGTTCTCGAGCCACTTGTCGTCAAACTCACGGAAGTAGCCGAACTCGCCGTTAATCTGTAGCCACCCCTTGGTGAACGGGATGTTCTGGAAGTCGATGAAACCCGCACGGAAGCCCACGGGCGGACGGGCGTTGCCGCTCCACACGAGGTCACCGCTACTCAACTTGCCATCGACAATAGGCGATGATTTGTATTCTTGCCCAGCCACGGCATGGAGGCTGCGGTACTTCGCTTCCACATAGGCCTGCTGCAGCCACAGCCTTGCAGGATGTTGTTGTTGCACCTCGAACTGTCCGTCGCCCACATAGCGTTGATAGCCCGCCGACGAGGCATATCCGCCCCACAATTCAGCGCCCGCACCCCACGAGAAACGGCTCGTGGAATCCATCTCATGCCACAGACGGGCGTGGAACAGTGCCGAGTATTGCTGAGTGATGTTGCCGCCATTGTTGGATGAGATATAGTAGGGTGCCAACTCGCTATTGCTGGCATTGAACGTGACTCCAGCCGAATAATTGGCATCGGCATCTTGAGCGACGACCGTCACACCACAACACAACGTCATGGCCAGCACGGCAAGAGATAAAAGGCTTATTCTCATGATATATCCCAAGTTATTGTTCGATGTTTTCCAGATAGGTGTCGATGTGGCGGCGCTTCTTCTCGTCGGCAATCTCGTCGATGTTGATGAGGATGCCCGTCTCCTCCACGTCGCCAAACTCGCGGTTGATGGCGGTGCCCAGCATGCGCATCTTGGGCGAGAGGCCCATATAGGCGTTAACCAGCGGCGGGATGTTGATGCCGTGTTGGCGTATGAAGGCATTCAAACGCTTGTAGTCCTCGCGGAAGTCGCCGCCCGTGAAGTGCGCCATCAGCTCAGGGTCATCGTTGCGGGTGTCGGGCAGCGGGTCGATGGGCGTTACCAGTCCCTCCTGGTCCTTGAAGTAGAGGTTGAGGAAGCACAGCAGCATGTCACGGCACTCGTGGTCATAGGAGGGATACATCGTCATCTTGCCGAACATGTACTTGACCTGCGGATAAATGACCGTGAGGGCCCCCAAGCCGTCCCACAGGTTGTCGAGCGCGAACAGCGCTCTCACGCCCTCGCGCGTGGACTGGTACTCGGGCCGGACAAATGAGCGTCCCAACTCGATGGTACAGGGCAGGATATCGTTCAAGAACCTGTCGCTAAAGCGGAACATGTGCCCCGTGGCGATGTGCGGCACACCATCATGAACCTGCACGTCCCAACCACCGATGAAGCGGTAGGCTCCGATGATCTCTCGTTTCTCGGGGTTCCAAACCACCAGTTGCTGGCATGGCACCGCCATGATGTCAAACTCGTCGATGTCGCATGACTTGCCGGTGCCTCCCCCCGAGGCCCGGAAGGTGACTTCGCGCAGTCGTCCGATCTCGCGCATGGTGTTGGGCGCGTTGTGGGCTGTCACGACATAGATCTCGTTGTCGGCCTTGTTGCTGTGCCGCAGCAAGCGCTCGGCAGTGAGTTCCTGCTCGATGAGATTGACGGGAATGGGTTCAATGATGGGTTCCATAGGCTATTTCAGGGTTAGGATGGCGATGTCGCCATGGAATATACAACTTCACGCAGTCGGCTGGCTTCCTGCTTGGGGTGGGAAGCATCCAGCGAAGTCCACGGGATGGGCTCCCCGATGACGGCACGCAGGGTGGAGCCGCTCTGCTTGAGCATCTCCTTGGGCAGGAAAATCAACTCGATGTTGAACTTGATGCCCAAGCGCTCGCGCCACTTGGCAAAGCGGTAGAAGAAACTTGAATTCTGTGCATCGAAATAAACGGGCACAATGTCGCGCCGGTAGTTGACGGCATGCATCACGGCGGCCTTTTGCCACCGCAGGTCGGCAATGGTGCCGTCGGGCTGCTTGCGTGAGCACAGGCCGGCAGGGAAGGTGATGAACTGGCTGTCGCTCTCGAGGGCCGCATCGATCTGCCCGGCAGCGGCACGTGACTGGCTGCCGAACTTGTTCACGGGCAGGAACACGTCCCGCAGCGGCTCGACGGCCATGAGCAGGTCATTGACCAGGAACTTGATGTTGTGGTCATAGCGGTTGCCCAGCAGCGATATCAGCGCCAAGCCGTCAAGTCCACCCAGCGGATGGTTGGAAACAAACATGTAGCGACCCTCGGGCAAGCGATCCAACCCGCTCGCCTCGATGCTGATGCCCATCTCGTCGAGGGCCGCAGAGGCCGCGTCCACGCTGTTCTTGCCGGCCATCTTCACGAGGATGGCATTGAGTCGGTCCTGACAGATGACGCGCTCCAACCATCGCACGGCAAAGCGCGGGATGTACCTGTAGTGCTTGGGGAGCCGGTCCCTGAGCACGCGGTCGACATCTATTTTCATCGGTTGGTCACTCATGTTGAGGTTTGATTGGTTCAATAAACCAACAAAATTAGCATTTTTTGATTTAAAAATGAACCCTCTGGACCAAAAATTTGCCTAACACACCAAAAAGTTCTACTTTTGCCGTGACAAATGACGAGAAAACACTACCCGATGGCTGACGATTTTTCAACCGATATGAAAAGTACCATGACTATGCCGAGGTTGCTGCTGCTCCTGGGCGAAGTGCTATTGTTTGCCATTCTCGCAGTGATGGCATCGTCAGATTTCGGCCTTGCCGACGGCCTTAAAATCACCGCCGCTTATCTCGTGGCCTATCTTGTTCCCCGCGCTGTGCTCACTCACGCGCGCGGCACCTCCACCGCCTCAAGGGTCGTGCTGTTGCTCCTGACGTTGGCGCTCATTTATGTGAACTATCGCCGGCTGATGGTATGGGTCTTCTTTGACGATTTCTCACTGGAGATGCCCAACCTGAACGGTGACGGACGCGGCTTCTACAAGTGGGCCCTGAACAAGTATGACGGGCGCGTGGAGCCGTCTGGAATGGTTTATCCCGGCTTCCCACTCATGATGTTGGCATTGTGGAAGCTGTTCGGCGTGAGCGTCGTCTGGCCTCAGGCGATGAACCTGATGTTTGTGCTCACCTCGGTGGTGCTGACGGGCATGACCACCCGGCGGCTGTTGTCGCACCGCGTCAAAGCCAGTCCCGCTGCTCTGCTCACGGGAGGCATGATACTTTGCTGCCTGTTGATGTATTACTTCGTCATGGGCACAGCGATTCTCAAGGAAGCCTCCATCATGCTGGCGGTGTCGCTGGCTGGATTTGTGCTGGCGGCCATGGAGGCCGACGACGTGGAACGCCACAGGCCCCGTCGCGACTTTGTGCTCTTTATCGTGGCATGCGCGCTCATGGGGTTCGTGCGCACCACCTACCTTTACTTCGTCCTGATGGGACTGATTGTGCTCACCCTGTCCCACCCGAGCCGCGACTGGCGCATGTCGCTGGCCATGCTGGGGGTCATCGTGGCAGCCCTGTTGGGCGGCAGTGCACTCGCCTCCTACTCCTTTGACCGTCATGCCGAGATTGCCGGAGGCGGGTGGAACATGCAGCGCTTCTACGTCATCGGTGAGTCGCAGCAGTTCTATCATGATCTGTTGAACTATTATTTCCTGCGCCCCTTCTGGTACAAGGCCCTGATGCTGCCACTCACGATATCGGTGCAGTTCATCATCCCCTTCCCCTGGGCCTACTATGAGACCCCCTCGTTCCTGCACATACTGGGCAGGATGACCTACGGGTGGTACTTCATCGGGGGCATCTCGCTGTTCTACTTCTGCTTTGTCTCGTGGCGCCGCGAGGGCAACATGGGCTGGTGGCCCTGGTGGGCCGCACTGGCCTATACCGCGATTGCCTATATCATGGCCGGTGCCGTAGCCCGCTATGTGGTGCCCGTGCAGCCGCTGTTCATTCCAGTGGCGATGTATGTGTTGTGCCGCATGTGGGAGGGACATTGGCGCAAACCCTTCCTGTGGTGGAGTGTAGTCTTTGTCGTGCTGTTGACGGTGACGCTGCTCTTCTGCCTCGAGATCCAGCAGGCCACGTTCTCCAAGATGCTGGGCACGCGCTCGCTGCTTCACTACCTGCAGGGCATTCCCTATTGACCGTTTTCATGTCTCGGGGCCGATTTGTCGGCCATTTCACCCCCTTTGTCGACAAGGTGGGGGCACTTATCGTTTTTGCCTATCTGGAAAGTTAAACCGCGCGCTCCGCAATGGGTCTAAGAGTCAAGAAACAGTAAAACAATCACACATTTAAAACGATAAGACAATGAAAAAGACGATTTTACTTTCCATCATGTGCTTGCTGCTGGCCTTGCCCGCCATGGCACAATATGGCTACCCCTACGGGGGACGCCCCCGCGTGCAGACGGTGGGCCGCCACGGCAACGAGTATGTCGCATGGCACCGCTACTACTTTGGCCTGCGGGTGGGCATGAACGTGTCGCACGTGAGCAGCGAGAGCCCGCTACTCGACGGCAGCAGCCCCAAGACGGGTCTGAACATCGGCTTTGCCGCCGGCACCCAGTTGACCTACCGCGCACCGCTGTTCCTCGAGACCGGCCTCTATTATAGCCAGAAGGGCGGCAAGGGTGACGCAGCCAGCAGCAAGTTCACCTACGACCTCAACTATCTGGAGTTGCCCCTGATCATCAAGTACAAGCACTTTGTGGGCAACCAGACGAGCATCCAGCCCTATGCCGGCGGCTACCTGGCCGTGGGCACCGACGGCGACATCAAGAACTATGGCACCCGCACGGCCTTCAGTTCCTATGAGGACGGCTACTTCAACCGCTTTGACGGCGGCCTGAAGATCGGGTGCGGCGTGGGCTTCAACATGCTCTACCTGGACGCCTCCTATGACATCGGCCTGTCCAACATCGGGCAGGACAACTTCGACGACACCCATGGCGGGTGCTTCACCATCAACGTGGGCGTGAACTTCTAAACGACATTTTCCGGCCCAAGATGCATGATGATTGACAAATTATCATTAATTTTGCAGAAAACATGAACAATTCTAAAACCGATTGAGCTATGAAAAAGATTTACTACATGATGCTTCTTGCATTGCTGACGATCACGGTGACCTCGTGCCGCGACTGGGATTCACCCTACTATATCGACAGTATCGTGGGCAGTTGGGTATCGGAATATGGGCACGACTACCGCGGCGACTATGATATTCTGGGATATGATGTGGTGCGCTATGACTTCTACAGCAACTACACCGGCCGCTACACCTTCTACTCCGACTTCGGCCTCTCCTACGTCGACTTCGATTGGGAAACCCGCGGCGACAGGCTCTACATCCGCTACTATGACGGCGACTTCGAGAACCTCTACTATGGCTACGACAGTTACGGCTACCTGATCCTCTCGACCGACTACCACTACCGCCAGTACACAGCCTACCGACCCGCTGGCATGTACTACGAGCCCTCCCACGACGGTCCCAGCATGGCACGCAAGCAGGGCGGAGACACCACCGCTGTCAAGTCGATATCCCGCGCCATCAAAGCCCGCGCCACCGACGAATAACCCCAAAAGGAAAACAACAAATACAAACAAATACAATTGGCATCCGCGCCCGATTTGAGCGCGGATGTCAATTGTTTAAGTTGTCGTTATAACACAAGGCGTTGCGGATGCCCATCCCGGTAATCCGTCGACAGGTCAAGAGCCGCGGTGAGTTTAACGCACCACAACCTTGCGGCCCTGATGGATGTAGATGCCGGGGGTCGTGGGAACCGTGGTGCCCACGGGCTGGCCCATGAGGTTGTAGTAGTGCGGGTCGGCAGGACGGCGCGTCCCGTCGGCCACCACCTCGTTGATGCCGTCGCTGGCCCCCTCGCGGTAGCGCATGCCCTTGTAGATGATCTTGCCGTCCTTGACCACGTGGCTCAGGCCACACCACTCCTGGTGGTCGGCATCGGGGTCGGGCTGGCGGGTGAACGGTGTCAGCAGGTCACCCATGTCGCGGCTGTCAAAGCCGATGCCCTGAACAATGTAGGCCAACGTGTCGCCCTGCTCACCAATGTAAGCAAAGCGTTCACACTCAACCCCCTGGATAATTAATGGCTCAACTTCAACAAGATTCTTACGGGACAGGAAATTGTCCTTTTGACGATAAATATACCAGTTAGGCGTGTAACCTGATTCGATATCAGTAGCATATTTATCAAAATGATACATTTCTAAGAAATCTAAGAATGCAGCATAATTCACCATGTCCCTGCCCTCGCTTTTTACTTTCTCAAAGGGTATATTATCACGTATCATACCATTACTGGAATCATGAGCATACTCCCAGCATTGGTACTTAGCAGCAAGAGTTGCATCCGAGCTGCCAAGAGTCTCGCCTGTATAATAATAGCAGTAGGCAAAACCTTGCGTATCACATCCCTTGAACTCATATTTATAATAGTACTGGGTAGTGTCGCCGTTATCGACAATAACTCTCTCATTGACCCATTGGACACCTTGTCGTGGAATAGGTAATACTATGTCATCCTCATCCCATGCCTTTTCTTCTAATCTTTTTGAGGTATATATGGTGTCACCTTTCTCGATCACATGACAAAGATTACCTCGCAAAGCGGCTAATGGATACCCTCCATCACATCCGATCCCTTCGATAATACACGATGAATCAAATATATAACGGTTCACCTTTTTCCCAGACACCATTATCTGATCTGATATTACTGCATTCACCTGATATCCTCCAGGGCTACCTTCAATGGGTTGTTTAATGTTGTTTTTTATGAAATTAATCGGATCATTGAAATCATACAGAATAAACTCTTCACCATTCTGGATGGCCTCTAATACTTCTGGCCATCTATTCATGCCCACAGGACAATCGGGGTAGGTCTTACCGTCGGGGACAATGCCGTAGACCACCTTGTCCTGCTCGCGCAGGTAGACGGGGATGGTGTCGTTGACGGTGTTGATGGCATCACCATAGTACTTATGCATAGCTTTATAGGTCTTGCCGTTGATCACCGTGTCGCCCTTGAGTTCCAATGTAAAATAACTGTGATGAAGAGCCATTGATTCAATATATGGATTGTCACACACCCACTTGACACCCTCGCGAACGAACGGGACGTACTCGTAATCATCTGGGTCTGGTTTCTCTCCCTCGTAGTTCAGACCCTTGTAAATGATCTCTCCGTCCTCGACCACATAGCGGATTCTAAAAGAGGGAAATCCGTCTCCAGAAGGTTGCCAGGGAAATAAGGTATAGCCAGCATAACCAGAGAATTCATAAGCATCCATTCCGATTCCCTCAATCATGCAGAAGCCTGGAAAGTTATAGCATTTTGTTATGCGTGCTCCAATGTTGATGTAAGTGATGGATTGCACATCAAACAAACCGTCCATAGGGTCTTCTTGAAAACTAAAAATACTGTGCCAATAAGCCTGTGGATCTTGAAAATCATAGAGCACAAATTCCTCGCCTTTTTTTATTTGATTCCGTATATAATTTTCAGCAAACGCTTGCCCGATGGGACAGTCGGGGTAGGTCTTGCCGTCGGGAACAATGCCGTAGACCACCTTGTCCTCTTCGCGCAGATATATGGGGATGGTGTCGTTGTCGGTGTTGATGGCATCACCATAGTACTTGTGCATGGCCTTGTAGGTCTTGCCGTTGATCACCGTGTCGCCCTTGAGCTCCAGCGTGAGATAAACCGTGCCGTATGCCAAATAAGGTTTCGCAGTTCTGCCCCCCCAGTCGTCCACGTTAGTGTATGAGTACACCCACTTGACACCCTCGCGCACGAACGGCACGTACTCGTAGCCGTCCTGGTCTGGTTTCGGCCCCTCGAAGTTCACGCTCTTGTAGATGATTTCGTCGCCTTCAGTGACATAGCGGATTTTATAAGTGACAAATCCAGGTCCATAAGTGGGTTTCAATGGAAATAAGGTATAACCATACCACGGAAACCACGGGTCGGTGCACCCATCCATTCCGATTCCCTCAATCATGCGGAAGCCTGGAAAGTTATAGCATTTTGTCATGCGTGCTCCAATGTTCATGAAAGTAATGGATTGCACATCAAACTCTCCTTCATAATATTCAAGTTCCTCTGGAGTAAAAAAGCTGTGCCAATAAGCCTGTGGATCTTGAAAATCATAGAGCACAAATTCCTCCCCATTTCTTATTTGATTTTGTAAAATACTATTGCCAAACGCTTGCCCGATGGGACAGTCGGGGTAGGTCTTGCCGTCAGGGACAATGCCGTAGACCACCTTGTCCTCTTCGCGCAGATAGACGGGTATGGTGTCGTTGACGGCGTTGATGGCATCACCATAATACTTGTGCATGGCCTTGTAGGTCTTGCCGTTGATCACCGTGTCGCCTTTGATTTCAAGCGTAAGATAAACCGTGCCGTATGCCAGATTTGGATCAGCAGGTTGGTCCATTTCATCCACGTTGGTATATGAGTACACCCACTTGACGCCCTCGCGCACGAACGGAACGTACTCGTAGTCATCCTGGGCCGCCAGCTGGGTCATGCCTAGCAGGGCAAGAATAGATAATAAAAGTAACTTTTTCATATTTTCCATGTTTAGTTTGACGCAAAATAAACAAAAAAAAATTAAATCTACAAACAATCATGTTAAAAACATGAAGGATACACGGCGAATGTCGCTCCTTTCTCCACCCTGAAGCCGCCATCAAGGGTCACTGTGCCATAGAATCAAGTCCAGGGAGTAATGAAGCGGTCGGGTCATGCCCGATTTCGGCATGTCCGTTGTTGCGGATGATGAGCTGCGCGCTCACTTGGCTGACTGAAGCCAGCAGGCAGATTGCTGCCAGTAAAATAATCTTTTTCATAATTTTGTTAGTTGTTTAACGCGAGTTCGACGAAAATAAAGTGCTGATACTCAACTCCTCCCCTAAGATAGGGGAGGTGGCGCGGAGCGCCGGAGGAGT
>ERZ842401.8045-NODE-8045-length-10537-cov-8.861668_pt1 | contig 10537 bp, 2 predicted proteins | sample MGYA00521270_ERZ842401 | MGnify/ENA primary metagenome ERZ842401 (study PRJEB31892, sample SAMEA3878208) | bioreactor metagenome | biome: Moose rumen | place: Sweden | collected 2011-10 | study: EMG produced TPA metagenomics assembly of the PRJEB12797 data set... | reverse complement strand
TACACTCTTTCCCTACACGACGCTCTTCCGATCTAATCCCCATAAAACTTTCAAAATTTAATTGATTTTTATTTAAAAATCAAATAATAAACTATATTAAAAATAAATTAATAAAATGTCCTTAACAGTAGAAGAAATTCAAAAAACTTTAACAGAATCGATGAAATCAATGCAAGATACAATGGAAAGAGAGCGGAAAGCATTTAATTCCAAATTGGAAAATTTGGAACAAATAATTCGTGATAAAGAAAATTTAATAACTAATTTAACAAAGAAAAAATCGAAAGATTTAATCATAAAAAATTTAGAACAAGAAAATGAGCAACTTAAAAGAAAATATGAACAAAAAGATATCGATTTTAAAAAAGTTTTACAAGAGAATAATACACTTAATACACAATTGAATACAATACACCAAACCGTATCACAATTAAATACTGATAAAAAAAATTTGCAAGAAAAATTGGATAAAATCGAACAAGAAAATAAAAAATTAAATGAAAAATATGATACTGATATTAAAGGCAAAGAACAAAATATTAAAAAATTTGAGGAAGGTTTAAAAAATAGTCAGGAAAGTATTGATAAATTAAATATAGAAATTAATAATTATAAAAAAGATATAGAAAATAAAATATTAGAGATTGAAAAATATAAAACAGAAATAAAATCAAAAGAGGAAGATATTGACAAAATTAATAAATTAAATGAGGATTATCAAAATAAAATAAAAGAAGAAAATGAAAAATTTAATTTAGAAAAAGAAAATTATAATAAAATAATAAAAGAAAAAGATGACAGATTAAAGAAAGATGAAGAAAAATATATCAATGAATTAAATTCAAAAAATGAGCAAATAAAATCAAATGAAGATAAAATAAAAGAAATGGAAAATAAATTAATAAATTTAGAAGAATCAATCAAATTAAAAGAAGAGGAATTAAATAAGGAAATAATAAAATATAAAGATGAAATTGAGAAGCAAAAAACAGAAATAAAAAATAAAGAAGAAATGATTAAAAATGAAAATGAAAAATTTAATCTTGAATTAAATAATAAAATAGAGCAAATAAAAAATTTAGAAGACAAAGCAAAAAAAGAAAACGAAACAAATAAAAAATTAAATGATGATAATAATAATAAAATTAAAGAATTAAATCAATTATTAAAATCTGAGAAGGAAAAATATAATAAAGAAATAAATCAACTTAAAGAAAAATATACTCTTGATATACAAGAAAAAGATAATATAATTAAAAAGCAAGAAGAAGAATTTAAATCAAAAGAAAAATTATATAATCAAAATTTAGAAGAGATCAAAAATCAATTAAAATCAGAAGGAGAAAAATATAGTAACAATGAAGAATCTTTAAAGAAACAAATTAATGAATTAAATATAGAAATAAATCAATATAAAACAGATATTCAAAATAAGAATTCAGAAATAAAAGAAAAAGAAGCAAAGTATCAATCAGACACTGAAAAATATAATAATCAACTAACACAAAAAGATAAAGAAATAAAATCAATACAAGAACAAATAAAAAATGAAAAAGAAAAATATGATAAAATAATTAAAGATAATGAACAAATAATAAAAGAAAAAAATGAGGAAATTAAAAAAGAAAAAGAAAAATATATTAAAGACATTAAAGAAAAAGATGATAAATTAAAAAATGAAATAGAAAAATATAATAAGTTAATATCAGAAAAAGAAGTTTATATAAAACAAGAAGAACAAAAATATAATAAAATTATAAAAGAAAAAGAAATACAATTAAAAAATAAGGAAGAAACATTTGGAAAAAATGAGAAAGAATTAAATGATAAAATAAATCAATATAAAACAGAAATAGAAAATAAAAAAATAGAAATAGATAAATATAAAAAAGATATAGAAAAGAAAAACGATGAAATTAATATAGAAAAAGAAAAATATATTAAATTACAGAATGATATGGATAAAAAGCTAAAAGAAAAAGATGAATTATTAAAAAGTAAAGATGAACTAATAAAATCAGAAAAAGAAAAATCAAATAAAATAATAGAAGGAAATGATACAATTATGAAATCTAAAAATGAAACTCAGAAAAAATTAGAAGAAGAATTAAACCAACAAAAAGCAACAATTAAAGAAAAAGAAGAATTATTACAAAAAGAAAAAGAAAAATATGAATCTGAATTAAAAAGAAAAGAAGAGCAAATAAAAGATAGTTTATCTAAAATAAAAGATATAGAAGAACAAAAGAAAACAGAAAAAGAAAAAAATAATAATGAAATAACAAAATTAAATGAAGAATTAAAAAATAAAGATAATTTATTAAATGAAAAAGAAAATGAAATTAAAAAAATAGAAGAACAATTAAAACAAGATAAAGAAAATTATAACAAAGAAAAACAGGAGGTTGAGAATAAGATCAATAATAAGGAGGAAGAATTTAAAAAAGAAAAAGATAAATATAATATAAATATTAAATCTATGGAGGAAAAAATAAAATCATTGGAAAATGAAACAAAAATTAAAGAAGGCGAATATAAATCTCAAATAGAAAAATATAAACAAGAAATAAAAGAAATATCAGACAAATTGAGCAAAACTGGGATAGATTTAAATAATGAAAAAGAAAAATATAATAAATTAATAAAGGAAAATGAGTCTAATATTAAAAATAAAGAAAATGAATTCAAATCCAAAGAAGATAAAATTAATCTTGAATTAAATAATAAAAATAAAGAACTAGAGAAATGCACTGAATTAATAAAAAATGAAGAAAAAGAGATTAATGAATTAAAACAACAAATTATAACAAATGAAGAAAAATATAAAAATGAAATAAATAAAAATTCGAATGAATATAAAAATAAAGAAAATCAATTACTTTCAGAAATAGAAAAATATAAAACACAGATAAACGAAAATTCTATTGAAATTAAAGCAAAAGAAGAAAAAATTAAATTAATTGAAGATAAATTGAAGAATTCTGAAGAAGATATAAAAAAATTAAATGAAAAATATAATAAAGAAAAGCAAGAAAATGAAAATAAAATAAAAATAATGAATGAATCTGCTAAAGTAATAAATGAAAAAGAAGAAATAATAAAAAAATTAAAAGAAGATATTAAAAAAAAAGAAGAGATAATTAATAATCAAGAAAATAATATTAAATCCAAAGAAGAAATAATTTCAGAAAAGGAAAAGGAAAATGAATTAAATAATAATAAATTAAAAGAAATAGAAGAAAAATTAAAAAACATAAAAATAATATCAGAAGAAAATAAAATAAAGTTTGAAGAACAAATAAAAAATAAAGATGAATTATTAAAAGCAGAAACAGAAAAATCTAAAAAGGAAATACAAAAATATTTAGATGAAATAAAAGATATTAATGATAAATTAAAAGAAACTGAGGAAGAATTAAATAATGAAAAAGAGAAATATAATAAAATAATAAAAGAAAATGAAGAAAAAGATAAAGATAAGGAATTGGAAATAAAAAATAAAGGAGATGAATTTAAAAATATATTAGATAAAAAAGATAAAAATATAAAAGAAAAAGAAGAATTATTAAAGAATAAAGAAGTTGCTTTAAAAGATTTAAAAGAAAAATTAAAAGCTGAAGAAAATAAATATAAAAGTGAAATAAATCAACATATTAAAAAAGAAGAAGAGTTACAAAATGAAATTGAAAAGAATAAATCTCAATTAAAAGAAAACTCGGACAAAATTAAATTACAGGAAGAAAAAATTAAATCAACAGAAGAAAATTTAACTAATTCAGAAAATAATATAAAGAATTTAGAAGAAAAATATAATAAAGAAAAGAATGAATTTGAAAAGCAAATAAAAGATAATGAGAATAAAATAAAAACAATGAATGAATCAATCAAATCAGAAGAAGAAAAAAATAAAAAAGAACAAAATGAAAAAAATGAAATAATAAAAAAACTTGAAGAAGATGTTAAGAATAAAGATGAAATAATTAAAAATAATGAGAGTTTTATCAAAGCAAAGGAAGATATAATTTCACAAAAAGAAAAAGAAATTGAATTAAATAATAATAAATTAAAAGAAACAGAAGAAAAATTAAAAAATATAGAAAAATTATCAGAAGATTATAAAACAAAGTTTGAAGAACAAATAAAAAATAAAGATGAATTATTAAAAGTAGAAATCGAAAAATCTAAAAGGGAAATAGAAAAATATTTAACTGATATTAAAGAGCTTAATGCTAAATTAAAGAAATCTGAAGAAGACTTAAATAATGAAAAAGAAAAATATAATAAAATAATAAAAGAAAATGAAGAGAATGATAAAAATAAAGAATTGGAAATTAAAAATAAAGGAGATGAATTTCAATCTTTATTAGATAAGAAAAATAAGGATTTAAATGAAAAAGAAGAATTATTACAAAATAAAGAAAATCAATTAAATGATTTAAAAGAAAAATTAAAAATTGATGAAGAAAAATATAAAAATGAAATAAATAATTATATAAAAAAAGATGAAGAATTAAAATCTGAAATTAATAAATATAAATCTCAATTAGAAGAAAGTTTACTAAAAATCAAGACACAAGAAGAAAAAATAAAATCAATGGATGAAGATTTAAACAAAAGCAAAAGAGGTTCAGAGGAAAATATCAAAAAATTGGAAGAAAAATATAATAATGAAAAAAATGAATATATAGATCAAATAAAAGAGCTTGAAAATAAAATAAAAACAATGGATGAATTAATCAAAGTCGAATCAGAAAAAAATAAAGGTGAAAAAAATGATATGATAAATAAATTACAAGAAGATATCAACAATAAAGAAAATATATTAAAACAAAAAGAGGATATAATATTGAAAATACAAAATGAAAATAAATCTTTAGAAGAAAATTTAAAATTAAATATTGAACAATTGAAACAAGAAGAAGAAAAATTAAAAAATTTAGAAAAGAATTTAAATTATAAGATTAAAGAATTTGAAGAAAAAATAAAACAAAAAGATGAGCAAATAAAAATAGAAAAAGAACAATATGATAAACAATTAAATGATAATAAAGAAATTAATGAAAAATTAAAATCAGAAATTGAAAATTATAAAAAAGAATTATCTGCAAAAGAAAAAATAGAAGAAAATAAAGACAAAAATAAACAAAAAGAAACACCACCAAAAAATGACACTGAAGAAAAATCTATATCAGTACCATCAGAAAATCCTGAAAAACTTAAAAATATTTTGTCAGATATATTATTACTATTAGATAATCAAAGACACTTTTTAAGTCTATTTGATTTATTAACAAAGACTTTAGAAAATTATGACAAATTAAAATATTTCCAAATTACATACCAAAAAAATTTATCCGATTTTTCCTTAGACATTGTTTATTATTTCTATAATTATATCAAATCATATTTCGCCATAGGACAAAACAATGCATCATTAAAAGATTTACTTAATCAAAATTCTTTTATATTTTCCGAAAATAGTCAAACTTCATATTTAATTGAAAAAATAAAATCAATAAATTTAGGTAAAGATGTAAATATAAATGATTTATACTTAGCAAAAAAGGAAAATTATATAAAGAAAATTGAGCCAATTTTTAATTCATTAAAACAAACAATATTACATGATATAAATATAACTAGTGGTAAAAGCGAATTAAAAATTCATAAATTTATTCAAATATCAGAACCTAATATGAATTTAGAACTTAATTTCGATGAAATTAATAAAGACCAAAATACGGTTAAATTCAATATATTTAATTCTTTAAATAATAAATTAAATGAGCTTACTTTACATATATCGAATTTCCCTATATTTTTAATTTATTCTTTAATTGTTCGCTGTAGCAATTTATCTACATTAAAAATATCTTTTATTACAGAAAAAGGAAGAAGTAAAAATAACGAAAATATAGAAAATTTATGTCAGGTTATACCTTTATTAATTAAAATGATGAATAAATTAGAGGCTATAGAATTAATTAATTTCCCAATAAAGCCAAATAAAATCCCAGATTTAGTCGAAGTGTTAAAAATTTCAAAAATAAAAAAATTATCTTTCATTAATTGCTTCGCGAAAAAAGACGGGGTAACATCTTTAATTCCTTATTTTTCTCATCCTACGAAAAAATTACAAGAAATTAATATTTCTGAATATACTTTTGATATAATTACATTTTTATCAAATTCATTATTAAATATTCAGCACAATAAAAATTTAACATCGATTAATTTCACAAATTGTAAATTAACCGAAGATAATATAAATCATATATCTTCTTTCATTGTATCAAGTAATGCTATATTAACATGCAATATATCAAAAAATATTTTATCAGCAAAAGCATGCAGTCAATTCGGTTATTGCATATTAAAATCAACCTCGTTAGAAACTCTAATAATGAATGAATGTGGTATAACTGGGGAAACTTTACTTTTTTTATTTAATGCGAAAGGGTCGAAATGTATTAAAAAAATATTTTTAAATGATAATAACTTTGGAGATATAGGATTAGTAAGTATTTCTTCTTTTATTAAAAGCTCACCAGAAATGGAAATTGTTGAAGTGAAAAATTGCGGAGGAACGGATATGGGATTAATGAATTTAGCAAACGGTATTAAAATTATACAAGGGAATAGATTAAAATCGTTGAATTATTTAAATAATAATATTACTAGTATGAGTGTGGATTTATTGACGCAATTAAACGAAATATTTAAAAATAAAGGGATTGTTTTTACTTTGAATAAAATTCAGGGCAAAACTGATAATATTAAATTAGATTGTGCTGTTTTTAAATAATAAAGTTATATATATATTATAATATTTAATATAATATAAATAATCGTTATGGAAAATGAAAAAATTCCTTTTAAACTTTCCCTTGTGCTTAGCCCAGTTACCTGTACTCTTTTAAAAAATGAGGAAATTCAAAGGTTATATATAGAATACCTAGACAGGAGAATCGCTTTAGGCGACGAAGAACTAGAGAGAAATAAAAACGATAGCCAGCTTTTGGACCTGTGCCGCAAGCAAATAACTGCTTTTCAAAAGTGTCGAGTGGACTTTATAGACACATACAAGCAGGATTTGGTTGCTAAATTCAAGGAATTTGTTAAAAAGAAATATATAGAGATAATTCCTACAGCTGCAACTTATGCCTATTTGCCACAGTATGCTTCTATGGCTGAAGCGCTTAACGCACAGATAGAAACAGGTTTACAAGCAAGTCGGCACTTTTTTAGCGACACCGGTTACGGTTTTTACCTACCCTATCTGGGCTTTACAGAAGAGATAGAGGAAAGGCTAAGGGCTTACAATGTAAGCTATACAATTCTTGACACAAAGGCACTTTTGTTTTCAGAAGGCTATGGCGGTGGAAAGGGCATATTTAGTCCGGTAAGAGGTAACCGCTCTTTAGTTTTCTTTACACGGGATCCTGATACGCCATCTGATATCAGAGGAAATTCAGGTTTTATGACGGCTTCTTGCTATAAAAACCAGCAGTCTGATGTGGGCTATGACCTACCAGGTGAATATCTTGAAAGTTTTTTAGGCAACTGCAAAATTCGGGTGCAGACACTTTACAAGTATAGGAATAACTTAGGGCAGACCTATTCTTTTGAAGAGGCAGAAGCTCAGGTAGAAAAAGATGCCCTTGCTTTTTATCAGGCAAAAAAAGCCAAGTTAGAGGAAGCTGCAAGTATTCTTAACGATGATGCACAACTTGTCTGTTTGATGCCGGCAGAACTTTTGGGGCAGACTTGGGCAGAAGGGCTTTCTTTTTTTGAGCAGGTGATACGGCTTGTCGCAAAAGACGGGTCTATTACCTTAAGTTCCTGCAATGAAAACATTCAAAAACAATATTCACTGACTAAAATTAAGCCCTACCAGTGTGGTGGTAGCGGTACAGGATACGGTGAAGATTTAGTTGACTCAAGCAATTCCTTTCTTATCCGCCATGTACGTACAGCAACAGAAAGGATGATCGACCTTACAGGCCGTTTTCCCTCGGAGACAGGTCTTAAAGCCAGGCTCTTAGCAATGGGGGCACGAGAAGTTCTTCTAGCGCAAAGCGGAGAATGGCCAAAGATGATACACGAGGGGAAGGATCCTGATTGGGCAGAAAGAAGCTTTACAAAGAATATACTTTCTTTTACTAATGTATTTGATTCTCTTGCAAGCAACACTGTAAGTACTGAATGGCTGACTAATATGGAAAAAGATCATGCAATTTTTCCTTGGTTGAATTACAGGGTCTTTGCAAGAAAAAAATAAGGCGGGTTATGAGAAAGAGAGCTGCTTTTTGTCTGTTGTTACTCATATCTCTTGACAGACTATGGTCATTCGGTAAAAAAGATAGTCCAACTCAAGTAAAAGAAGTTTCAAAAGAAGAAGTTGAAGCATTTAAAGGGCAAAATGATTTTCCTGACTACCCCGATTACTTTAATGATGTGCTAAATACAGCCCTTGAGGAAATATACAAAAAGTCTTACATAAAAGCAGTAAAGAACTTTGTGCAAAAGGACAAAGACATATATGTTCTTGACTATGGGAAAACTGACTTTGTAACTGCTAATGCGGATTTGGAAGAAAGCGCTAAAGCTGAGGCCTGCATAGAAAAAATTATTTCGTTAGAAAAGCAATATGAAGAGATCTGGCAGGGACTATATAAAGAAACCCAGGGCTTCTCTACTCTTATTGAAGCAGCTTCGTATGATGATGCAATAGGAAAATGTGAAAATATTAACCAGAAATTTCAAGATCTGTCACTGATTCAGGAAGAAGTTTCTACCCAAGGCAAAAGCATCCAATCAATCTTTTTAAAATTAAAATCAAAAGGAATAGCTGAAGAGAAAAGCTGGCTTTCTTATTGTGAAAAATTTATTTTGGGTACAGGAAAGGCAGCAGGTACAGGTCTCATTGGGGCAATGGAAACTGCAAGTTCTAGCATCTATGAGCTGCTGTGTGCTAGTCTAGAAAAAAAAGCCCTTTCAGATGGAAAAATTATAGAAAGCGGATTAACTGAAAAAGAAATATTAAAAAGAGAAAGTGACGGTTCACTTCCGCAAAGGGTAAAGTATAGAAGCGCAGCTGAAGACTTATATAATCTAAGCAGAGTAATGGAAGAACTTGCAAAAATTGATATAAATGCAAAAGCCAGAAAAGATAGCAAAAAAAGACGCCATGAAGAAGATTTAAAAAAATCTGCAGAAACACTAAAGTTCTTAGGAGAAAAAACACAGGAACTTTTTTCTTTAGCTGATTCGTTGAATGAAAGCCAAGCTATAGCTGCTGAATTTGAAGGTAGGAAAGAAAATGTCCTTGAAGAGCTTAGGAGTAAAAAAGATAGTGTCACAAAAGGTCTTTCTTCATCCTCTAAAAACTTTTCCTTGCATATAGATGAGGCTCTAGCCTTAAGCAAGGAAAAATGGATAAAAAGTGCAAATGACTTACCCTTAGACGTTCCCCGCTGGCAAGAAGAAATAAAAATATTCACTGATGCCCTTTCCTTTATGGAGGATTTTTCTTCAAAAAGAAGTACAGATTTGCTGACCCTTGCTTCAGAACGATTGATGAAAGCAGGAGATGCTATGTATGCTGATAATAGCAGTAGCTATAATGAAGCGAAAAAAAATGCCCCCTATCTTCTTGAAGAAAATGCAGAGAGAACTGATTTAAAGCAACATCCAAAAATATTCCTTGAAAGCACCGAAGAAATCAGGAAAAGAATTAGTGATGATATTGCTGCGCTAGAAAATGGCGGAAATGAATTGAATGAAGCAGGCACAAAGTTTAAGGGCAACATTCAGGTAATGCAGAAAAAACTAAAAACTCCTATTGATAAACTGAAGGAATTAGATAAAACTTGTAAGGCTGATTCAGATGCTATTTTAACACAACAACTAGAAGCAAAGGCAGCGATAAATGAAGTATCACTTTATTATAGCAGGGCACTTCAGGCCTATAACAGTGAAAACTACAATTCCGCCCAGACAAACCTGAACAAGGCTACAAAAACATACGATTCTATCCTCTATGAGCTAAGAAAAGATGCGGATATTCAAGACGAGACCTTTTCCAACTTGACACAGTTAAAGCAGGATTTGGTTGGCAAGCAGCGACCCCTTCTTATAAAAAAATTAAGGGATTTAAAAGCTAACATAAAAAGTTTTTATTATGCCGGAGATTTTGAGACCTGCTATCAGGAATTATACGGCAAGAAGCTGACCGATTCGGAACAGGTGATGTTCGGCAAGTCGGAGAGCATTTTGCGTATCCGGCTGTGGATGAAGGAATATGAAATGCTGGCCGAGGGCCGCATCACCCGTCTGCTGGCGATCTTCCAGGATTATTCCAAGATCGACAAGCTGGCCAGCATCCGCTCGGCCCGGCCCTATTATATGGACATCGCCCAGAGCTACGGCGCCGTTTACATCCATTTCGGCGGCAGCGTCCCGGCCTATACCGCCATCGCCAACCGGAAGGATCTGATCCATATCGACGGCATCAAGGGCAACTGGGAGGGCACCG
>ERZ842401.8044-NODE-8044-length-10537-cov-20.826464_pt1 | contig 10537 bp, 10 predicted proteins | sample MGYA00521270_ERZ842401 | MGnify/ENA primary metagenome ERZ842401 (study PRJEB31892, sample SAMEA3878208) | bioreactor metagenome | biome: Moose rumen | place: Sweden | collected 2011-10 | study: EMG produced TPA metagenomics assembly of the PRJEB12797 data set... | reverse complement strand
CTTGCTCTTTTTCCACACCCCATTTCCCTCCCAAAATTGGACTTTTGGGGAATTAGGCTTCCCCTTAAGAAAAATTCCACACCTCAGGCAAGCCTCATATAACTAGTTTTTGGACTGCTTGATTTTTCCATATTTTGGGGTTCCAACACTCAAAACCTGTCAGGAATATCGTGGTCAGGGACAAGATGTAGGACGCGAATTGTGATGCCAGAAACGTCTCCTTTGACGCTGATAACGTCCATGTCTTGAAGGGATTTCAGAAAGGACATGACGGTTTTTCTGTCCCATTTCCATTTGTTAGAGAGACCAAGAATCGTGTAATGTCTGGGCGCATTTGAGCCGTTTTTATACTGGTTGATTAACTCAATTTGGTTCTCCAAGAGGTACATAAAAGCATCGTATCTTGATGTCTTATTTGGCAATGACTTGGAAATAAACCGCAGCAAATCTGCATGCAGTTTTGTGAAAATAGTGTTTGTCTTTTTCATTTTTCTTGTTCGTTTGAATCGTTTAAACTAATCCCTTTTTTATTGCATGATCAATCGCTTCATTACGTTTTTTCAAGTATAATGGGATGCTTCCCATAAAGATTTGAGTGTCGAATCTGCAATAGAAGCGCTCGTATCTTCCTAACTTGAAGCCGAAGAAAAACATCATCAGTTCGTCAATCTTTCTTGCATTTTTCTTCATAGCTTTTCCTGTCTCGATCTATCTGCTTTTTAAAGGAGATAAACAAGGCCTGCATGGAATTGTCTTTAAATTTAGGCTCTTTTCCAGTGTTGGCATAGTCCAACATCGCTATGATAAACGCTCCAATTTGTTCGTGGGAAAGACACTTGATTGTTTCTATCCAATCCAGGTGGATGAGGATAGCAGGAACTGTTTTCTTCTTCATATTGTTTGCGCTTTTTGTGAATTCTGTCTTTGCTTTTCTAAACGCTTATTGCCACAATGTTTCATCCAGTCGTCAATCTCTGACTGGAGAAAAACCAGTGCTTTGTTAATCTTGTGGTGCGGTATCTGCCTATCAGATACCCAACCATAGACTGTTTGTTTGACGGGGTGGGATGGGATATAGTTACATAGTTCGTCAACATCCATCCAATGCGGTGAACAACACTCTTCTTGCCTGTTCAGCAAGCTTTGGGCGGTCTTTTCCAGACCCTCCACTTTCTCAATGAGGTAGGACAATGCCCCCGGCATCTCCTCCAATGTTTTTAATCTTTCCATATTGTTTGTTATCCTTAAAAAACGGCTGCAAAAGAACAACAAAAAAATAACTTTTCAAGAAAATATTAGAAAAAGTTGAAATTTTAACATTTCGTGGACAAACCAAAAGACCATAAAACAGGGGTGTAGTCGTTAAAAATAACAAAATACAGCCCAAATTAGCAGATTGTTTGGATAAAACAGAAAACAATTGAAAATAAATCACTACCTTTGTGGAATAAAACTATAAGTATGGAAGATATAAACCGACTGAAAGTCGTATTGGTAGAGAAAAAGCGTACTGCGCGATGGCTCTCAATGCAGATGGGTGTTAATCCATCTACAGTCAGCAAGTGGTGTACTAACTCTTCTCAGCCCGATGTTGCAAGTCTGCTTAAAATAGCTGACTTGCTGGAGGTTGATATAAAAGAGCTGTTGGTTAGAGAATACGAGCAGTTCCTATTGTCAAAGATAAAGAATTGAAGATATGCCTGTTGATTAAATAAATGAGTATACAATGAACGAAAAGAAATATATATCTTATTTGGAGCGATATAGCCAATGGCTCAAAGCTCATAAAGAAAAATCCACTGAAGAATTGGCTGAACGTGAAGCCCATGCTAAGGAGATGCAGAAATATGACAAAGCCCGTCTTCTGAATATGACGGCTGACGATGTTTACAATCTGCTTTCCCCATTGTGGGCTATGGGCATGTGGGGTAATAAGCACTACAAGATAGACAACCTTATAGAGACGAACAGCATTGAACTTATTCGCTATCAGTTTGCCAATCTGCTCTATGGCAAGGATTCTCTTGCTAAGCGTTGGGACGAATTCCGGCAGAAGATTAAAGGCATTGGTCCTGGTATTATGAGTGAGATCCTGAACAAGGCTTTTCCTGATAATTGTATTCTTTGGAATAGCAAGACCAAGACAGGTTTTACCATTCTTGAAGTGCCCAACACCCCTAAATACGATTCAGCGATGGATGGCAAGATGTATGCTTATCTGTCGGAATGTGGTAAGAAGATGCTCAATTTCGCCAAGAGTAAGGGATATAATGATTTAGAGGACTTGATAGCCCTCGATTATTTCATTTGGCAAGAAGTCCAAAAAGATATTGACGAGCCAGAGACTGTGGATGTGGTGGAAGTGCCCAAGACCAAGAAAGAATCCGGTTTCGTTCATAATGACATCCGTGACAAGATCAAAGACATTGGCGAGTGCTTGGGCTTCAAGGCTACAACAGAAGTTACTGTTGCCAATGGCGCAAGAGTAGATGCTGTTTGGGAAGTCTCTATCGGCAACATGGGCAGAATCATCTACGTCTTTGAGGTGCAGACTTCTGGCTCTATTGACAGCCTTATCCTTAATCTGATGAAAGCCAAGAACAACAAGGCTGTGCAAGGCATTGTTGCGGTTTCTGATGCAGAGCAGATTGAGAAGATAAGGAAAGAAGTAGAATCTCTGGATGACATCAAAAAGGACATCAAGTATTGGGACTATACCGAAGTGCTTGAAGTCCATGAGGCTTTGCAGAAAGCCAACGAGAGTATTAATAAATTAGGACTTGTGCCTGTGAGTTTGTAGAGTCGCTTATGAATATGATGACAGACAATAGTAACGTTTTCCCGCTTAAATAATTATAATTATTATGAATAATAAACAAGATTTACCATATAATCCAAAATCGGCAGAGTCTATTGTTGAATATGGAAAGTTACTGCTTGGACATTCGCTGAAAGAATTGCATCCCGATGCAAAGATTTTTAATGGAAAAGGAGGCTTGGGTAATTCTGTGGAATATTTCCATTATGGATACGAACCAAACTCTGAGGCAGAACCTGATTTCGCTGGAGCTGGACTAGAATTGAAGTGTACGCCATTGAAGTTGTTAAAAGACAATAGCATGGCTTCAAAAGAACGCCTTGTACTGAATATCATTAACTATATAGAAGAAGCAGAAAAAAATTTCGAGACAAGTAGTTTCTGGCATAAGAACAAATTTCTGCTTTTGATGTTTTATCTACATGAATCAGGAGTAGATCCTGTTGATATGCTTTTCAAACTTATACGTACATGGAAATTTCCTGATGAAGATTTGAAAATTATTAAAGACGACTGGAATACAATACATTCATTTATTATTAAGGGAAAATCTGATGAGTTGTCAGAAGGCTTGACTTTTTATCTTGCCGCATGCATGAAGGGGAGTAAAGCAGGTGTGGAAATGAGACAGCAATATAATAGTGAAATACCCGCCCAACAAAGAGCATATTCTCTTAAACAAGGTTACATAAACAAGATAATACTGTCATCTTATCTTGAATCAGACATTATTCATCAGCTAAATCTGTCTCCCAAAAGATTAAAAACACTTCAAAAGAAATATTCAAATGACAGTATTGTAAAAAGTTTGAAAGCATATAAGAAAGGAGAGACTTTTGAGCAACTTATAGAAAGGAAAATGAAACCGTTCTATGGAAAAACTATTGCTCAAATAAGTGAGATGTTTTATATGGATTTTAATTACGCCTCTAAGGATTTGGCATATCATGTTTGTAGAGCCATTTTCAGAGTGAAGTCAAAGAAAATACAGGAATTTGAGAATGCTAATATAGTATTAAAAACTATTACTCTGGAAGCCAATCGAGATTTTGTAGTAGAATCTATGTCCTTTCCTTACATCAGATTTGTTGATATAGTGAATCAAGAGTGGGAGGAATCGGATTGGTACAAATTGCTATCTGCGAAATTCTTTTTCGTGGTTTTTCGCAAGTCATCAGATGACAAAAAACAGCACATGAAACTTGAGAAAGTCTTTTTCTGGAATATGCCTCATTCTGATCTGGAAGTTACAGAGGAATTGTGGATAGATACAAAACAGAAAGTAAAGAGTGGAGATTACGATAGTTTCATAACAACAAAAGAAAATGCTATTTGTCATGTTCGACCTCATGGCACTAAAGGTCAGACTGTATTAACGCCACAAGGAATAAGAGTACAACCCAAGTGTTTTTGGTTAAACAATGATTATATACTTAAAATTGTGAAACCACATATTGGTAAAATTAGTAAAAAAATAGAATAATGACTAAAGAAAAACGTAAGATTCGTGTAGTAGAATTATTTGCAGGTGTTGGTGGTTTCCGCATCGGACTTGAAGGCGCGTCTGATGCCTACGAAACTATTTGGAATAATCAATGGGAACCTTCTACCCAGCATCAAGATGCTTCATTGGTATATAGAGCAAGGTTTGGTTCGAAGGGACATTCAAATAAAGACATAAATCTTGTGCGGACTGCTGATATTCCTAATCACGATTTGCTTGTAGGCGGATTCCCGTGCCAAGACTATTCTGTTGCTGCCACGTTGAGTAAGTCTGGAGGTATTGAGGGCAAGAAAGGAGTGCTTTGGTGGCAAATTTATCGTATCCTTCAAGAGAAGGGGGATAATCGACCTCAATATATCTTTTTTGAGAACGTTGACCGTCTACTTAATTCACCTGCGACACAACGGGGGCGTGATTTCGCTATTATCCTTGCATCGTTAGCAGATTTGGGATATATAGTTGAATGGCGTATCATTAACGCCGCCGACTATGGAATGCCTCAACGCAGGCGAAGAACTTACATCGTTGGTTACAGACAGGACTCCATCGTCGCCCAGAAGATTAATCAGATGGAGGATTGGGTAGAATTTGACGGTGTGATGGCACAGGCATTCCCATTTAGAGTAAAGGAGGACACTCTTTCCATTTTCAATATTGAAGGCTCAATTCAAGACGTTTCGGCAAACTTTAATAAAGAAAAAAGGGATAGTCCTTTTGGTAATGCTGGACTGATGATGAATCGCAAGGTTTATTCCATTGATGCTGAAGCTGTTTATGATGGACCTTGCCAAACATTAGGTGGAAATCTTGTGGATGAAACTTTTGTGCCAGAAGAATTCTTTATTTCTGAGGAAGATTTGCCCAAATGGCAATATGAGAAGGGGGCAAAAAAGATAAAGCGAGTTTCCAAAGAAGGCTTTGAGTATGTCTTTTCAGAAGGAGGAATGGCTTTCCCCGATTATTTGGATAAGCCTTCCCGCACCATGATTACAGGTGAGGGAGGCACAGCTCCCTCTCGGTTCAAACATGTGGTACGGACACCATCTGGCCGTTATCGTCGTTTAATCCCTATTGAGTTGGAACGTCTGAATATGTTTCCGGACAACCACACTTTTCATCAAGAAGTCTCTGACGGTCGTCGAGCTTTCTTGATGGGTAATGCCCTTGTTTGCGGGATTATTGAGCAGATTGGAAAGAGTCTATATCGTTTCATCTATGACGAAGAACCCATTTCATCTCGCCCTATACACATATTGCGAGATTCAAAGCCTATGCTAGACTTGGCATTGTTTGCGGACGAGAAGATGGATTTAGTCGTAAACCGTCCGAAGAAGACATTTACACTTGACAAGACAAAGCATTTGCTTGTTGGCTATATAAAATCTGATAATGAAGAATATTTCTTGAAAGAAGAGCCGACAAAGATTTACTATACAGGCAAGACACGTTCTTTCCCTTCAACGATTGCACTCAACAAGCTATATTATTTTATGCCCTACATTAAAGGCAAAGGTGTGCGTGACCTCTATCTCATTCGTATTGCTCGTATTGGTACGAAGGCGGAAATTCATCCTAAGAGTAATGACATTGCCCCTCGATTAGTTTTTGAACTGGAATACCTACAAAGCCTAACCGAATATGTGCCAATTCGTCTGAATTTCTTGCGGACTTACACTGATACATTTGCAGGAAGAATTTTCAAATAGTCGAAGTGACAGAAAAAACCATATGATAGTTTAAGTATTACTGGTTAGCTCTCAGAAGTTAGTGGGTAACTGCAATATAGATAGTGGGCAACTCGGAATAAGAAGATAAACAATGAAAAAGGATAAAAAGTGACAACATACGAGAAAGTAATTTCTGATATCAACGGGCCTCTTGATGAAGAATCAAAGAAACAAAGCATAGCCCAGGCGCTTCTTTGTTCTGAAGTTACAGACGAAGAAATAACCCTTATGTTTACAAACATTTGGGTCGCAAGATTTATTGACTTCGAACTGCTGAAACAGTGCATAGAATATTATGCTAAGAAACAAAACATTATCCATTTGTTTGATCCTATTGGAGAAAGGGCTAAAAGTCTCCATAATAAGATACCTCATGAGTTAGAAAAATATGCTCTTGAACTTGTTATTTCCCCAAATGGATATGAAAGATTTATGGGAAGACATTTGTGGGATGAGTTTGAAATGGACAACTCCGATATTGACATTCTTTCTATGCATGAAGAGTTTCAAATGAGGTTCGCCTTATCTATTGTGCAAGACTTTATGTTCCCTCAAAAAAGGTTGAAAAAATTATTATCTCTTTTCAATTCACAATCAGAAAATGTTAGGAAAGTTTTACTGAAGGTGTTGCCGGATTATTCGCTGAACTATTTCGGAACGGTAAAGAATACATTTGAGCAACAATCATTTGTTAAATCAAATGAATTAGAAACTTTTAAAAACTTCTTAACCGCATACGATAAACGATTTGAACTTTGTAGAGAATGTAAAGAACTGTATTCAGAATACCTGTTCCCAGAAGAATATGACATTTGTCGTCGTGAGATTACTGAACATGTAAGAGAACAACAAAGAATAGCTTCAAAGAAAAATGGACCTGCTTTCTTAAAATTTATTCCAACAGTTGAATTGGGTAGAGGTGGAGGATGGCGTGACGAAAATGGAAAAGTATATCCGTTAGGTCATTTTTCTCTCTCACAAGAAATGCCAATGATGATACATTCATTAACTCCATTAGAAGAAAGAGAACATACGAATTTTATGTTTAAGGATTGGACTAAATTAGGAAAAAATGATGAAGCATAGAATTGTCAGAGATTATTTAGAATCCTTAAAGGAGGACAAGGAACTTGATTACATTTTTCCAATGCTTCTTGAAGCAATGGGATTTCGCATCGTGGCTACACCACGGAATTCAAAAGGACAATCACAGCATGGAAAAGATGTAATTGCTATTGGAAAAGGCGAAGACGGAATTTTATATCGATGGTATTTTGAATTGAAAGGTAATGCAGCAAAAGATATCAATGACAAAACGTACCAAGTTGAAGATGGAGTTCGTGACTCTATATTGGCAGCCAAAGATGCGCCATATGAAGATTCTTCAATTCCATCATTCAACAAGCTACCGTACAAAATAGTCTTTGTACATAATGGCGTTTTGATGGAGAATACAAGAATCACATTTGAAGGATTCCTTAAACGAGAATTTCCTAATGGTGGTTTTGAGCGCTGGCATATAGGCAGGCTTACCGAATTGTTTTCCAAGTACCTATTTGACGAATGCCTGTTTTGTGATGATGAAAGCTATACATTGTTTAAAAAGGCATTAGTCTTATTAGATGCACCTGGATGGAATACAACAGATGTTGACCGTCTAATTGATATTCAGTTAAATCACTGTAACTTTGAGAAAAAGAATCATCGAGAAATAGCTAAATGCTTATCCTCTTTGAATCTGCTTTTAGCTATTATATACAAATATGCTCAAGATGCTAAAAATCTACTGCCTGCCAAAATAGCTTCTGACAGAATTGTATTAAAAACATGGGCATGGATACTTAAAAACAATAAGGAAAAGTCCAAGATAGTGATTGATTTCTTCTCTAAAATTGTGGATCTTCATTTAGACATCTATTACAAATATATTAAAAAGATTGTCCCACTTGCTATTAGTTATAAAGGACTTTATATGTATCGCGGTTCTGATTCTGAAAAAGTGCTTTACCCATTAAGATGCTATGCATTCATGAACGATTTGCTTTATTTTTACATGGTATCATGCAATTTAAACAATCAAAATAAACAGTATCTTAATGCTGCTAAAAATACCATTTTGGAGGTCTTAAAAAACAATTCTGGCTTTGATGTCCCTTCATTGGATACTCATGCAATAACATTACAACTATTGTTGTCGTTTGTTTTTCGTTTTCCTCTTTTAGAAAAAGATGAAAAAATAATAATGGAGTTTTTCAAGCGACTTACCTTAAACGTTATAATTCGTAAAAATGAAAAGGATATGTTTCCTGAACTTCATGGGAACAGTAAACAGGTTGCAAAAAGCATATATAAGAAATCCCCAGAATATAGCGATTCTTCATCATTGTTTCTCATGACACTAATTGAGATTATTGCATGGGCTGATGCAGAGCCATTATATACTATGCTCCGAGAGAAGATAGAAGAGACAAAAGTAAATCTACAAGTCTCATATCCTATAGAGTCTGACGATTTGGAAATAAAACTATTTGAGCATCAGCTATATGATGAAATGGTAGTCCACACAAACATAAAATTGCCAGAAAGCCTTGAAGAATTCAACAAAAGTTATAAGAAACGGTATAACTCTATTGATTTCCGAACTACAAAAACTAGGTTTTGGTTTCTAACGATTCTCGCTCACATACATTATCAAACAGACCTGTTTCCTGATTACATGAATCTGGGATTCTTGGAGCCTTTAAAGCTCAATGTTCAAAACGATTAATTAAGTAAGCAATATGGCAAGAGAAGACGGAACATACTTTTTGATGGTCGATTACAGATCTCCCGATGGAATAGGTACGCATCACATTTCTATTCAATATGGTAATGGGGAAGCTCATCTTTTGATGTGTGATTATGACAATGATTGTTGGGCTCCTGATGGTACTCCTATCATGAACTTTGGCGAGATGACAGAGAAGCAAATATTCGATGTTGTTAGGAAGGCACATATATATTATTCTTCTCTTAACGAAGGCGATAATTATCGTCTTAAGCATCTGAAACTGGATTGTGGCCAAAATTTTAATTCCATTTACAGGCCAATATTCACATATAATCTTACGGAAGACTTTCAAGCCACATCACAAAGCGAGACATCTTTCATAGAGTGCTACAAAGACCTACCCATTAATAACTTCCAAGATTATTCAAATCAATTGCGGCAGTTAGAGATAATCCTCGACGATATGGCAGAAGTGTTTAAAACTGTTGCACCCAGCCATAAGCAACTTAGCGTTTACGGACATGCCATTAGGAACATTATTATTTTAGCTTGCACTGAATTGGATGCAAGAATGCAGAGCATATTAGTAAACAATGGAGTACAATCCATGGGAAAACATTTTGAGATGTTGGATTATTACAAATTGAAAGATGCATTAAAGCTGGATGAATATGAGTTGTCTTTTTATAGATATGGTGATTTAGGAACCTTTTCGCCTTTCTCTACATGGGAGAATAACGAACAGTTATATTGGTATCAAGCATACAATCATATAAAGCACAATCGTGAAAAACATTTTGCTGAAGCGAAATTATTCAATGCGCTTAATGCTATCATGGCTTATGCCATCATTCTAATTGCCCAATATGGGTATAGGAATGATTTATGGCGTGAGACTGTTGGTAAAATCATTCATGTAGAAAAAGAGCCAAGGTGGGATTTGGAAGATTTTTATATGAAAAGTCTAGAAGGCCCAAGGCCAGTTCCCTTCCCTTTTCAACAAGAAGAGTAATGGTGATATCTGAAATAATGAAGATTAATTGTTTATCTTTGCATACGATATGGACAATACAAACGAAATAGAGATGTTCTCACCGGAAGAGATGCAATCGCCCTTTGAGGCTATCAAAGAGACGGATGGTGAAGGTCGTGAGTGGTGGAACTCGCGTAAGTTAGCTCGACTCATAGGTTACCAGAAGTATTGGAACTTCGAACGGTTGATGGACAAGGTATCCTCTTTTCTGCAGCAAGAGAAGGGTTTGGACCTGAAGGAGCATATGGTGGAGATAGAGGAGATGGCGCAATTGAATAACGGTGGCTATCGACAAGTGAAATCCATCAGACTGTCAAGAACTGCTTGTGTGGCAATAGCCTTGAACGCTGACCAGAAGAAACCTATTGTAAAAGCTGCAAAGGAATATTTCACCAGTAAGATGAACGCTCAGGAGCTGGCCACAAGCGTTGAGGGTAACGTTTTGATATATCGTTCGAGTACTGGAAAAGTGAATGTGAACGTGCTTTTCAGTCAGGAAACCTTTTGGCTGTCGCAGAAGCGAATGTCTGAGTTATTCAACGTGACAATACAAGATATCAGTTATCATTTGCTACAAATCAATGATACGGGAGAATTGCAATTGTCCACAGCAATCAAAAAAATTTTGAATCCGTCGGACAATTGCGATGAACAGGGCGTTCTGCTGTATAATCTGGATGCGATT
>ERZ842401.8043-NODE-8043-length-10538-cov-18.108461_pt1 | contig 10538 bp, 9 predicted proteins | sample MGYA00521270_ERZ842401 | MGnify/ENA primary metagenome ERZ842401 (study PRJEB31892, sample SAMEA3878208) | bioreactor metagenome | biome: Moose rumen | place: Sweden | collected 2011-10 | study: EMG produced TPA metagenomics assembly of the PRJEB12797 data set... | reverse complement strand
ACTCACGCTTTGTCGGAATATGATGGCGGTAAGCATTGGAACGGACTGAGGCTGCGCTCATTCCAAACAGTTCCTGAGCTTCCTTCATAGTCAGCCACTCATTGACGGCCTCCACATCAGCCGACTTGCCAAACAATGCATCCATGTGCTTGCGGCTGTAGTAGTTCATTCCCGCTATACGGCAAACTGGTACTTGGTTCCGCTTGGCCGAAGTATAGAGCCACGACTTCTTGACCTTGTAGATACGCATGACCTCTTCGCCGGAAATGTAATCAAGCACCTCATCCACCAGATTATTACTCTGGTAATTCTTGGCACTCGCCTTTTCTTTCTTTGTCGTTGAAACAGCGGACTTCTTTGGCCTGTTCGTAGGCAGCACTCTGTGATACGGATTCCCTGCCAGCATCTTCTCAATATCAGCTTTCCGTATAAACGCCATCCTGCTGCTGATTCTTGATGCGGCCAGTTTACCCTCGTTCACCAACTTGTAAACATATTGCCGCGAACACCCCATAAGTAACGCAGCCTTAGCAAACGTCAGATACTCCTGATTCTGCAACCCAATCACAGGCTCCACGGCATTCATAAAATCCTGCTGCCGTTTCTTCCGCGCCTCCTTCGCTTTCGTCTGACACTCCTCGCAGCAAAACTTCTGCATTCCGCTCCTTGCCACAAACTCCTTCCCACAATACTTGCACTTTCTAACTTGCTTCATTTTCTTGTCACTTTTGATGGTTCAACGTACATTTTCTTTTTCCCTACCGTTGAGTCAACCATGCTTCACGTTCGTCACCCTATGTCAACTCCGTCCGCGTCGTGACTCTCTCTGAATCCGTTCGTCCTGTTTTGTCACCCTTTGCACCCCGTCGTAACCCATTGTCAACTGAGTCCACAGAATGACGATTTTCAGGCCTCGTAAATTCCTCGCGGTAGAAATACGTTGCAAAAATATACTGAAATTCGGTTACTACCAAATTCCAACCATCAAGTGTTAAAAATCAAAAGTTATTGAAAATGAGTGCTTTACAAATAATTAGTATTAGATATTCCTGGTTATTTATACCCGTTTAGATACTGGACACAATTTCAAAAGGCGCTGACTGATAGCAAGGTTAGAATTACCTAACTTTTCATAAACCCTTGCCTCAAAGAGAAGAAGTTTCTTATCAATAGCCTTCTTCTCTTCTCCCTCCTTGGAAATGGTTATAATTTGACATACTACATCGTATGCCTCATCATATCTACCAAGCTCATACAGAGCACGTCCTTTGATGAACATTGCTTCCAGACATTGCTTTCTGTTGAGTACCATATCTGCATAACCTACAGCCTCTTCATAGCGATTTCCATAAAGACAGATAACTGCATTGATAAAATAGCAGGTCATACTACAATCTTTTAAGATTTCCATCTTTTCTGTCATACCTTTCAGAATAGCATCATCGAGCATTATGTCAAACATCATCTTGGCCTTTAGCGCAGCATTACGATAGTCACTTTTTCGTATTTTTTCAACAACCTGCTCTATACAGGTCTTTACAGCCATATCATAGTTCTTTGCGCTTTGATATTTATATATAGCCTCGCCAGACTCTAACTCATCATTAATCATGCTTACATCATTAAATGAATTGGCGAACGCCCTTACCTCCTGATTTTGGGTAACGTGATGCGGACGGATAGGATTACTGAGAGTGAGACCATTAAGAGAGCGCAAACGACTTACTGCTACATATGCTTGTCCTGCCTGAAATGTTCCGCGAGTCAAGTCAAATTGCATTCTGTCGAATGTCATTCCCTGTGATTTATGAATAGTTATAGCCCAGGCAAGTTTTAATGGATACTGAGTGAAGGCTCCCACAACCTCTGTTTCCATCTTTCGGGTCTCACGATTATATTTGCTCTGCATATTCTGCCAAGTAAATTTCTCCACAGTTATCTCTATGCCATTCTCCAACATAACACATATCTGGTTTTCCTTCAATTTTGAGACCTTACCTATAGTGCCATTCATATATACGGCTGTAGGATTGTTGTGGCAGAAAATAACTTGAGCACCTTCTTTCAGTTTGAGAGTCTCCAACACAGGAGCATCATTTGGTTTGAAGTCATCAACTATTGTTGCCTGATAGCAAAACTCCTCCCCTTCAATGGCATTCAATTTCTCGTCATTGATATTCTCTGCCATATATTTGAATGGCGTCACAGTTACAGAGAAATCCCTTTCTGTATCTTCCTTGGCCACATGCTCATTCAGCAATTCCAAATCCTCATCCTTAATTTCTCCATTACGCATCTTATTCAGGATGTTAAGGAATTCTTCATCTCTCTGACGGTATACCTTCTGAAATTCTATCTTTGGAAGATTCATTCTCTTCAAGACAAAGGCTTTGTAGAAGAATGGAAGTCCTGCACCATACAGGTCGTGAAGCATCTCAGCATCCGCAGTCCCCTCTTTTACTACAGGAGGTAGCTGAAATAAATCACCAACAAAGATAACCTGCTTTCCACCAAAAGCCATATTAGTATGGAATACCATTCGCAGACATCTGTCCATACCATCCACCATATCACTTCTTACCATCGAGGCCTCATCTACAATAATGGTATCAACCTCTCTAAGAAGTGCTTCATTATCTTGAGATAATTTTATCTCCGTATGAGGACCTATTGCTTGCATGGGGAAGCCAAAGAATGAATGCATAGTCTGGCCACCAACATTAACAGCAGCGATGCCAGTAGGAGCTAACAGCAAGAAATTCTTATCGATTTCCTTTCGGATAAGTTTTATAAATGTCGTCTTACCCGTTCCAGCTTTTCCTGTAATGAAGAGACTCTTGTTGGTTTTCTTCACCAGATCAAATGCCATTTGCTGTTCAACATTGTTCTTGTCGAGTTCTAATAATTCCTGTGTCATAATTCTTATATTTTGAGGTTCTATTTACCTATAATGACAAAAATAAGAAAAAGGTTAACTCGAAAAATAATAACTATTTTTTAGTAGTGTACTGATTTATTAGTTTGTTAAGTTTCTCTCTATTGTAGCCCATGTCATTAGCAATATTATACAAAAACTCATAAGCCTCTGATTTACCAGACATCTTAGTTAAGTCATAGCAAGTGAGCAAAATAAACTCTTTTGACTTTACATCCTTGATAGTAAGTATAGTATCTATCAGTTTATCTGCATCCTGATATTTTGGTAAAGCTGCTATAAGAGTTTCTTTATAATTATCAATGCCAAAGAATATTGCAGATTGATACGAGACCATATATGCTGCACCATCAGTTGTGAGGTCTTCATTATAACCAGCAAAGAATGCAATTAGGCAAATGGCAGCCTCTTTCTGCTCTAATGTTACTGGCACACTTTGTACCACTTCTTCTATGATAGGTTCATTTTCTACAGGTTTACTAATATCCTGTTGCTTTGGAGTTGTTGATACAGGAACTTCTTTTTCAATTGTTTTATTATCTTCTCTTTCTCTTTTTAAGTAAAGGAAAAGGCCACCTAGTCCAATAAAAAACAAAGGACCAAAAACGCTATCTCCTTTAGAAGCTGCACCAAGGAATGACAAAATGCCCAAAACAATTAATATCCATCCAATAGTTTTCATAATATTACTCTCCTTTCTTCTCTTCTTTATCTAATTTCTTTGAACAAGCAACAGCGATTAAGCCAATAAATAAATTTATTAATGACAGACCAAAAGCCCATCCAAAACCAATTTTGCGGGTTCTACCCCAACAACCAACTGCGTATGCCAATGATACTGCAATAACTAAGAAAAATAATGTTTCCATAATTTTAATAAAAATTTTAAAGTGAATAATAATGTTTGTTTCTACTTATAATGACTGAAGCAAGGAAAAGGTTAACTTCTAGCTGCAAGCCGAGCCTATTCCGCATATTATCATACCAATAATTGCAATAATTACTACTGACATAATTTGAATCAGAATTGCTGATCCAATAAATCCGAGAAAACTGTCTGAATGATAAATTTCTTCACCAGCTTTGTTAACCATTGTGTAACGAGTCTTTCTTTTCATAATAATTTAAATTTAAAAGTGAATATTAATGTCTGTTTCTACTCTATAATGACAATAGGAACAAAAAGGTTAACAAAATTTTTTACAAACATAAAAAAAGAGTAGCCGCCTGGCTACTCCTTAATAATATTTATCCATTTTCTTTGTAATATCTATGTTAGCTTAGTTCTATAATGTATTTTGCAGAAGAAAATAAATTTACATAATCTTTATCTACACATTCCTCACTTCTATAATATTTCGTGTTATTATATTTACAATGATACTTTATTGCATCACATAATTCTTTAGCCACATTATCCATCTCTTCAATAGGCATAAGATTCTTCATATAAACTTTAAAAGAATTTTGCACTCCACTCTTAATACCATTAATGATTTCTTCAACATGATTTTTCCAAGGAATATTTTTTTCTGTAGGATTCTTGTGGAAAACAACTTCTATATTTTTTGTTTTCATATTCTTTTTATCAAATATATTTATATTACCGCAACTAGTTGTAAAAGAACGTCTTATACATCTCGACGGATTCGGTGCAAAGATGCAAAGAAATTCGGAGTCCACCAAATATTTTAAGAAAAATTTAATCTATGATTACAAATCCAGCCCAATAATATGGATCTGGGTATCTATCACGAACTATTTGTTGTGCATGTCTAAATGATTGATATTTGTTTTTTGTTTTCAATAATTCTTCATAAAAAGATTTCATCATCAATGATGTTGCTAAATCATCGACATTCCACAACGAGACAATAACGGACTTTACACCTGCTAATTTAAGTGAAAGCGGCAATCCCACTATACCATATAAAGAGTTGTAGTTGCCTGTACCTGTTTTGCATGCAGCGAGAGAGACAATATCTGTAGATGATAAATCCATATAGGATATTTCTTCTGAGGTTAAAATGCCATCTTCGACATTTGCTATTTGAGTTTCACCTTTCCACACGCGATTTGCACCAGCCATCATTAATCCTGTCGATAACATTGCTGAAGTATATTTATTGTAGCCTGTCAAATTTGAAGAGAAACCATTCTTCTTTATTAAATCTGGCGAAAAACTATAGGTTAAGTTGAATCCATGTGTCGCGAAATGAATAATGCTTGGGGAACAACCGTTTAAGGATTTAAAAGATTCTTCATTCGCTTCAATTCCTTTTTTTATTTTTACATTTATACCAGAATTTTTCATAATTGAATAAATTGAATCAGCTTCCTCACCAGCCGCATTAAGTTGACACAGTTTTCCCCTTTCAACAACATCTCTCACATCCAAATGTTTTATATCATGTAATTTCTCATATTTTGCTGCTTCTTTTTTCAATTTGTTTTCTGAAGAATCAAATGCTACTCCTCCATATACAACAGCACTTTTATAATCCTCTTTGTAATTTTTTTTATTACATAACTCATTCGTACTTGTTAATATAAATAGTTCATATTTATCTGAAAGCACTTGACCATGTTCATTTTTTATAAAATTGAAATTCACCTGATTTAGTGCGTCACATAGAGATAAATATATACGTGTTTTCCCAAACAATTTCGGTTCTATCTTTTTCCAAAACTTATGATATAGGTTATTAGTTCGTAAATATAATTCATTGACTAAAACAGGGTCAAAGCTTAATGCACTCGCTAACTCATTACTAAATTCTGGAACATTATCTAACAATACACACTCAGGGGCTATAGATTCCTTGTTAACAATTAACGCCGCATACTCTCCAGCAGTATTATGCCATTCTTCTATAGGAAGGATTTTTACAATTTCAATAGCAACTTCATTTGGTGCCAAGGCATCTCTAACGTCCTCCCATGTATTTATATGATTCCTTATTATATCTTCTATTGGTATCTTTGAAGTCATTAATCTCTGTTTTGTCATCAAACTATCAGCCCAATTATTTATTTCTTCTTCATTATGGATACCTTCGTATATTATTTTTCTTTTTATAGAATCTATTTCATCCATTAAAATAGAAAGTTCTTTATTCTTAGATTTACGAGTCTCATCCCTAATCATTTTATCAGAAGAAAGAAAAATATTTTTGTAAAATAGAACATTATCATAGCACAAAGAACAAACATCGGGATTCTCATTGTATTTCTCTAACAGATACATATCAAGGGACAACTGAGATGAAGTATTATTAAACATTTCAGTTCTCTCTATCTCAGAATAATAACCTAAAGATTCTATGGCTGTTCTCTTTAGGAAAGCATCACGCTCCAAAATATCATTGATTAATGAGGAATCATTATGCTGCCACAAATATTTTTCTATATCTTCCATAAAGGAAAATCGTTGGCTTTGAGGAATTCGCTTATCATTTTTAATTTCAATTTTATATTTTACTGCATTTATATAATCATGTCTAATTAGTGATAAAAATAATAGTCCATGTAATGAAGCATTATATATCTGAAATTTGCTTGGGTTGTTTTTATATTTCTGATATAATTCTAAATATATATTATAAGCTGTATTTTGTGAATCAGAATTATCAGAAGAATATACTAATGCTTTAATTGATAAAATGTCATCTAATATAGTTGGGGTAATACTATATTTTAGTTCATTTGTCAAAATGTTCCAGCTATTATCGATAATCTCTTTTGATTTTGTATAATCTCCTTTAAAATAATAACATTGAGCTAAAGTCCCTAATAGGGTTATATAATCTGTATCCAAAATATTGCTTTTTTCATATGAGTCTTTACTCATATTCAAGGTATTAATTGCATCATCAAGCAATCCTCTACAAGCATTAAGCCTTCCATGAAAATAATAGATGATGTTGGCGTACGCAGATTTAATATCGTTTTTCTTATAAAAAACATATAGTCGGTTTAATAGTTCATCCATCTGGATTAGCAGGTTATTTGCAAGATAAAAGTTCGCTAATGATTTGAATATCCTTATATATTGAAACTCATTAAAATTAGAAGAACTATTCTCTAACCTTGTTAGTTCACTCAACATTCTTTGATGCACAATACTATCAGGTTGTATAGCAAGTTTAAAAATACAACCATCTATAGTCAGATCGCTATTTTTATAAAGGGGATATTCTATATCTTCTTTCTCCAAAGTCAATTTATATAGATAAAGACTTTGCTGAATTTGTTTCATTAGAATATCAGGTATTGAATCTATTTGTTGCAATGTTCTAAGTGACATTTCACAGAAACATATTGCATCCTCCCATCTTGACATAGAATATGATATTTGACTACGCTGATAAAGAGTTGTACAGTAATCTATAGAAATTTCCTTCTTATTTTGCTCTAAATAAGATAAATATAAATCATTAAATGTTTCTGCTTCTTTAAAATTATTTGTTCGAATAAAATAGTCTGTAGATAATATGAGAAAATCTATATATGACTTTGTAAGTCTTTTATCTTTGTTTTGTTCGTAATCGTCATAAAGTGAATATATGCAACTATCCGTATAATTAACATTATAATTTAAATAATATGATTCAAAAATATTATACAACTTAACAGAGTCATTGATAGCAACATTATTACCATATATCTGTTGTCCTATTAGTATATATAATAAGAGAACAATTTTTCTCATATTTAAATCTTTTTACGCAGAATCCTAACTTTATTTCCCATAGTCGTTTCCTCTGGATACATTTTTTCCATTTCTTCCAATATATCCTTTGCCTTTGCCTTCTCATACTTTCTTAAATAGCCTATAGCAAGATTCCATCCAATGTATGAAGCATAATCGGTATAATCGTTATAGGTGTCTTGTTTTGCAAGTTCCCAAAGTGTGGCAAGGCGGGAAGTCGTATTATCCAAATCTTTGCCTTCTGCTACATTATTGAATAAGGTTGTAAGTTCTTCCTCTACATCAGCATTTGAATCTCCTCTGATGATAGATGACATTGGGAAATCATTGGCATGCAATCTACCAAGGCTGGTCGTGTCGTAATAATCGTATGACTTGAAGCCAATGAAAACAACAAATAATATTGATGCAGCAATAGCTAGCCATTGAGCATAGTGTCGCTTGCTGCCTGTAACTTTAGTGGCAATTCTTTTAATTGTTTGCTCATCAGCCTGGCGAAATGCGTCTTTCAATTCATTATCTGCTTGTTTCATGCCTTTAACAAGCCTAGCTTGGGTGATTGCCAAACTACGCAAATCTTCATCTTTCTTAAGTTCTTCTATAAAAGCTGACTCTTCGTCTACATCCATTTTACCTTGCATGTAACGGCTAATTCTATCGTCATTTAGAAGGTCTTTTTCTTTTACTGTATCTTCTATATATGTCATCGTATTTGTTTATAATCTTCTTATATTCAACATTAAACTTTTCACGGAATTTCTTTGCACATCGATGCTTTGTAACTTTTACATAGCCCTCACTCTTATAATACATTGAAGCTAGTTCCCTTAATGAATAACCATTTCCATAATAGCCCCATAACAATTTATCACAAGGGGATGGTAGATTGCTTATGATTGTATTAACCAAAGCTTCTTTTTCTTCTTGGTATTTATTATAATCTTCATCTAAAGCTAGTATTGTTTCAACTTTATCTGGCAAGAATTGAATTATATCCTTGTCTTGATCTTGTTTATATGACAGATCCGCCAATTTGCTTTTACTTCTGAGTAACTCCATCGTTTTGTTCCTACAGATAGTCATGAAATATTTGGCATTGGATTTGCTTGGCGTCCCTATACAATCATCAATATCCACCTTATTCTCCTTGATGTTCTTCCAAAGAAGAACGAGTGAGTCTTGAAACACATCTGAACTCTCTTCATTTGTTATAGAATATCTGCTTTGTAAATAGACTCGTGTTATTTGCCATTGTTCTTTGGCAAACTTCTCAAGTCTTTGCTCAATTTCGTCTTTATGTTTACGTAAACTGATAATCATACTACAATCTTTAAAGACTGGTTTCTATTACTGGGTGTTGCTGTGGTAGTCGGACATCTTTTCTCAGATTATTGTACACTTTCTCCGTCCAAGATACATTCTTTTCCAATTTTATTGTTTGCAGTGTCTTATTTACATAATAAGATAGTGATCCGTAATATTTACCATTCTCAAGTATTTCTCTATTCTTTTCGAATGACCTACATGCTTCAAGAATACATATGTTTGCTATACTGACAGACTTCTCTATCTTTATCTTACTACGTTTGCTCTGTTCATTCATGCGAGGAGCGAATGGTTTATTAGATTTTGAAAAGCCGCTATTAGTTCCTCTGATTACGACACTATCCTCCTCATCATCCCCTCGATAAGAAGAACCCGCATGACAAGCATCAATTATAACATATACAAAACCTTGGGGACCTAACTTACTTCTAATAGTTTTCAGGTAGCCATTAAGTTCATCATCTGTAATGTGGTTCTCACCCTCATATTTTCCTTTCTGATATACTTTCTTTGCATCAACAGGAACCAGAGCTTCATCCCAACCATCTTCTTCATCCCCGTTCATGTCTTCTACAGGCTGACCATGACATGAAAAGTGAATATAAACAATGTCGTCAGGCTGGCAGCTTGAGGAAAAAGATTTTAGTCCTTTCCTGATATTATTAGCTGTAGCGGATTTGTTACTAAGCGAGGTTATCTTAAAACCTTGTTTTTTAAGCATTGGAGTCAGTAACACTATATCATTTGCTCCATGAATATTGCTCCACTCATTATCAGATTTTGAGACTTTTGCAGAATTATTATAATCAGATATACCAACAAGAAAAGCTTTCCTCACTTGAGAAGAAACCTCCACGAGACTCATTAGCAGAACAACTATTAACGTAACTCTTTTTATGTTAGTATTTTTAGGCATATATGTATAGGTTAATCACAATAACACTGCAAAATTAAACAAAATATTTGAATCTCCAAAAGAAAAAGGGCAAAAATAAACAATTAGGGTTATGTTAACCTTATGTTGGTGTTATATTGAAAGACTCTAATCGAACTCATATTCAGGGCAAGACAGACTGAAAAATCCCTCATCTCTCCCATAATCGTTGGAATTGCCAGTATTTAAGGGGGATTGGGCATGGGAGAGATTTTTTCAATCTCTCCCATATCTCTCACCTCTTCTCCCCCTAATTTGAAGTTGAGAGTTTAGAGTTGAAAGTTGAGAGGCAGTTTAAGAGTTTAAAAGTTTAAGGAATTTAAAGTCGATAACCGATATACGTCAGCAGAGGTTTTTGGTTAAAAGGGAGAGATGGAGGGGGAGATAAAGGGGGAGAAAAATTTTACAAAGTCCCCATAAATACTTGGCTCACGGCGCTCTGATGGGAGAGATGGAGATGTTTTCAATAAATGGCGTTTAATTTTCAATAACCAGCCCTTATTAAAAATTAAGCATTAAACATTAAACATTCTTTCAGTCGGGCGTTCAAACCCTTGGTGAAAGCGGACAAGCCGAGTGTCTTTTTTTAAATAAGGTTGACACCCAAAGTATTAAAAACAATGAGTGACAAC
>ERZ842401.8041-NODE-8041-length-10539-cov-6.523083_pt1 | contig 10539 bp, 4 predicted proteins | sample MGYA00521270_ERZ842401 | MGnify/ENA primary metagenome ERZ842401 (study PRJEB31892, sample SAMEA3878208) | bioreactor metagenome | biome: Moose rumen | place: Sweden | collected 2011-10 | study: EMG produced TPA metagenomics assembly of the PRJEB12797 data set... | reverse complement strand
CACCACGAAAATCTAATAGTTCCTGCTCGGTTACTTCTAAATCACAATTACTTAATTTTCTAACATTGAATTGATTGTCTTTTACTTTTTTTACTAAAAAAGTTGGTGTGCCTGTTTCAAACCAATAAGACCCAAAATCCTTGCTACTAAAACATTTGAACAAACTAAACGGATTATATATTCCATCTCCATTTGGATGAAAATGATAACCGTCATATAACTTTTGAAGTTTCTCTCTGCATTCATCTGGCTTAAGATTTTGTATTGCTGCCAATTCTTCTATAGCCTCTTTACAAAAATAATCCAGTTCACTATCAGTTATTCCACAAATTGCAGAATAATCCATATCTAACGAGATATCATTTAATTGGTTTAAATCACTAAAAATACTGACTTTATTAAATTTTGTTACACCCGTTATAAATACAAATTTTATATATGCATCGTAACTTTTAAGAGTCCCAAAAAAGCCTTTAAAAACAGCCTTATTATGTTCTTCCAGCCCCAAATTCTCCATAGTTTCAAGTAATGGTTTATCGTACTCATCGACTAGAATAACTACTTTTAATCCTGTTTTTTCATTGACACTAGCTATCAGGCGCCTAAATCGCTCGTCTAAAGATTTATCGTTTCCAGAAATATTATATATTTTCTCCCATCTTTCAAGATGTTCATTTAAAACAGCTTCTAATGCACCTTCTTCACTATAATTTTTCCCATTAAAATCAAAATAAAACACTGGAAATTCTTGCCATGCTTCAGGATTAGATTCCTCTAAATCAAAAATCTTTAACCCTTTAAAAAGTTCCTTTTTACCTTCCCAATATGCCTTAATAGTTGATAATAATAGACTCTTCCCAAATCTACGAGGACGACTTAAAAAATATTGTTTTGAATTATGAACTAAATTATAGATATACTCAGTTTTGTCCACATATATGTAGCCATCTTCACGAAGGCCCTCAAAAGTTTGTATACCTAATGGATATCTATAAATGTTTGCCTTTTTCATGATATTCTTCCTCGTTATCCACGAATCTAAAATTGTTTTTGCAGCAATTTATTTATGTACATTTGCGGTGGTTTCACCTTCGGCGACACCTTCGGTGGCGTCCTTTGTGAATATGACGCGCAAAGTCATCAGGATGAGCTGTATATCAAGCAGCACTGATGCATTCTCAACATAAATCATATCAAGCTTCAGTTTGTCGTAGGATGTAGTGTTGTATTTGCCGTAAACTTGGGCGTAACCTGTAAGGCCTGCCTTGACGCGGGTGCGGAAGGCAAACTCCGGTACATCGCGAACGTATTCCTCAATGATTTCTGGACGTTCCGGACGAGGTCCCACAATAGACATGTCACCCTTTAGGATGTTGAAAAACTGTGGTAGCTCGTCGATACGAGTGGCACGAATAAAATGACCTACGGGCGTAATCCTGTCATCGTTTTCGCTGGCAAGACGGGCTTTTCCATCCTTCTCAGCATCGGTAATCATAGAGCGGAACTTCATGATTTTGTACTTGCGACCACCCATAGTACAGCGGGTCTGTTTGTAAAATACAGGGCCTCCGTCGTATTTGTGGATAGCAATCGCTGTGATAATCATGATTGGAGATGTGATAATGATTCCTATACCTGAAATCAAAATATCACCTAGTCGCTTTATAGTGGCTGAAATGCCATCCATGCCTATATTGCGACACAAGTATAGTGGAGTATCGAAAAGATTTACCTCAGTTGAACCCTTTATCAAAATATCAGAAATCTTTGGTGTGAAATACACTCGCTTGCCTGTGGCAAAACATACCTTTACAATGTCATTTCGCTTTTCAGATGGAACATCGTTTATCAGCACAGCATCATATTTCAGCAACTCTTGCTGTATCTTTTCTAACGGCTCGCCACAACTCATTTCACCTGTGATATGGTATTTGTCTGCGCGCTTGTTCATCTTTGCCACTAGGTCATTTTCGTATTCACCGTATATATTTAGGATAGAAAATGGTGGGAATACCTTGCGATAGAGCTTAGTTGCAAAATATGTGACGCACAGTACAGCTAATGCATCGCATAAAGTTAAAAATATGATGTATCCAAATGTCACCCAAACCAATGCCTTTACACGGGTCATCAAAATAACAATGATAAATTCCAATACATTTACAAGTCCCATGGCAATAGCCTGCGACATGGTCAGTATAGAAATTCTGCCACTTCCAAATCCAAAGCCCTTGAAGGTGTTTATCATAAGGATTATCAAAACCGTATATAGGCTTATCATCAAATAGTTACCGATACTTAGGAATCGCTGTCCCATCAGCATCTGCAATCTTAAATACCACATAACGCCAAAGAGCGTGGCTAGTACTACGACTAAACCCACGCTACTTACGAAGCGAAATACTCTTTTTCTAGTTTCTATGTTTGTTACGTTATCCATAATACTCCTGTTAGAAGCTCTTGTTCATATCTACATTCCCCTTGATTCCAGGAACAGAACCCTTACTAGAATATTGCCACATATTCTTTCTGCCAGAATATGTACAAGATGTATTGTACTGAGCAATCCAGATGCTGCATGAAGAAGGTATTGCATTTGCATTCATTCTAGCTGTCATCCAGTTTTTACTGCAATATAAACCTGCCTTGTATCCAGAAGACTGAACTGTAGATACGAAAGCATTTACTATGGCCATACGCTGATCTACTGAAAGCTTACTCTGTCCGCGAACAGTGTCTTCCATGTCCAGATAGATTGGATATGAGCATCCACCAGCTTTAGATGTCATAGCAACAGCCATTGATGCCTCTTGAACGGCCTCTGCCTCGCTTAATGCTGTAGAGTAGATATAAACACCTACATTTATTCCAGCAGCCTTTGCTCCTGACATGTTCTTGTAGAAGTAAGGGTCCTCGTGAAGCTGTCCATCGTACATTCCTCGGTAACCGCATCTTACGATTGCAAAATTAACTGCAGATTTTGCAGACTTCCAATCGATATTTCCCTGATATTTAGAAACATCAATACCATTGCCCTTTATAACTAGAACACCATCAGATCCAAAGCTATATTTTACTCCTTGAATTACCTGGTCTCCTGTGACCTTGTTGCCATTTTTATCGAAGAAATATGTATTTCCGTCTATTGACTGCCAGCCATAGTAAGTGTATGAAGCTTGCTTGTAATAGTATGTCTGACCAGCCTTGTAATCTGCTACTGTTGCTGGCTTTGTAAGCGCTTCATCCAAGAAGAGCTCATTGCCAGATTTGTCCTTGAGGCGGTCTGTGCTAGCTGTGCCAAAGCCTGATACTGTATATGTGACTGTCAAACCACTGTCAGTTGCGCCGTCGCTAAATGTTGCTACACCCTTTAATGTGTAATCGCCATCTTTGGTGGCAGAGAATGTGCCCTTGCCATCTTTCATAGTCACAGCTGTTCCATTTACAGTCACTGAACCTACATTAGTAGTGGCTGAAATGGTAAATGTGCCTGCCGAATATGACATATCAAGTGTGGCTGTCTCTGTTGTATCAGTTGTTGCAGCTGTAAGAATGCCTCTAACCGCAACTGCACCATTTATCTTAGTCCTGCGAGCTTCTGTATTAGTCTCTGTGGTGACACCTTCTGAACCGCCCTCTGTGTCTGAGTCTGACTTTGTCTCTGTATCAGTATCAGATTTATTTTCTGTGGTATCAGAGTTTCCACCCTCGCTTGAACCATCTGATGTACCTGAACCCCCTGACTCACTGTTTCCTGAGGATTTCTTGGTATATTTAAATGTTATTATTACATCCTTTTCTCCAGTAACATTTTGTGAAGCCGGAGCGTCATATCCATCAATGGCCTTAGGTGTTACTGTTATTGTTTCACCCTTTTTGACCTTTGTATCGTTTGTAGAATCTGCTAACTTGTTGCCATCCTGGTCTACGTAATTGATTGTGACTGTATATGTGGTTACAGTTGCTTTAACCACGTGGGTAACCTTTGTATTTCCACCTGATTTTACTGTAGCTTTGCTAGAAGATGCTGTACTTGTTGGAGCAGCTACATCGGTAGTAGCTTTGGCAGAACCGCCACTTTCCACCTTTTTAGACTCAACAAACTCTACCGTATCCTTTAAAGTTTCCTCTACTGGCACCACTTCTGTCTTCTGTCCATCCTCTGAAGCCACATCTTTTTTAATCTGCTTGGTGATTTCCTTTTGAACCTTAAACTCTACCTTGTCTTTGACATTAGCGTCTGTAGTGTAGCTAGCGGGCTCATAGCTTACTTCAGAATCTATATCATTCATGAGGCACAGTACATAATCTCCTGGCTCCATTTCTGTCTGGGCTATAACTCCATCTTCGTCATCATCTGTATATACCTCACCCTTTGCTTCCTGCAGGGCAACTGTATATGACTGAACCGCAGTCTCTTTATCTAAGATAAGCTGATACAATGGGTCGTCTGTGACATCTGTTGTCTGGGTTTCGACTACATCTCCGTCTTCATCTGTTACGGTAACTGCCACATTTCTATCTCTTAAAATCTGACGGATTTTGGCTGCATCACTTGGAAGAGCGGATGAATCAACTCCGATTGAATCCCCATCTTCTGTCTCAGCAGATTCTGTTGAATCTGAAGCTGCATCATCTGATTTAGCCTTTGATTCTTCTGATTTTTTGGCATTTTCTGCTGCCTGTTCAGCTGCAGCCTGTGCAGCTCCATTTTGTTTAGCCTGCTGTCTTTTGATAGCCTCTAAACCAGCTGCATTGGATGCAGTAGCTGTCACTTCTTTTTCATCAGTAGCCACATCTTCATCATCTGATGTCTCTTCTGTAGCATCAACCGTCGTATCTACTGTAGCATCCACTGAAACATCGGCATAACTAGATGTGTATTCAGCAATCTGAGCATCGATATCCTTTATTGCATCGATATATGTCTGCAATCCTGCGGCGTCCTCAGCAGTGAGCATTTTAACCTGAAACGGCACACCTAAAACTGGATTGTCGTTCTCATCTGAAATGTAGATAGTCAAATCCTTTTCTAGGGACTCGCTGGTGATAACCACATTTTTAAACTCAGGAATATACACATCATCAGCCGCGTTACTATCATCAGCCGCTACCACTTCATCTACGGCATTATCTTTTGCAGATACTAGATTATATATCCCGTAGCTTCCTGCACCTATTGCGGATACGCCTACAACTGAGGCCACCGCTATGCTGGCCACCTTATGTGATAAAACAAAAAATCGTATGCTCTCCCATATTGCTTTCATATCATCATCTCCTATAGTATCCAAGGTAGTGTCAAAAACTACCCCCTTTTTATATGTTCTAAATCTCTTTAAAACCTTGATTCTATGGAGGTTTGCAAATAAAATGAGCATTGACCTCCCTTTTTGGTATAATGTCAGCGACCAAACTCACAAAATCACAAAGGAGACAATGCTCGTGAACATTATACTTTATCTATTAAAAACTATTCAACAACTCTATAAACAGAATTGCTGGTTAATTAACTTTATCTGCAAATATATCCCTCTGAAACAATGGGCTTTTGATGATTCACATTCCCCTAAATACCAGAAATTCAAAGTGGATGAATTACCAGTAATAATTAATGTTGAGCCTTGGCCCTACACTGAATTCATGGATTACCTTAAGTGGAAATATCCAAATTACAAGCCTATCAAACCAATACGTAGAAGAAGCGAATGTGATATCGACGATGACTGCATCTGTCCAAGATGCAATGCTCCTAAACTTTACTTGTACAAAAACAACGGATCCAAAGGACAAATCATGTGCAAGGTTTGTCAAACCCGTTTTTCCTCTGAGCAAAAAAGACAGTCTGCAATGAATCTAAGATGTCCTCACTGCATGCATTCTCTTGTGCCTAAAAAGGATAGAAAACACTTCACTGTACATAAATGTGTTAATCCTAAATGCCCCTACTATATCAAAAATCTTAAGAAGGTTGATAAAGAAGATTTAAAAGAAGATTATGGCAAGAACAAATACAAACTTCATTACATCTACAGAGAATTCAATATTGATTTCTTCAAGATGGATTTAGACTCTTTGCCTGCCAATGCATCGTCATTAAACTTCTCCAAGTTTGATCAAAATGTAATGGGACTTTGCCTCACATACAAAGTGAATTTAGGTTTATCTCTTCGTAAAACCAAGCAAGCCTTAAAAGACATACATGGAATTGAAATATCCCATCAACAGATTGCTAACTATTGTAAAACTGCTGCTATCTGTATAAAGCCTTTTGTTGACCATTATGATTATCAACTAGGTGATTCTTTCACAGCTGATGAAACCTACATAAAGATACGCGGTATCAAAGGTTATATTTGGTTTATCATGGATGCCTTAAGCCGCTCTATCATTGGTTATCAAGTATCTGATAATCGTGGTGTTGGTCCATGCATCCTTGCAATGCGAATGGCATTTAGCCATTTCAAAAATTTACCTAAAAAATTCAAGTTCATCGCTGATGGTTATAGTGCTTATCCACTTGCTGCCCAACAGATTCACAAAGAATACGGAGCTGGATTCAACTTCGAAATAACCCAGGTTATCGGCTTAACAAACGATGATGAAGTATCCACCGAATTTCGTCCATTCAAGCAAATGATTGAACGCTTAAATAGAACTTATAAAGCTTCTTATCGACCAACAAATGGTTTTGACAACATAAATGGAGCCACCTACGATTTAGCCCTATGGGTTGCTTACTACAATTTTTTGAGACCTCATAAGCACAATCACTACAAAGTGTTAAACGATGTAAAAGAGCTGAATCAAGCTGAAAACATGCTTGGTAAATGGCAGCTCCTCATCTTTTTAGGTCAACAAACAATTCTAAACCTACAAGCTAGCCAAACTTAATCTGTTCTTAGATTAGGAGCCTGAGGTATAGTATCAGCCACCGCCTAGCGGCTCGCCCTTGATAACATCAAAAAAGAACTGCTAAACTGCTGAAACCGACGAGATAAAAATCTGTTCTTGAGTTAATCGCCGTCGGTGATTTACCTACAGCGGTTCTTTTTTGATGCTGTCAAGGGTGGCGTCACTTTTATTCAGAGTTAATATTTGCAATTCTCAAGGTTCATTTTGAGCCTATTTAATTTGGCTCGTTTTTTCATAGTTCATTTGACACTATCTTTATTTGCATGTGGATTTTTGTAACTATCTAATATAATTTTGTTTGTTGAAATGATAATACATGTTATTACCTACTAGGTCAATAGGTGGTAGCCTCACCATAATTTATAGCTGGTTATCAATTGATTTGATAGCAACGCGAATAATATAAACATAACCCTTTTCCTAAGAAAAGACCTCCAACTACTAAGTCAGAGGCCAAAATTATTCTTTTATTTTATATCAAGGAAACGCTTGACCTCGGCACACATGTCATCCACTTCCACGACAGTGTCATGTAAAACCTTGGCAGACCTAATTTCTTCGATGGCATTAGGGATAGCTACCTGTCCTAGTTCAGACAATTTGTCAACAAGGACAAAGTCTTCTTCCTCCTCATAGGATGCGTCTATCGCTCCCATTACCGCACGAGTAAATTTGAATGGGCTAGCAGTTGATGCAATAACTGTAGCTTTATCATCCTTGGTTGATACTTTGTATTTGCCATAGACACTTGAAGCAACGCCTGTGTGGGTGTCGATAATGTAGCCTGTATCCTCATACAATTTTTTAATAGCAAGCCCTGTCTCATCCTCTGTGGCATAATTTCCATAGAAGGAATCTAGCTTTGATTTCATATCATCTGTGATTTGATATTTGCCAGTAGTCTTAAGACTTTCCATCAATTCGCGGTTTTTAACTGGGTCATCCCCAGCAATATGATAAATCAATCGTTCCAAGTTGCTTGAAATAAGAATATCCATTGATGGAGAATTTGTAAGAATAAATTCTCTATTTTTGTCATACTCGCCTGTGGTAAAGAAATCGTAAAGTACCTTATTTTCATTTGATGCACATATAAGCTTTGCAATAGGAAGTCCCATATTTTTAGCATAATATGCTGCTAGGATATTTCCGAAATTGCCTGTTGGCACTACCACATTAATGGTTTCGCCATTTGCGACTTTCTCCTCAGATAAAAGTTTTGAATACGCATATACGTAGTAGGCAATCTGTGGTACAAGTCTTCCTATGTTGATTGAGTTTGCAGATGAAAACTGAAAACCTGCTGCATCAAGCTCTGCTGCAAGATTTTTGTCATTAAACATCTGCTTGACACCTGTTTGAGCCTGATCAAAGTTTCCCTTGATTCCTACAACATGTGTATTTGCACCCTTTTGTGTTACCATCTGACGTTCTTGAATAGCTGACACGCCATTTTTAGGATAGAATACAACTATTTTTGTGCCTTCTACATCTGCAAATCCTGCAAGTGCAGCCTTTCCTGTATCACCAGAGGTAGCAGTTAAAATCACGATGTCATTCTTTATATTATTCTTACGAGCGGAAGTAATCATAAGGTGTGGCAAAATGGAAAGCGCCATATCCTTAAACGCAATGGTTGCGCCATGGAAAAGCTCTAAATAATATGCACCATCAGCATATACAAGAGGCGCTATTTCTTCTGTATCAAACTTTGAATCGTAAGCGCTATTAATACATTTTTTAAGTTCCTCTTCCGTAAAATCTGAAAGATATAGCTTTAATACCTCATAAGCGACCTCTTGATAGGTCATGGTAGAAAGCTTTTCAAAAGGTACATCAAGCTTTGGAATTGATGTTGGAACATATAGTCCTCCATCATCTGCTAGGCCTTTTAATATAGCCTGTGAAGCTGAGATTTCCTGTCTTGACTCATCTCTTGTACTTACATAATTGATTCCCATGATTCGTCCCTCTCTTATAGTTTCTGAATAGTTACACATACTCTATCACACTAAAGTGTTAAAATCTAGTTATATTTCCACTAATTATTCTACCGCTTTTAGTGATTCTGTCATACTAATTTCGTCTAAGCGCTTTCCCATTAATAAATCTATGATAAAAGTAAATAGGATAGTAAGAACAAATGAAAGTAAGTAGCTAAGATACGTAACCCTCACATCAAAGGTAATCAAATCCACCACTATTTCGCTCATAACAAAGGCATGCAATAGCTTTCCTAAAACAAGCCCAACTGCTGCGCCCATAATTGATAATATAATATTTTCCCTAAAGACATAGGTCCTTGTTTCTTCCCTGTAAAATCCCAACACCTTTACAGTTGCAATCTCCCTCACCCGCTCTGAAATATTTATGTTTGTAAGGTTATATACAACAACAGCAGCAAGAGCCATAGCACATCCTATTACCAGATATACAATTATGTTTAGACTCTTCATCATGTTTTCTACTCTATCTAACATATCTACAGCCGCTGTAACAACAGATACATTTTTATTGTCCATAAGCTTTGCAGCAACAGCATGGCTATCTTCTGTTTCGTTCACATTTAAATAAACATTTTTCTTCTCTAATTTATTTCCGATATTTGCATTGAAAGCCTCATCCGTCATGTATACATAATTATATATAAAGTTCTTATTAATGGCAGCGACTCTGAATTTAGAAGGTGCAATATCCTCTGAGGAAAGTGTGATAGTGTCTCCGACACGTATTTGATATCTATCGCACAACCCTTTATTTAATATAACCTCATCCTCTCCTAAATCCGTAAATACGATATTATTTTCTTCCTCATCAATAAAGTTATAGAATTCATCAAAGCTAGCATCTTTATCAAAAACATTCAAATATATATTCTTTGTGTATTTGCCAGCTTTCATGTCGACAGAAGTGTGATAAAAAAGCAGGTAATCGTTTGAATCGTAGCCCATATCCTCAAGGATGTCTACGCTGCCTTCTGCCCCATCCTTTAGAGTTATTTCCATGTCATATAATGAGATATTAGTATATTGATTTATTGCAATATCAGCAATGGAGTCATATATTCCAAATCCTGCCACAAGCAGAGCTGTACAGCCACCAATACCTAGCACCATCATAACGAGTCTGCCCTTGTATCTAAATATATTTCTAAGGCTGACCTTCTGTAGGAACTTGAACCTGTTCCAAATAAATGGTATGCGCTCTAGCAGGATTCGTTTGCCTGCCCTTGGTGCCTTAGGTCGCATAAGTGATGCAGCCATTTCGCCCATCTCATATTTGCAGGATACAAAGGTTACTCCGACTGAACATAGGAAAGCCACCACAAAGCTTATTGCAAGCATCGAGGGACTGAAGTAATAGCTTATGCCTGTAGTGTTATACATCATCTGGTAAGCATACCAAATGGCCTGTGGAAAAGCGATTGTGCCAAGTATATAGCCAATAGAAGTTCCTATCAAGGCTGCAGAACCAGCATAGGCTATAAATTTCCCCATGATGCTAGCATTGGAATATCCAAGTGCCTTCAAAACTCCAATCTGGGTTCTCTGATCCTCCACCATTCTATTCATGGTTGTCATACATACGAGGGCTGCCACCAAGAAGAAGAATAAGGGAAATACG
>ERZ842401.8040-NODE-8040-length-10540-cov-5.319790_pt1 | contig 10540 bp, 9 predicted proteins | sample MGYA00521270_ERZ842401 | MGnify/ENA primary metagenome ERZ842401 (study PRJEB31892, sample SAMEA3878208) | bioreactor metagenome | biome: Moose rumen | place: Sweden | collected 2011-10 | study: EMG produced TPA metagenomics assembly of the PRJEB12797 data set... | reverse complement strand
AATGAAATTTCTAATATAATTGAAAAACAATTTAGTGAAGAAAACGTAGATTCAAAACTTAGAGAGATACTTGATATTTATGAAGAAGATATTAATCAAAAAGTAACAGTTTTAGATGATACAATAAATACTTTATCTGATTCATTAAATAAATTAAATGATGGTTCCAATCAAATCTCAACTGGAATGAGCTCATTATCAGATGGATTAGATGAATATAATAAAGAAGGCATTAACAAAATAAATAGTTTGGTTAATGGTGATGTTAAAACTCTTCAAAAACGTTTAGATGCTCTTATGAAGTTAAGTAATGAGAATAAAATAATAGATAGTACACCTTCAAATGCTTCAAATAGTTCTAAAATCATTTTCATGATTGATTCTGTTTCTAAAACTAATGATATTAAATCTGATGAATCTGTAGAAGAAACAAAAAGCTCTTTTTGGGATAAGCTAAAAGGTTTATTTAAATAAGAAGAATACTAATTTAAAATAACAAAAGTATCGGAATATTAAAAAGGAATAGTTATTATTTTAAACTATTCCTTTATCATTTATAAAATTCATTAATTTTTGATAATTTTTTTTGGAAATTTTATGTTTTCCTATTAACCAATTATGAGCTGTAGCCCAATGAACATCACATAGTTTAGCTAATTCTTGTTCTGATATATTATTGTTTTTAACTATTCCTATGACTTTAGGCATTAGTTTTTTATCTAAAGCTATTTGGATGCTATTTTATGGTAATAGTACTTATGGACCTAGTGTTTTAAGTTATTATATATTTGTAGCTTTATTTATAGGGTTGTTTACGGCAATGATTACTTCTTTACAAGTACTTAAAAACTATAAAGCAGTATTTGTTAGCTTAATAGTTGGGTTCTTAATAAAGGTATTTTTAAATAATAATATGATATTAGCTTTTTATAATATGCAATTTCCTCCATATTATGGAGTAATTACAGCTAGTATATTAGGATATTTTGTATCATTTATAATATGTATAATTGTTTTAAAATCTAAGTATGATATTCATTTTGAAGAAGTAATAGTTATATCAGTAAATAAAAATTATAATATTGACTATTTATTAAGTAAAATTCAAGAACATCAAAATAGCTATAATGTTTATGTTGTAGGTCATACTAATGCCGGAAAAAGTAGTCTAATTAATAAATTAATTAAGAACTATTCTGAAAATGATACTAGAGAGCTAACTATGAGCCCATTACCATCTACAACTTTAAATACTGTATCAATAGAAATAAATAAATATTTAACTTTAATTGATACACCTGGTTTAGTAGATACGGGTTCTATTCTAAACTTTGTAGATGAAAAAATGGTTAAGAAGATATCTCCTAAGAAAGAAATTAAACCAAGAACTTACCAATTGCGTAAAAATCAATCAATTATTATTGAAGATTTAGTGAGAATTGATTATGTTGAAGGAGAAAGAAATAGCTTTACATTATTTATATCTAATGATTTAAAAGTAAAAAGATTATTGAATTTATTTAATAATGAAGAATTAAAGGATAAGAATAAAGAAACTTATAATCTTAAGTATGATGAAGATATAGTTATAAATGGCTTAGGATTCATAAAGGTTGTTAATAAAGGTACAGTTGATGTATATATTGATAAAAATGTAGATACGTTTACTAGAAAAAGTTTAATATAGAGTAGACAGTATTTACTTTTTTTATGAAAAAATTATTTAATTATTGCCTTTTTTTCTGGTTTTTGATATCATTTATATTAGAGTAGAATTGAAAATAGAGGTGTATTTATGAATAAAATAAAAAGTCGTTACGGTTTTACACTAACTGAATTATTAATAACAATGGTTATACTAGGAATGATAACAGGATTATCAATACCTATTATTAGAAATATTCAAAGAATACAGATGGAAAAGAAATACACAACTTATTTAGATAGCTTAAGTTATGCGACTAAATTATATACAGACTCATACTCTGAAGATTTATTTGGATCTGGTACAGCTGGATGTAGATATGTTGATTATGAGACACTGGCAAATTATAAATTAATTAGAGATATTGATCTTAAAGATATTAGTTGTGCTTCAAATTACACAATGGTTAAAATTGTTAAGTTTAGAGAAAAATATTATTACAAGCCATATATAGGTTGTGGTGCCAAAAAAAGTGGTGCAGTAACTGCTGATATCTTTAGACCTGAACAAGCAGAAATTGGTTCTTTATGTAGCGGAGAAGATTCTAGACTAATTAATGTTACAGCTGATCCTACAGGTAGTGATTCTGGCAGCAAAGTATCAATAAAAGCTATTGTGGAATCAAATACTGGAATAAACTACAGATCGGGTTATGAACCAGTTATTAGATATGGTTGGACTACAACAGTAGGTAGTATGGAGTTATTTGATGGAGAATCATGGTCTTCACGTCCAACAGTAAGTTTTGATATTGATCCAGAAAGTGCTCAAAAAGCTCAAATAAAAAAAGGAAATCCTCAACAATACACCTCAAATGAAGAAATTGAATTTCCTACTTCTGCTGATAGTGGAGAGTATTACTTGGTATTTAAAGTTGAAAGTTTGTATGACTTGGACAAAAATGTGTGGAAAGATACAAATGATCAGCCAGAAGAAGAAAATTATGTTTGGGTTGGTCCTTATATAATTGATAATGATCCACCAACTATTAGTGATATTGAAGTAAAATCTAAAAAAGATGGTTATAATGATAAAAAAGTTGTAGTAACCTTTAAGGCTGAAGATAATTATACAACTCAAGACTCTTTAAAGGTTTGTGTAGTAGCAAATCGTGCATGTACTAATTCTGATTATGTTGATTATAGTAGTAAGGTAGTTGCTGATAGTGACGGAACTGTTAAATTCACAATTGATGCTGCTAGTGATTATGACGGTGAAACTCATACAATCCATATTAATGTAAAAGATGTAGCGGGAAATACAGCAAAAGAAACTGCTGACTATGATGTATATAAGGAGTGTACTGATAAGAAAATAGTAGGAGACTGGGTAGATAAAACTACATGTACTAAAAAGTGTAAAAAGACAGGAGAAGCTGCTGGTACTCAAGATCAAGAATCAAGTGTTGTAGATGAACATTTAGCAACAAGTTGTGGTAAAACAACTCGCCAAGTTGTTTGTAATACATTTGATTGTTGCTCAGTAACAAACGATGTGGTAGAGCAAGACTGGAGTGACTGGTCAGAATGTAGAGCATGTGGAGCTTCTCGAACAAGAACTAGAAAAGTAATTAAAAAGTCGGTTTATGATGAAAGTGTTAGTTGTGGAACATCAACTACACAAACAGAAACTTCATTATGTCCAACGACTAATTGCTGTGGACCAGATGATCCAAAAGAAGAAGTTGGTCTTGGATGGAGCTGGACTGCTTGTACTAAGACGTGTGTTGAGACAGGTGAAAATCCAGGAACACATCGAGGTAGTCAAGTAGTAGAGATTAGAGCTAAAAATGGTGGAACAGTATGTGATACTAGAGTAGATACAAAAGATGAAGCTTGTTCATTACCAAAGTGTTGTGGAACATCGACATTACAATTATCATGCGGTGCATATGGTAGTTGGGGTGCATGTACACCAACTTGTGGTCCAGGAACTCAAAAGCGTACTAGAACATGTAATAATGTTTCAACATTAGATGGACGTGTTTGTTCGGCAAATACTGATACAGCAAATACTACTATGACGCAGAATTGTAATAATGGTGCTTGTCCTACAGCTGCAAAAACAACAACCAAGAATCCTGCAGCAACAACAACTAAGAAGCCTGCAGCAACAACAACCAAGAATCCTGCAGCAACAACGACTAAAAAACCTGCAGCAACAACGACTAAAAAACCTGCAGCAACAACAACCAAGAAACCAAATACAACAACTAAGAAACCAAATACAACAACTAAGAAAGCAAATACAACAACAAAGAAGCCAACAACTAAAAAGCCAACAACTAAAAAGCCAACAACAAAGAAACCAGCTGCAACTGCAACCAAGAAACCAAATACAACAACAAAGAAACCAACAGCAACAAAAACAAAGACAAAGACAAAAACAAAGACAAAGAAGCCAACGACAATACCACCTAACTGTTTTGATAGATCAAAAGCACAATGTACTGTAGATGGTAGATGTCAATGGAGTCAGAGTCAAGGACACTGTAATGGTACTGGTGGTAGTGGACCAACAACAAAGAAACCAACACCAAAGTGTGGGACAAATCAACATTATAATGGAAGTTCTTGCGTATGTGATTCTGGCTATACAATGAAAAAAGGTGATTGTTATAAAAATGCAACCGCAACAAAGACAAAGACAAAAACAAAGACAAAAACAAAGACAACAACAAAGAAAAAGACAACAACAAAGAAAAAGACAACAACTAAGAAAAAGACAACAACTAAGAAAAAAACAACAACAAAGAAAAAGACAACAACAAAGAAGAGTGGTGGATGTTTCCCAGCAGGAACATTAGTAAGAACACCAAGTGGATATATTGCAATTGAACAATTACATTTTGGACAAAAAGTATTGAGCTATAATGAAGTAACTCATCAAAATGAATATCACAGTGTATCTCATTTAATTATAGTTAATCAGCCTAGAGAAATAATGTACACATTACATTTTGATGATGGAAATACATTAGAAATAACTTCTGAACATAGAGTATATATTAGTAAGAATGGAAAAGATTTCTATTATACACAAACTAGAAACTTGGTACCTGGTGATATTGTAAAATATTCAAATAACACTACTCATAAATTAATTGCTTCTGAATCAATATCAACAAATCAAGTTGTTTATAACCTAGAAGTAGAAGAAACTCATAACTTCTATGTTGGTGAGCAAGAAGTATTAGTTCATAATGTTAGACGTGGATTGAGGGTTCCTGGTAAATAAAAATATAATAAGAAGCCAAGATTATACTTGGCTTTTTTTGTTTATAGTCCTTTTGACTGTAATAGAATATTATGATAAAATAATTGACATATTGAAATGTTGGTGATACTTATGAGTATAGATATAATAATTCCTGCGTATAATGAAGAAGAAAACATCAAAAACCTTTTTTTTGAAATAAAAAGAGAATTAAAAAATCTTAACCATAATATTATATTTATTGATGATGGTTCAACCGATAATACTTTTGTTGAAATGAAGAAGATTGCTACTAAAAATAAAGATGTTAAGGTTATATCATTCACCAGAAATTTTGGTAAAGATGCTGCAATTTATGCTGGATTAAAATATTCAAGATCCAAATACGTTTCAATAATTGATGCTGATCTTCAGCAAAATCCTAAGTATATTAAAGAAATGCATGATTTTTTAGAAAATAACCAAGAATATGATTTGGTTACTATGGTTAATGATTATTCAGAAGCAAAGTTTCTTCAAAGAATTTTAAAAAGATGCTTTTATAAATTGATGGCAAAAAATACTGGGCAAAGTTATGAGATAGGAGCTTCTGATTTTAGATTAATGAGAAGAAATGTTGTAACTTCAATGTTAAAAACAAAAGAGAAAAATCGATTTACTAAGGGATTGTTTTCATATTTAGGCTTTAAACAATACTATATTACATATATACCTGATAAAAGAAATGCTGGTAAAAGTAAATTCAATTTAATTAATCAAATCAAATATGCGTTAAAAGGAATAATTAGTTTTTCTGTCTTACCTTTAGCTAAAATAGCTGCTTTTGGTATAGTGATGTCAATATTAGTGTTAGTAACAGTTATTTTTACAAAAAATATTCAGTTTTCTATTTGTTTAATAATATTACTATTTATAATACTATTTATATATCTTTGGTTATTTACTATGTATTTGAATAAAATATATTCAGAAATAAATGGACGTCTGCCATATGTAATAAAAGATAAAATTAATATAAGATAAGCAACACCATGTGTTGTTTTTTTGTCAAGAGATTGTAAACGTTCAAAAAATATTTCAATTATTGTTTACTTTTTTAATCGTTTTAGGTAATATATACTTAAGTAGTGGTTGATTGTGGTGAAAAGTGGGGGATATTATGTTTATAGGAGAATATCATCATACGATAGATGAAAAAGGAAGAATTATTATTCCTGCTAAGTTTCGTGAAGAATTAGGAACTGAATTTATTGTTACCAGAGGAATAGAAAATTGTCTTTTTGTCTACTCATTAGAGAACTGGGCTAAAATAACTAATAAACTTAATACTTTACCTTTCACTAAAAAAGATGCGAGAACTTTTAATCGTTTCTTTATGTCAGGCGCTACCAGCGTAGAATTGGATAAACAAGGACGTGTAAATGTTACTGCTCCATTAATTCAATATGCAAATATTACAAAAGATTGTGTAATTATTGGAACGGGTGATAGACTAGAAATTTGGGCTCAAGAAGCTTGGGATAATTTCTTCAATTCTACAAAGGACAGTATGTCAGACATAGCCGAAAATTTATTTAACGAGAGTGTTGATTTGTAATGGAAAAACACATAAGCGTATTACTTAATGAATCTATTTCCTCCCTAAATTTAAATGTAAATAGTATTATAGTAGACGCAACCTTAGGCTATGGAGGACACAGTAGTAACATCTTGGATAGAATAAAAGAGGGGTATTTATTCGCCTTTGACCAAGATAGTGAAGCAATTCGGCATAGTACCGATCGCCTATCAAAGATCGGTACTAACTTCACTATCATTAAGAGTAACTTTGTTAATATGAAAGAAGAATTACAAAAGCTTAATGTGTCAAAGGTAGATGGAATCCTATTTGATTTAGGAGTATCTTCACCTCAATTAGATGATGGTGAAAGAGGTTTCTCATATCACCAAGATGCAAAACTAGATATGAGAATGGACAAAGATCAAAAACTATCGGCTTATGAAGTAGTAAATAACTATTCAAAAGAGCAGTTAGCAACTATATTTAAAAAATATGGTGAATCTAAATTTGCTAATAATATTGCTAAAAGAATAGTTGAATATAGACAAGAAAAAAATATTGAAACGACGTTAGAATTAGTAGAAGTAATAAAAACAGCAGTTCCAATGAAATTTCGAATTGATAAGCATCCTGCTCGTCAAATATTTCAAGCAATTAGAATTGAAGTAAATCATGAGTTAGATGTCTTAGAACCAGCTCTTTTACAAGCTTTAGAGTTACTTAATGTAGGAGGAAGATTAGTAGTAATTACTTTTCATTCCTTAGAAGATAGAATTGTAAAAAGGGTATTTAATGGAAAAACTAAAATAGATGATAAAGTAAAAGGTATGCCCAATATACCAGAAGAATATTTACCAGATTTTAAATTGGTATATAACAAGGCAATTAATCCTAGTGATGAAGAAATTGAAAATAATCCTAGAGCTAGAAGCTCTAAGTTACGTGTCATAGAAAAAATAAAATAGGAGTGATTAGATGAAAAAGTACAAGAAGAAAGTTAAAATGTCAAAGTTTGAGAAATTAATCTATTCTCTAGCTATTTTCTTATTGGTTATAGCTCCTATATCAATAGTTTTTTCTAAAGCAACACTTGCAAAGATTAATTTTGAAGTAGAAAAACAAAAAAAAGAAATAGAAATACAAAAGAAAACTAATGAGTCACTTGCAATGACAATTGATGAGTTGGCATCATTAACAAAAATTCAAGAAGTTGCAGAACAGCAAGGATTAAGTTATAATAATGGTAATATAAAATCTGTTGTTGATAACAATTAGAATTAGGATGTGATATCTTGGCTAAAAAGAAGAGAAAAAATAATATTAGATATTCTAAATTGGTGATATTAGGTTCTCTTCTTTTATTTTGCTTAATGATTGGAAGAGTTATCCAATTAGGTTTATCTACTGAAATAGATGATACTAACTTAAAAGAATTAGCTAGTAATAGAACAACAAGGACAGATACGATTTCAGCTATGAGAGGATCAATTTATTCTAGTAATGGAGATGTTTTAGCTCAAAATGTGGCTTCATATAAATTAATAGCTTATTTAGATGCTAAAAGAACAACGGATAAAAAGAAGCCTCAACATGTTGTTGATAAAGAAGATACTGCTACTAAATTAGCTCCTATAATAGGGATGACTAAAGAAGAAGTATTAAAATATCTATCAAAAGAAAATGTCTATCAAACCGAGTTTGGTACAAAAGGTAAAGGATTAAATGAATTAACTAAGAAAAAAATTGAAGATTTAAATTTACCAGGATTAGATTTTATTGAGAGTTTTAAAAGATATTATCCAAAAGGTAATTTTGCTTCATATACTGTTGGTTATACCAAAGTTAGTGAGGATTCTAATATAACTGGTGAGTTAGGTATTGAAAAACAATATAATAAATTATTAAAGGGTGAAGATGGCCATATTACATATCAAAAAGACTTAAAAGGATATAAAATAGCTAATACACCAGTAGTTAGAAAAGAAGCTATTCAGGGTAAAGATATATATCTAACTATTGATTCCAATGTTCAATTCTTTGTTGAACAAGCTCTTAATAATTCTGATAAAGGATATGATTGGGAATGGTTTCATATAACAATCCTTGATGCTAAAACAGGAGCTGTTTTAGGAACAAGTACTAGTCCTTCATTTGATCCAAATAAAAGAGATTTAACAAATTATTTAGATATGATGATTTCATCTCCGTATGAACCAGGAAGTACTATGAAAACATTTACATATATGGCTGCAATGGAAAATGGTGTTTATAATGGAGCAGAAACATATAGATCAGGTGTTTATACTACTAGTGATGGAACAGAAATAGGTGACTGGGACCGTGGTGGTTGGGGAACCATTTCTTTTGATAAAGGTTATGCAATGAGTAGTAATGTTGGAGTAATTAATTTAATTAATAGACATATGTCTAGTATAATGCTAAAAAGTTATTTTAAAAAATTAGGTTTTGGTAAAAAAACTGGTATTGAATTACCTAATGAAATGAAAGGTAAGTTAGATTTCAAATATGAAACTGAAATTTATAATGCTGGATTTGGTCAAGGCATTACTACAACTCCAATTCAAAATGTCAAAGCTTTAACACCACTTACTAATGATGGAATGTTATTAGAACCATTTGTTATTTCAAAAATTGTTGATCCTGAAACAAAGAAAGTAATTGTTGAGAATAAAAGAAATGAAGTAGAAAGGGTTGCTTCTACCGCAACAGTCCAAAAAATGATTCAATTAATGAGTGATTGTGTTAATGGTCAAGGAAATACTGGTAGTGGTTACCGAATTGATAGTGGTGAGTTAATTGGTAAGACTGGTACTGCTCAAATAGCTAATGAAAGAGGAGGAGGATATTTAAGTGGTAAAGAAGATATTATTTCTTCTTTCGCAGGAATTTATCCTAAAAGTAATCCTCAAGTGATTATTTATGCATCTGTTAAAAGACCAAGTGGTGGTAGTCAAAAACCAGTAAGTAATGCGGTAAAAGAAATAGTAAGTAATATTTCAAAATATTATGGAAATAGTGATAGTAATACATCTAAGACTATTGATATAAAAGATTATCAAGTAGAAAGTTTTACTAATATGAAAATAGATAAAGTAAAACTAGCTTTAGAAAGTAATGGTATTAAATATCAAATAATTGGTAATGGTACTAAAGTTATTAATCAATCACCAAATAGTGGTGACATTATGACAAATAATGATATAATATACTTAATAACTAATGATAGTTCTATAACAGTACCTAGTGTTGTTGGCTTATCTTCAAAGGTAAGTAAGGATATCTTACAAAAGTTAGGTTTAAAGGTTAAATTAGATGGTGTTGGATATGTAACAGAACAGTCAATCGCACCAGGCACTAGTATTACAAATGGAATGGAAATTACCTTAAAATTAGCACCTAAGTATCAATAAAAAGGGATGATAAAATGAAAAAAATGATTAATATACGTAACAATATAATTATTGTTTTATGTGTTACTATTATACTAATGGCAATAGGGTTTGTTGCTATATCAGTTAAGTTAAAAGCCTATCGGGATAAAGAAGAAAGTTTTGATGTTGTCTTTTATGATGTCGTTAAAAAAAGTACAATTAAAGGATCTGCTAAAGCTCCAGTAGGTAATGTTTCAATAGATTCTTCAGGAAAAATATTAAATATGGACTTTTCTTTATTTGCTGCTCATGATGAGTTAACTTATTCCATTATTATAAAGAATAAAGGAACTTTACCAGCAAAGATTATTAAAATCCATAAAAATCCTGATTATAGTATTAGTACTTATAAAAATTTAATTTATCCTGTTTCTATAACTACTACAGATATAGAAGGTAAAACTCTTTTACCTGGTGATGAATTAGAGTATAAAATAGTAGTTTATTATAATCCATCTATAAATAAAGATGTGCCTAAGAATTTTAATTATAATTTAGCCTTAATCACAGAATCAAACTAAGCAAAGAAAACTTTGCTTTTTCTTTTGAATAATGTCACTATCAAGCGAAAATTTCCCAATTATTAATTAGATTTTTTCTTCTGAT
>ERZ842401.8039-NODE-8039-length-10541-cov-12.320427_pt1 | contig 10541 bp, 5 predicted proteins | sample MGYA00521270_ERZ842401 | MGnify/ENA primary metagenome ERZ842401 (study PRJEB31892, sample SAMEA3878208) | bioreactor metagenome | biome: Moose rumen | place: Sweden | collected 2011-10 | study: EMG produced TPA metagenomics assembly of the PRJEB12797 data set... | reverse complement strand
ACTGCTTCTCTCTCAGTCTTGCTCTAAAAAATTGCATTTAAAACTTGATACCTGCCTTGTTTTTTTCTTCGTTGTCATAAATTGTCACAGAAAATGCTTATATTTGCACCGTAAAAAGTGAAATCCTAAATATACCAAAATACACTATGGCGGAAAACAATCCGACACCATTGCGCGATATAATGCAGTATGAATCCCAGATATGGGCGGCTGCAGATCTTCTTATTGCCGCTGGTATCAAACAAAGCAAGTTCCCGGATTTTATGATGCCATTCTTTGCTCTCGTTATGCTGGAGAGCAGGATGCGCAACGTTATTTTACAGCTGGAGAAAGAAGGCTTGTCACGAGAAAATAATCTTGAAGAGTTCATAGAAGCCTTTCGTGATGAAAAGTGTGGCTACAATGAGTTCATTGTCCGTGAAGGGAAAACGCTTACCTCCATTTGCAGTAACGACAAAACCTTCGAGCAAGATTTTGCGACATACCGTTCTGCTTTCGATGATGAACTTAAAATGCTCTTGGGCATAGACAGAGGAACAAATGACCAGAAGTTCCTGAATATGGATGGTATCGTAGCCGAATTGCGTTCCAAGAAAATCCTTCTATCCACAGTCACCAAATGGTCAGAAATAGACCTTTCTGGCTACGATAATTCAGCCATCACCACCCTTGAAGAACACATCAAGCGCCGCTGGGCAGACATTTCTGCCGAAACCGCTGGTGAACAGTACACGCCAGACGATATTATCAGCCTTATTTCTGAGATTGTTGAATCCAAGATTACTATTCCAAAGAATCGCTTTGTTCACGTCTATGATCCCACTTGCGGCGGTGGAAACCTACTTTTTGGCGTGGCAGACCGTCTCCATGTAAATGGTTATAGAAATGTCGCCACATATGGCTGCGATATTTCAGACTCCCTATACGCCCTTTCATGCATTGAAAGTAAGTTCCGTCAGGATTCCAAAATTGAGCATGGCAATACACTGACAAAGGTTCCCTTTAAAGATAATCCGTTTGACGTTATCATAGCCAATCCACCCTATGGAGTGAGTTGGAAGGGATATGAGGCCGATATCAAGAATGACCAAACAGGCCAATTTGAGTATTACCCCTCTGTATCTGACGGTCAACTCCTCTTCATGCAGCATATTTTGTGGCAGCTCGGTGACAAAGGTATCGCCGTAGAAGTTCACAACGGTTCAACCCTTTTCTCAGGTGATGCCGGCGGCGGCGAAAGCAACATCCGCAAATACATCTTCGACCAGGACTGGGTAGAAGCCATCATACAAATGCCCTCCGACGAATTCTTCAACACCGGCATCTATACTTACCTCTGGATCATGAACAAAAACAAGGCTCCGGAGCGCAGGGATAAGGTAATGCTCATCAATGCCTCAAATGGCTGGAGACTGCTCAAAAAGAGCAAGGGTAACAAGCGCCGCGAGATGCTCCCCGAGCACCGGCAGAAGATTGTTGATGCCCTGAGGAACTTCGAAGACTGCGAGATTGGCAAGGTCTATCCCAAGTGGCACTTCTACTACAATAAACAGGCACTCGTTCTCACCGATATTGATGAAGCCGACCAGAGCGTATTGCAGACCATCTGCAAGGACGACAAGCCCTTCAAGATTGAGCCCGAGATGGCCATCTTGAACGGTTCCGCCTACACGCCCCTCACGGATCTGGAATCGGAAGATGCGACCACCATCTTCAACACCCTCAAGTCCTACGACCCAATGCAGGACGAACTCCTCATCAAGGATACGACCGGTGACGCTTATGAATTCAATGCCGATTTGAACACCTTCATGAAGGAGCCCCAAAAGGGAGACCCGACCTCCCTGGGTTGTGGCAAATGGCTGTTCAAACTGGCGGGCAACCGCAAGACCGGCAAGCAGTCTATTCAGTGCTCCATTGTCCCGGCCTATATCAACGACTACGAGATTATCGAGTACCGGCCCAATGAGGACGAGAATGAGAAAGTGATTGATGCATTCCTAAACAAGTATGTCTATCGTCCGTATGTAAAAAAAGATAACGTTGTCGGCGTAGAACTCAACTTCAACAAGGAATTCTACGTGCCGGAGGAGATTCCTTCGGTGGATGCCATCATGAGCGAATTGGAAGTGCTTGAAAACGAGCTTAAGGATTTCAAATTATGATTCAACGGGTTAAGGAAATATGCTCCTATGTCAGCCGGGGGTGCACGCCGGACTATGTTGATGATAGTCCCTACGCCGTTATGAATCAAGCGACGTTCAGTAAAGGTTATCTGGATACATCAAAGCTTCGGTTCTCCTCTAAGAATCCTGAAGAAGCCCATATTCTGAAAGGTGATCTCTTGATGGCCTCCACGGGAGGTGGCGTTCTGGGGAAAGTGTTGTTCTTTGATGATGATACCCAAGATAACTTTTACGCCGATTCCCACGTTTCAATATTGAGGGATAGCCGCCACAAGAACAATATGAAGTTCTTGTACTATTATTTCCTGACACGCTATGATGAAATCAACGCAACGATGGTCAAGGGCTCAACAAACCAGACTGAATTGCAGCGTAATTACCTGATTACACACGAGATTGACATTCCCGAAAAGGACCGACAGAACGCTATCGTAGCATACCTTGACAAACAAATCAATTCGATAAATGAACGTATATGCCTGAGAGAGAGAGAGTTACAAACTCTAATTAAACTAAAGCAATCGGAGATCAACTCCGTCGTCACCCGTGGCCTCAACCCCGCCGTCCCCATGAAAGACAGCGGCATAGATTGGATTGGCCAAATCCCGGCACACTGGCAGGTACGTCAATTGAAGAGTTGCGTAAACATCAATAACGGCCGCGATTATAAAGATATTGAGGTTGAGGAGGGTGAAGGTTATCCTGTTTTGGGCTCGGGTGGTGTATTTGCATACGCCTCTCAATACATGTACGATGGTGAAGTCCTACTATTGGGTAGGAAGGGAACGATAGACAAGCCACAGTATTACAACGGGAAGTTTTGGGCCGTTGACACTATCTTCTATGCTATTCCAAGTCGTGGCGTTATATGCAAGTTTATGTATTATCTGTCACTGACACTTCCAATAAAAAAGTTCTCTACAGCAACTGCTTTGCCTAGCATGACACAGACTGAATATGGGAAGATATTGGTTCCTCTCCCTCCTTTAGAGGAGCAGCGGGCAATTGTAGACTACCTGGATGGCAAGTATGAGCGCATTGATGCCTTCATAGCCAACATCAACGCCCAGATAGACAAACTGAAACTGCTGAAAAAAGCCCTGATAAACGAAGTAGTGACCGGGCAACGCCCCATAACGCAATAACAAGACTATGATCGAGAAGAACATACAGGCATCCTACGTGATGGACTTCCTCTGCCGCCGTCAGGACGGTCTGGGATACCGCGAAGTCAAATGCACCACCGTCAACAATGACCTCTTCATTCCGGCAGACTTGTTGGAATTCGTCTCCACCAACTCTCCCCGCGAGTGGAAAGAGGTGGTCAAAAAGTACGACGGTGACGAGCGCCTGGCTCTTACTGCCTTGATGGAAGAAATCAAAAGCCGCCTCAAGGACGCCACCAATGTAGCCGTGTTCTTCAACCGCAACCGATCCATCACTTTCGAGGGCGAATCCCTCCAGCTTATCTATGTCTCCGGTTCCGAACTCCGTGGAGACGAAGACTTCAAGAAAAACATCTTCTCTGCATCTGAGGAAGTCAGCTTTACCTTCAAGTATAATGGTGAGAAAGTATTCACCATCCGCCCGGACATCTCCTTCTTTGTCAATGGCATCTTCCTCGGCTACCTTGAGTTAAAGAGCCCCTTCAACGGCCAGACAGCAGCAAAAGACGGGCGCGGCAAAGTCATCACCGACTATATGGAAGCCGTCCAGGATTATGCCAACCTGGCCGGTCTCAACGACGAATCCCAGAGCCTCCGCCGCGAAATGCTCCGCATCTTCGAGAACTCCATCCACCTGGTGGCTACGGACATCAACGAGACCTATGTTCTCCGGGGAGTTGGCTATTACTGCGATGAACTGCGCAAGGGCTTTACCGACCATACCATCTCCGTCACCGACAAGAAAGCCGAGATAGAGAAGATCTTCAAGATCTATCCGGTCCGCAATCCGGAGGCTCCCGAAAAGGAACGTTTTGAAGAAGTCATGCGAGCCCTCTACAGCAAGCCCATGATTGAGAAGGAAATCCTCTACTACAACTTCCTTAAATACGAATACGAGAAACGGGGAAAGAAAAAGGAACGCAAGAGCAACCGTGGCGTCCTCATCAGTCCCCGTCCCAAACAGAAGTTCGGATGCGACATGATTATCGACCGCATCCAGGAATTCCTGGACCACGAAAAAGAGCCGGACTACTTCCTCAACAAGCTCCGCTCCGACCTCCTTGCCCAGGGAGCCTCCCCGGAGAAAACCGAAGAAATAGTAGCCAAACGCGCCGCCTACTGCAACAACAAATACGTTTACTCCCTGCTGCTCCAGTATGCCGCAGGCTTCGGCAAATCCAACATTATCGGCTGGACCGCTCTCCAACTCAAAGACCTCCGTCACGATGGTCACTGGGTCTATGACAAGATACTCATCGTGGTGGACAGACTCCAACTCAGGGACCAGATAGACACGATGATGCTGAGTATGAATATCGACAAGGCGATGTTCACCGAGGCCAAGGACACGCCCTCTTTCATCAAGGCACTCCAGGACAAGAAGCGCATCATCGTCGTAAATATCCAGAAATTCGATGATATGAAAAAGGCCATCGAAAAGGCCGGCGTCACCCTCCGCACGATGCGTGTCGCCTTCCTCATCGACGAGATACACCGCAGCAACACCGGTGTCTCCCATGAAGAGATGATGAACATCTTTGACGAGTTGCAGGATACCTTCGATGAAAATGTTGGCGGCGTCCTCTCCGGTGTCGGCAAGAAAAACCTCATCGTCGGTTTCACCGCAACCCCCGGCAAGAAAGTCTTGCCCCGCTTTGGCGAACTCAAGAGGAGCACCAACATCGACCCTATCTGGGTGCCCTTCGACAGCTACTCCATGAAAGAAGCTATCAAGGACGGTTATATCCTCGACCCCACCAAGCACATCATCGCCGTACCAGCCAAGATGTACTTCGAACTTCCTGACGGAGTTCTCCGGGCCATAGAAGCCGGTACTGATGCCCAGAAATACGGACTCAAGAAAGACCACGTCTATGAGAACCGCGACCGCATGAAGGCCATATCCTCCTTCATCGTCAACCGCCTACTCAACCTTGTCTATACCAAGATTCACGGCACCGGCAAAGCCATGCTCGCAGTGACCTCCATTCCAATCGCCATCGAGTATTGCAAATATATTCGCCAGATGATGGCCGAGAAGACCAGGCAGCCGCGTTACGCCCGCTATGCCGAAGCCCCTGTATCCATTGTATATAGTGACAACCAGGACTATCCGGCCAGCAAAACTATGAACGCTGGCGTGCCTGAAGAAAAAGTCATTGCAAATTTCAAATCCGCCAAAAACGGCATTATCATCGTAGTGGACAAGCTCCAGACCGGTTTTGATGAGCCCAAACTCCACACCCTCTTCCTGGACAAGGAAATCCACGACATAAACGCCATCCAGACCATCTCCCGCGTAGACCGAGTCTGCAAATACAAAGAAGAATGCCATATAGTTGATTTCTCGTTCAATAATGAGAACGTCAAAAATATTCAGCAGGCATTCCTGAAATACAGTGACATCGTCGTAAGCGATTTTAATGCACAGGCAGAATTAGCCGTTGTTGAGCAATTATATAAGTCGCTGAAATCTCATGAACTTTTTGCAAAATGGTTCCGTCGCTATACGGAAAGCAAGTCAGACATAGACCAGAACACCCGGGTGAGCATGGATATGACAGATGATTTCCGCAAGTGGATTAAGGACGCGATTAAGCGGTACAAGGATTTCATGGAATCCAAGCCGGAAACGTTAGCAGGTGAAGAGGCTTCTGCTGCAGAAAATGTATCAGACGAGGAAGGTAAAGGAGAAGATGATGCCAAGAGACTGCGCAGCGACATTGGCAGCTATACATCCGAGCTGAACCTTCTGGAAGGTGTACTGGAGATAGACCCCTCATATACGGATGAAGACTTCCTTGATTTCTGGCGTCGCTTCTGCGAAATCTACCGCGATGTTGTTGGCCGTAACGAAGGAAGTAATTCCATCATTGTTGAATACGATGGGAGTATCGGTCTCACCGTAGATCCGGAACTTGAAGACCCATCCAAACCAGGAGACGATGACGAAGATGAAGGCGATGAAGACGGAGAAGAAGAGGAAGGAGATGAGAATTGTAAGAAACGACATAAAAAAGGCAAATCTGACGGTATGGATATCATCGGCATGCTGGAGAAACTAAATAGCCAGGCTGAGACTCAATCCGAAAGGGTTGAGTATTGGTATGGTATTATTCTTCAGTTCTTTGCATTCTTGAAAGAGGATTCCAGTTTTGTAGCAAAGATTCAGGATGAATACGGACGTTTTGACAGGGCGGAAATTGAAGCAGACTACAAGAAGCTCTGTCGCAAGTTTAAGAGGCTGCATAGTGCTGACGATGCTCTTCTCAATAAATTCTTCACGGAAAATGAAGAGGAACTTCTTGAGCTATTTCTCGAGCATTTACAGAAAACTGGAGCTCAGACATCTTTCAATTCGATGAATGCTATTTCATTGAGGCAACCAGAAGCTTCTCTTGTAATTGCAGGTATCCAGGATGTAATTAACCAAAGCTTCCCGATAACTGAGCTTCCCACAACGATTTTGGTCCATGCAAGCAATTCAGTTGACCATAAGTTTATCGAACAATTGGTGGCACGCGAGACCTTAGAAATTAGCAAGGCTGGTGTTGATTATGTTAATGCATTATGGCTGGGAAACATCCCTCTTGAGCCGGATATGCCAAGACGTTCTCTTGTTGGTTATGCAACAATTGTAGATTGTATTCAGGACTCCAAGTCGCCTTGGGCTAAATCTGGTCAGTATCACTGGGTGATAGGTGAAGTCCATGAATTCGTCGACCCCATATCGGACGTTAGAGGTGAAATTGGATTATTCGATTGCCAGATTGACGAGCAACGTCTTTCCGCTTCTCACGTTCCAGTCAATCGCTTCCCGCGTATTGAGGGAAAGAATCTTCTTATGCCCGTTCATGTGGATTTCTTTGATACAGCGAAAAAGGGTGATGAGTTCATTTTGGATTCTACTCCGGACCTGATTGAGATTTTGTGTCCTAACCCTAAAGAAGCAAAAGTCGCAGATTTGGATACCATTACCCTCATAAACGAGGGAGATGAACGGCAGTTTGAGTTAAAGGATGCGTTCTTTGAACCTCAAGTTAAAGAGACTGGAGAAGCCATCACATATCTTGACAAAGAAGGGGTAAGGCAGGATTACTATCTCATTGTGTTTGTCCTCGGAAAAGAACTTGGAGGCTCCGGAGAATCTGATGCCTTTTACGAAGAAGAGACAGACATGCGGGCTGATAACACTGTTGATTCAGGTGCCGCTGCAATCGAGCCTAATTCAATACCCGAAGGTTATCAAGGAAGAGTGATCCCCATGCGGCCAACAGACGTTCCTAAAGATATTGAATTACAGTTTGACGACCCGCATCTAACAAAAGATAATTGCGTATATCTCACACTTCAGCAAGAGTATTTTGAAGAGATGGTAGCTGGCACCAAAAAGGTTGAGTATCGCGAAGTTAAAACAACTACTTATAAAAAGTTCAGGTATTTATGCGTAGATGACCGTGGTTATCCAATCCCATATAGCAATACAGATATTGATTGGCCGTTATTCCAAGGAGCGGATTTGAATGTGTATAACCATGGAAAATTCCCGTTCCTTGTATCTCATAACATCAATTTCCTCCGTATTAAAGCCGGTGCCACTGCACACGACATGGACTCCCTGGTCGTAGAAGTAGATCACATAGAGCTTACACCATTTAGACGCTTTGATATTATCAATGGAATGAGAGTCTCTAATCCTAAAAGCGGAGAGTTCTGCGAATGGTGGATTGAATTCCATCTCGGTAAAATCCGTAGTATTCATCGTAAAGCCAAGAAGTAATGGACCAGCCCAAAATAGCCCGCATTCTGCGTCTGATAGCCCTTCTGTCCGACAATCGAGTTTACACAATCGATGAACTTGCAGAAAAACTGGAGACTTCTCAGCGCACCATCTATCGGTACATTGACACCTTCAAGGAGGCAAATTTTGTCATTGAGAAAGTGGGTGACTACAAATATCGCCTTGTGTCCATGGGGCGCGGGGTGAAGGACTTGCGGAACATCGTCTATTTCACGCCGGAAGAGGCGTTCATCGTGAACCGTCTCATCGATTCCCTTGACCCCTCCAATTCGCTCAAGAATGAACTCCGGAAGAAGCTGGCCACGGTGTATGACAAGACCAGCATGACGGATTTTTCCAATGTGCCCACTTCCGCACAGAAGATTGAGACCATTGCTGCTGCCATCAAAGACAAGAAAGTGCTTCGCATCGTGGGTTATACCTCCTCCTATTCCGGAAAAACAGAAGACCACCTTGTAGAGCCGTTTGAATTCACGCCCAATTTTGCAGGAGTATGGGCTTATGACCTTTCTGACGGCATCAACAAGCGTTTCAAGATTCTTCGGATGGACGCGGTGGAAAAGATGCCGGAATCCTGGACAATGGCTCACGCCCATTATGCCACGCCTATGGATGCGTTCCGAATTCATGGTGAGGAAGAGTATCATGTGGTCCTTCGCATGAACAACGTAGCCAAGAATCTGATGCTGGAGGAATATCCCATGACAGAACCGGACATTTCCCCTCAGGATGGCTCCATGGAAGACATACTGGTTGACATGCAGCAGGTACTGCTCCTTCCGGAACATGATATGGAAGACGAGGACGAGCAGTACTGGATTTACGACGGCATGGTCCGTGGACTGGACGGCATCGGCCGCTTTGTCCTTGGCCTTGAAGGCAACATCGAGGTGATGGAGGGAGACGAGCTTATTGCCTACCTGAAAAGACACGCACAGAACATCCAGGAAACCTACGGGGACGAGTAGATAATTCATCCTTTTCTCTTTTGTGTCCCGTTGCCATAACCTGACAATAGGACATTTATATTTGCAGCGGTTTTTAAATTGAGCACTATGGCAAACTGCTATCAGAAAGCAATCAACGCAGTCTTTTACGCGAACCCCGTCAAGCTCCAGCAGCTCATTGACGAAGGTCTTTTTTACGACCGATTGCTTGAGGATACTGGTTTGCTCAGCAAGCCCTTCCCTATCTGGCGCATCACACAGTGCTGGTTGGAAGCCATTGGGGACAATATAAAGGATTTCGCAGAAGAAGACCGTGTGGAAGTATCGGCCTTCATTGAGCGGTGTAATAAGATTAAGGAGATCTTCCACACTACTTTCAATGTGGAATTTACGCCCATTGATTATCACGCTTACTCAGATAATTTCTATGCTGCTTATCCAGAAGATACGGATGCAGATATAGTGGATAACGAGACGCCTGAGACATTAGCCAAGTACGGGACAACACAGTTAGACATTGAACTCTATTGTGCCGTAGAACGTTTCGACATTCCTCTCGTCATCCTTCTTCTTCAGAAGGGCGCAAATCCCCGTGCACCTATTACCAGGGATGGTTCTGAAAACGCTTTTTCCAGGATTGGGGCCGAGTGTTCGTTCCTCTGCACCTGCAGGCTCTCCCATGCCTGGTCAGCAGAGCGTAAATACGATGGCGTTAGCGTAGATGATGCCCGAGACCTCATGGGTTGGGCTGCCCACGAGACCATGTATCGCACTCTCGAAAAGTACAACACCGTTCCTGAGGAGCCAGAGGTTGAGCCCATATATCCCGAAGGTGTTCATGAAGCCAATGCCAAGATTTGGTCCATCTATGACGCCGGTGATGATTCCACTGTCCTCATTGTGGATGGCTCCCATGCCTGGTTCATGGCTATACCGGAAGGTGAATCGGATTATCGCCGGTACACGTTCGCCGTCACCGGACTGGAAAAGGATTTTATGAAGGAGTTCAGGGCGACTACCCATGACGGCCTGATTGACGCCATGATGCTGGAACTCAATTGCCCTTCCTCTGTGGGCGTTATGTTGTCCCATGTCCAGGGAAAGAAGGAGTTCACCATCTGGGATTTCCGGGGTTTTGAGAATTCATCATCACTGGAAAAGAAGCTCTCCGAGATTTCCTGGACGGACTTTGGTACCAGCAGGGAATATGCCATGAAGTGGTATTTTGAGGTTGCCCGGTATCTCAAGCTTGCCGGACTTTCCGACGAGGAAGTCATCGCCAAGCTTGAAGCCAACCCCATTCCCGTTCTTTGGCTCCGCAATCACGGTGGCTGCATTACGCCGGAGTCTCTGGCCAAAAAGTACCTCATTTCGGAGGAATAACCGCCTAGACTCAAGTACGAAATGCAATTTTAGACATTCGCCTGATTAAACATGCAAA
>ERZ842401.8038-NODE-8038-length-10543-cov-4.738082_pt1 | contig 10543 bp, 8 predicted proteins | sample MGYA00521270_ERZ842401 | MGnify/ENA primary metagenome ERZ842401 (study PRJEB31892, sample SAMEA3878208) | bioreactor metagenome | biome: Moose rumen | place: Sweden | collected 2011-10 | study: EMG produced TPA metagenomics assembly of the PRJEB12797 data set... | reverse complement strand
GCAGCTCCCGCCGGGCGGGCCCCGCCAGGGCGATGACCTGCTCCGTATCGCAGATAAGAGCGGCGCACCCGGTCAGGTGCACCAGGGTCTCGGCGTAGCTTTGAGCCAGCTGGCTCATTTCCCCCACGGGGGAATATTTCTTCAGGATGACCTCCCCGGTGACGTCGGTGTAGATCTCCATAGGGCTGCCTTCCCGGATCTTCAGGGTCCGGCGGATCTCCTTGGGGATCACCACCCGTCCCAGATCGTCGATGCGTCGTACGATGCCTGTGGCTTTCATGATCGGTCTCCTTTCCCGATTTCTTCCTGGAATGGTACTATCATGCGCAGACGCCGGGAAATTATGAAGCTCCCTCTCAAAACCGCCCTGCCAAAAACTGCCGCTCTGTAAAATGCAAAAAGCCCGGCTCTCCCTCTCGGGAAAGCCGGGCCTTGTGGGTCAGGTCATTCGTAGTAGTCGTCCTCGTAGTAGTCCTCGTCGTCATACTCCTCTTCCTCCTCCGGAGCGGGAGTGGGCTCGGGGGTGGGCGTAGGCAGCACCGGCAGGGCGCTGACGTACACCGCGGCGTCCTGGGTCTCCTGGGGGAGCTGGATATGAAGGGTCTCCACCAGGGCCTGGTTGAGGACGGTCTCGGTCTCCTGGAGGGTCTGGAAGGGCACCTGGGAGAGCTGCTTTCCGGCGGCCAGCTCCACCGCCATATCGGCGGCGGCCTTGCCGATGATCAAGGGAGAGACGGCCACGCTGGCCAGGGCCCCCTGCTCCACCAGGGCTTCACTCCCGGCGATCCAGGGCTTCTTGGCGGCCAGCAGGGCTTTGCCCACGGCCTCTCCCTGGGAGGCGGTCAGGCTGCCCTCCGGGGCCAGCACTCCCTGGACCTGCCCGGCCAGCTCGGCGGCCTTGGCGCCGGCGTCTGCGCCGGTCTCCGGCAGGGTGGCCACCACCACGTCGATCTTCCGGGCGGCGGCGTTCTCCTTCAGGGTATTGATGCTGTCCTCCGGGAGCATTCCCTTCTCCCGGGTGAGCAGGCCCACGGTCTTCAGGCCGGGCACGGCGGCCTGGAGCAGCTCCAGCTGGTCCAGGATGCCCAAGCGGACCGTCACCCCGGTGACGCTGCCCTCCGGGGAATCCGGGTAGGTGACGCCCAGCTCCTGGGGAGTGACGCCCAGGGTGACCGCCAGCGCCTGGGTGGCGCTGCCGGCCGCTCCGGCGGTCTCCGCCGCGATCTTGGCGGCAGGGGCCCCCAGGCCGATGATCAGGCTGTATTTCCGGGCGGACAGATCTTCACAGATCTGCCGGGCGTTGTCCTCATTGCCCCCGGCCTGGAGGGATTCCAGCGTCAGGGCGCTGGCCGGGAAGGCCCACTCCTCCAGCCGGGCGGTGAGGGCCTCCCGGACGGCGTCCAGGGTGGGGTCCTCCTGCCACTGCACCAGCCCGATCTTGTACGGGCCGGCGGGCTGGGCGGGCTTGGCGGTAACGGCGGGGCTGGGGGTGGCTTCCGGCAGGGGCTCGTCCGGCAGCTGAGCGCAGCCGGCGGTCCCCAGGACCAGGAGCAGAGCCAGCGCCCCGCAGCAGAGCTTTTTGATCAGGTTCATTTCCATTCCCCCTTTGGGTTGGGGTCTCTCGGTCAGTGGGTGGCCTCCAGCTTGGCGAAGGCCGCGTCGGTCTCGGACTTGCGGACCTGGCCGCTGAAAGCCCAGTTGAGCAGGGCGGCGTAGCGGTCGTTCCCCACAGGGTAGAAGGCTACCGTCTGGGGGTCGTCCTCAAAGAAGCGGTACTCCACCGTGTAGGCGGGGTCCCCGGTGATCTCAGGCTTCTCCACATTGAGCACGGCGATGGAGAGCAGCTCGGAGAAGAAGTCCCGGTAAGCGGTGTAGTCCACAGGCTTGCCGGCGGCGTCCTGCACCGCCAGGTCGTAGGTGGGAGAGTCCTCGGTGGACTTCTCCTCGTTCAGGGTGCGGGTGACGTGGAACTCCGTCACCTCGTCGCCCTGGGTGACGGTGAGCTGCTCCACCTCCATGATGTTGGCCAGCCAGATATAGCTCATGCGCAGCTGGTTGAGCTTCACGTCCGCCCAGGGGGCCACCTGGTCGTCGGAGATGCGGTAGACCACATCCCGGTCGTCCATCATCAGGTAGCGGTAGCCGTTATGGGCTTTGCTGACCTTCAGGGTGTGCTGGACGTTGTTCAGATCGAACTCGGCCACGGCCACAGGCTCCGCCAGGCCGAACTCCTCCAGCTGCTGGGGGGTGAGCTTGGCCCCGGCCACCTCGGAAGCGGTGGGGGCCAGCAGGGCGTCCCGGATCTCCTGGAGGGCGGTGGTGCCGGACTCCGCCAGGATGGGGCTCTTCACCACATACATGCCCATGAAGGCGGGGTCGTAGGCGATCTCTACCGGCTCGGGGAAGTTGCTTCCGGAGAGGTTCAGGTGGTAGAGGATATCATACCCGTTGGGGTTGTCTTCGTTGACGTTGGTGGCGATGGAATAGAGGCTGTAGTTGAAATACCGGAACATACTGCCGTAGAGATTCTCCGGCACGTTGGGGCAGATGTACACCTGCCCGTCGGAGAGGACGTAGTTTCCGGCGGTCTCCGCGGCGGCGTTGCCCAGCACCAGCTTTTGGGTGCCGGCAGCGGTGACGATCTCCACCTCCACAGCCTGCTCCCCGGCCAGGCCGAAGCTCTCCAGATCGGACTGGGCCCCCAGCTCCCGGACAGACTGCAGGGAGAGCAGGGCCTTCACGCTGTTGGCGGCGGTGAGGTTATTCACCACGCTGTCCTCAAAGCCCTGGATGGTGTAGTCGTCGTTTCCCTGGGGCACGAAGGTGAAGGTGCTCTGGCTGTTGACGACGGTGATGCTCTTCAGGTCCGCGGCGTCCACCTGGGTGACCAGAACAGCCTCCCGGGAGGACTCGGGCTCCGACGAGGAGGAGGACGGGTCGTCCCCGGCGTCCTGGGGCAGGAGCAGCAGGGCTGCCGCGCCACCCCCCAGCACCGCCAGCACCAGGAGCATGATCAGGATATTGCGAAGGGTTTTTTTCATAGGCTTACAGATGCCTCCGCTTCAGGAAGATCACCAGGCCGGCGATGAGGATCACCAGGGGCAGGCCCACGGTGAACACGCCGATGCCCAGGACGTTCACCAGGCTGACGGGGGCGGAGATATCCACCACGTTGGTCTGGACCTGCTGGGTATTCACCCGGACCACGCTGGCGTCGGTGCCGGTGCAGAACTGCATCAGGTCCGTCAGGTACTGGCGGTCGCCGTAAGCCGAGGCGTTGATGAAGCTGGAGGTGAAGATGGCGGAGGACCCGAACACCACCACGGTGTGGCGGTAGTTCACGTTGTCCTTCATGACGAACTTGGCCCCCAGGGCTGCGGCGACCTGCTCGGAGGTGTCGGGGTCGTCGGGGATGGCGTCCATGTCCTCGGTGAGGACGAAGGCCGTGTCGTTGGTCTTCCACAGCACGTTGGTGGCCACGTCGCCGTTGCCGGAGAAGAGCACCGTCAGCGGGGAGCAGGAGGCCGCCACCAGATAGTTATAGGTGTTGCCCGCCAGGATCTCGTCCTGCTGGGCGTTGACCATGACATAGGTGGGCGAGCCGGAGGCCATGCGGGACTGGTCGGTCTCCATGATGCCGCCTTCCTCTACCCGGACGCCCCACTCCTCCAGGAAGCCGGCCAGATTGGGCAGCGTTCCCTGGGTGGGGTGGCAGGTGACCAGCAGGGTCAGGTCTTCCGCCCGGGCGTCGTCGTTCATATAAGCCTGCAGCTTGGCGATCTCCTCCACGGTGTAGTCCGTGGTGGGGGTGGCGATCATGAGGATCTGGGTCTCGGCGGGGATCTCGTCGGTGAGGATGTTGATCTCCCGGACCTCAAAGTTCTGGGCCTCCATGGCGTCCAGGAAGGAGCCGAGGTTGTCGCTGGTGAGGATCTCATTGTGGCCGGTGGCCAAAGTGAGCAGAGGCACGTCCTCCATGTTCACGAACTCCAGGGCCGCGGCCAGGGCGCTGTCGGCCTTGGAGTAGATCTCCGCGGCGCCGGTGGTGCGGTTGGTGGTGATGCTGAACAAGTCGTCGGGATAGACGGCCTTATGGCGCTTTTCCGTCTCCACCACCAGGCAGCCGCTGGTGAGGGTATCCTCGGAATGGCTGCTGATGAAGGTGGGGTTCAGGTCCGGGTCGATGAACTCCACGTGGATCTTGCTGTTGGTCTCCCGGAGACGGTCGGCCAGGTTGGCCACCTGGCTGTACTGGATGCCGTAGGAGGAGTAGAGCTTGTCCTTGCGGTAGTTGTCCTCCTGGCCCACCAGGTAGATGGTGGTGTCGTTGGAGACGCCCCGGGCGATCTCCGCCGCCTGATCGGACAGGGTGTTCAGGTGCTGGGCGGTGAGGTCGATGTTCAGGGAGGGGAAGCGGTCCTGCAGCAGGCCCACCAGGAGGTTGAGCACCACGATGATGGCCACGAAGACCACGCTCATCAGGGTGGCCATGCCGCCCCGCTTGAACTTATCGCTGCGCAGGCCGGCGGTCTTTTTGGGGGCTTCGGGCTGCTTCTCGGGCTCGGGTGCTGCAACACTTGCAGCCTCAGCCGTTTCGGCTGCCTCCGCAGCACTTGCAGCTTCAGCCGTATCTGCTGCCTCTACAGTATCTGCTGCCTCGTCCAGCAGCTCTTTTTCATTCTTGAGGTTGTTGTCGCTCATGGGGTACGCCCTCCCTTCTCAGTTCCAGCGGCGGCTCTCCAGCCGCCGGGCGGTGAGGAACACGAAAATGGCCATGACGCTCAGGAAGAACACGGCGTTGGCCACACTGAAGATCCCCTGGGTGAAGGTGGTGTAGCGGGTGTTGAAGGAGATCCAGCTCACCACAGCGGAGAGGAGGGTGCTGGTCACGGCGTTGGAGATCTGGTCGATGAACATCAGGAACATGGCCACCACGAAGGTGCCGATGGCCGCGATGACCTGGCTCACGGTCAGGCTGGAGATGAACACGCCGATGGAGATCATGGCGCCGCCGTAGAGCAAGGTGCCCAGGTAGTTGCCGATGATCTCACCCCAGGAGGGGGAGCTGAAGAAGCTCAGGGCGATGGCCGGGAGCAGCCCCAGGGTGCTGGCGATGAAGAACACGCAGAAGCAGGCCAGGAACTTCCCCAGGACGATGGAGGTGACCCCCACCGGCGCGGTGAGCAGGGCCTGGTCGGTCTTGTTCTTCTGGTCGTCGCTCATGCTGCGCATGGTGATGATGGGAATGATCATCATGCCGAAGGTGAACATGGTGCTGTATACCATATTGATATAGCTGGTGGAGCCGGTGACCATGACGGCGTAGTAGTTCCAGCCGTAGAGGGCAGCCAGGGCCGCCACGCACACGTAGCCCACCGGGGCGTTGAAATAGGAGCGCAGCTCCCGCTTGAAAATGGCGATCATGCCGTCGCGCCTCCTTCCGTCTGGGCAGCGTCACCGCTGGTGAGCTGGAGGAACAGATCCTCCAGGGTCAGGTCGGTATTCTTCAGGGCCAGGATGGGCCAGCCCTTGCGGGCCATGAGGGCGAACAGATCCCGGCGCAGGTCGGCGTCCAGGTCGCTCTCCACGGTGAGCTCGTAGACCCCGGGCTCCTTCTCTCCCAGGCTCTGCACGTCCCGGACGTGGTCCAGGGTGTAGATAGCGTGGACCATCTCCCGCTCCGGGCCCTCCGCCCGCAGAATGAGCCGGTGGTCCTTGGAGAGGTCGTGGGCCAGGGTGTCGGTGGCGCCGTCGGCCACCAGCCGGCCGTTGTGGATGACGATGATGCGCTCACACACGGCCTGGACCTCCGAGAGGATGTGGGAGGAGAGGATCACGGTGTGATGCTCTCCCAGGTTTTTGATCAGGGTGCGGATCTCGATGATCTGCTTGGGGTCCAGCCCCACGGTAGGCTCGTCCAGGATGAGGACAGGCGGGTTGCCGATGAGCGCCTGGGCGATGCCCACCCGCTGCTTATAGCCCTTGGAGAGGTTCCCCACCAGCCGGTGGTAGACCTCCTCGATCTTCACCAGCTTGCAGATCTCCTGCAGGTGCTCTTCCCGGGGGAGCTTCACCTTTTTCAGGTCGTACATGAAGTTCAGGTACTCCTTCACCGTCATGTCCATGTACAGGGGCGGCAGCTCGGGGAGGTACCCGATCATCTTTTTGACCTCCAGGGGCTCGTCCAGGGTGTTCTTCCCGGAGACCAGCACCTCTCCCGAGGTGGCGGACAGGTACCCGGTGATGATGTTCATGGTGGTGGACTTGCCCGCGCCGTTGGGCCCTAAGAAGCCCACGACCGTGCCTTCCTCCACTGTAAAGCTCACGTGGTCTACCGCCAGCTTCTGGCCGTAGCGCTTGGTGAGGTTTTTGACCTGGATCATTGCGTCGATCCCTCCTGCTATTTGCTATTTGGAGCGTATTCCCAGCTGAATCAGGGCCCGTGCACAACGAGCCAAGGTACATAGTACCGCAAAACCCGCGGCTTTGCAAGCCTTTTCCCGATTACAAACCAGTTACAGAATGGCAAAAGGAGTATAGCGCCCTCATGTGAAGTTCCCGTGAAGAGGAGGCCTACTTGCAATATAGACGGCACATGGTGTATAATGCGGACAACGACTCCCCGATAGGTGGTGCTTTTTATGGCAGAGATCAGCGGATTCAAAGCATGGCGGTATGACCTGGAGAAAGCGGGGGCCATCGAGACCCTGGTGTGCCCGCCCTATGATATCATCCCCGAGGAGCAGCGGCTGGCCCTGCTGGAGGAAAACCCCTTCAACATGGTGCGCCTGGAGCTGCCCAAGGGGGACGACCCCTACGCCGACGCCGCCCGGACCCTGGCGGACTGGAAGGAGCGGGGCATCCTGCGGCAGGACATGGACGAGGGCATTTACATTTACGAAGAAGAGTTCCTGGACCGGGTGGACCACGGGGAGACCAAAAAGCTCCGGGGGATGATCTGCCGGGTGAAGCTGGAGGATTTCTCCGCCGGGGTGGTGCTGCCCCACGAGGAGACCCTCTCCAAGGCCAAGGAGGACCGCTTCCGGCTCATGCGGGCCACCGGGTGCAATTTCAGCCAGATCTACTCCCTGTACCCGGACGAGAAGCACGTCACCCGCCAGCGCCTGGACGCCCTGGCGGCCACCGTGCCGCCCCGGTATGAGTTCTCCGACGGCCTGGTGACCCACCGGCTGTGGGTGGTCAACGACCCGGTGGCCATCGCCCAGCTGCGGGAGGACTTCGTGGACCGGAAGCTGTACATCGCCGACGGCCATCACCGGTATGAGACGGCCCTCCGCTACCGGGACACCCTGCGGGCGGAGAACCGCTATTGCCCGGAGGCGGAGTCCGTGATGATGATGCTGGTGGACATGGAGGACCCGGGACTGGTGGTGTTCCCCACCCATCGGCTGGTGCGGGATCTGGACAGCTTTGACGGACACGCCCTGATGCAGGGCTGCGAGGAGTATTTCGACATCGCCGTGGTGGCAGACCGTGCCGCGGCGGAAGCGGCGCTGGAGGAGTATTACGCCCAGGGGCGGCACGCCTTTGCCTTCTTTGACGGAAAGGGCCCCTGGCACACGTTGGTCCTGCGGGACGAACAGGTCATGGACGCTCTGCTGCCGGACAAGAGCGAGGCCAGCCGGCGCCTGGACGTGGCGATCCTCCACGAGCTGGTGCTGGAAAAGCTGCTGGGCATCGACAAGGCCAACATGGCCGCCCAGAAGAACCTGACCTACACCCGGTCCTCGGAGGAGGCGGAGGCCTCCGTGCTGGCCGGGGCCAGCAACTGCCTGTTCCTGCTCAACCCCACCCGGGTGGAGGAGATCGGCGCGGTGGCCCGTGCCGGGGAGAAGATGCCCCAGAAGTCCACCTATTTCTACCCGAAGATCATCACCGGGCTGGTCATCAATCCGCTGAATTGAGGCGATACTATGAAACTGGAAGAAAAGACGCTTTCCGAGCAGGAGATCTACAAGGGCCGGATCATCCGGGTGCACGTGGACGACGTGGAGCTGGAAAACGGCCAGGCCGCCAAGCGGGAGGTGGTGGACCACCCCGGCGGGGTGTCCGTGGCCATCCTCACGGAGAAGGACGAGCTGATCTTCGTGCGGCAGTTCCGCTACCCCTATAAGGAAGTGCTGCTGGAGCTCCCCGCCGGCAAGCTGGAGCCCGGAGAGGACCCCTTCGAGGCGGTCAAGCGGGAGCAGCTGGAGGAGACCGGCACCACCGCGGAGCAGTACGTCTCCCTGGGGAACGTGTACCCCACTCCCGGCTACTGCGGGGAGATCATCCGGCTGTGGGCCTGCCGCCTGACGGCGGAGACCGGCGCCCTGCACCTGGACGAGGACGAATTTCTGGAGAATGAGCGCATTCCCTTGGACAAAGCCGTGGAAATGGTGCTGAACAATGAAATTCCCGACGCCAAGACCCAGATCGGCATTTTGAAGACGGCCCGGCTGGTGGAGCGGGGCCTGCTGTGAGAAAGGAGAACTCTATGAAACGACTGCTTTGCGCCCTGTTGGCGCTGATGCTCTGCCTGGGGATGCTGGCCGCCTGTGAGGGCCAGCCTAAGCCTGCCCCCACCCCGGAGCCTACCGTGGCACCCACGCCCAACCCGGAGCCTACGGCTGTTCCCACGCCGGAGCCGGAGGCTACCCCCTTTATCCCCTCCTCCGATATCATCCCCACGGACCCGGAGGTGGAGACCCAGCTCATTCGGGACCCTGCTTCCTTCGAGGCGGTCTTCTCCCAAAATCCCATCGATAAGCAGTATGACCAGGACTACTCTCAGGCCGTTTCCTTCTCCATGATCCGCATGGCCTGTGACTCGGCCGCCAAGCGCTGGAAGACCATGGTGGAGACCACCTACCAGGCCGACCTGGAGCTGATCACCGATACGGGAGAGAACGCCACCCTGCGGGAAGAACAGGCTGAGTGGGAAGAGATCTGCGAGAATCGCATCCAGATCATCCGGGACGAGGCGGACGACAGCAATGAAGGCCTGCTCTCCGCGGCCAGGGCTATCGTGCTGGTATATCGGGACCGGGCCAAGGAGCTGTGTCAGATCTACTTCGACGCCACCGGCGCCCTGCCGGAGTTCCCGGCAGAGGAAGCCGCCGGCTAAAAAGCACATGGCAGGAGAAAAGGGCTCGCTGCGAACAGGCAGCGAGCCCTTTATTCTGGTCTGGTTTATCGCCGTTATTCGTCTGCGGTCTCCGGTCCGTCGGCAGGGGCTTCCTCCTCTGCGGGGAGGTCCTCAGCACCCTCGTCAGGGTCGCCCTCATCGGGCAGGGGTTCGTCGGTCTCCCCCTCCTCGTGGGGGGCACGGGCCAAGGTGACCACCCGGCTGCCCTCGGCTACCCGCATGACCTTCACGCCCTTGCTGGGCCGGGCACACAGGCGGATGGAGCTGGCCTCGATGCGGATGATGACCCCGTCCTCAGAGATGAGGATCACGTCGTCCTCCAGATCCACCACCTTGATGCCCGCCACGTCGCCGAAGCGCTCGGTGTGGTAGTTCAGCAGGCCCTTGCCGCCCCGGTGCTGGATGCGGTAGTTCTCCGGGCTGGAGAGCCGGCCGTAGCCGGTCTCGGTGACGGTGAGCACCAGGCCGCTGTCCCGCAGGACGGACATGCCCACGATGCAGTCGCCCTCCTTCAGGTCCATGACCTTCACGCCCCGGGCCGTCCGGCCGATCTCCCGGGCGTCGGTCTCCTTGAAGCGGATGGCCATGCCCTTCTTGGTGGCTACCAGGAGCTGGTCCTCTCCGGTGGTGATGCGCACCCAGCTCAGGGCGTCGCCCTCGTCCAGGTTGATGGCGATAAGCCCGGCCTTCCGGGCGGTATCGAAGGCGGAGAGGCGGGTGCGCTTGATGACGCCGTTTCTCGTGACCATGACCAGGTACTTGTCAGCGTCAAAGCCGGTGACCCGGATCATGGAGGTGATCTTCTCCTCCCCCTCCAGGGGCAGCAGGTTGCGGATATTCATGCCCCGGCTGGTGCGGCTGCCCTCGGGGATCTCGTAGCATTTGAGCTTATAGACCCGGCCCCGGTCGGAGAAGAACATGACGTAGTCGTGGCTGCCGGTGACAAACAGCTCGGTAGCCACGTCCTCATCCCGGCGGCTCATGCCGGTGACGCCCTTGCCGCCCCGCTTCTGGGCGCGATAGGTGGCCTTGGGCAGGCGCTTCACGTAGCCGTAGTGGGTCAGCGTGACCACCATATCCTCCTCGGCGATCAAATCCAGCATGTCGATCTCGCCCTCCAGCGCGGAAATCTCCGTGCGGCGCTCGTCGGCGTACTTGCGCTTGATCTCCAGGATCTCGTCCTTGATGATGCCCAGCACCATGCCCTCGTCGGACAGCACGGCCTTGTAATAGGTGATCAGCTTCTGGAGCTCCGCGTACTCGGTCTCGATCTTGTCGCGCTCCAATCCGGTCAGGCGCTGCAGGCGCATGTCCAGGATGGCCTGGGCTTGGCGCTCGGAGAGGCCGAAGCGGCTCATCAGGCCGTCCTTGGCCTCCTGGGCGGTGCGGCTGGAG
>ERZ842401.8036-NODE-8036-length-10544-cov-4.943751_pt1 | contig 10544 bp, 11 predicted proteins | sample MGYA00521270_ERZ842401 | MGnify/ENA primary metagenome ERZ842401 (study PRJEB31892, sample SAMEA3878208) | bioreactor metagenome | biome: Moose rumen | place: Sweden | collected 2011-10 | study: EMG produced TPA metagenomics assembly of the PRJEB12797 data set... | reverse complement strand
GCCTGCGCCGATGGTACTGCAATGCAATGCGGGAGAGTAGGAGGCCGCCGTATTTCTGAAAGTCCTGGTTCAGTAATGAGCCAGGGCTTTTTCGTTGTATACTGAGAGAGCCGCTGGAAGCAGGATTCTTCCGGCGGCTCTCAATTTATATAGCCCTGAGGATACAATATCTTCAGGGCTTTTTCATTGTTTTTATTTTTTACTACGCTGCTTTTGAAGGTTTGTGCTCGCGCACAATCGTTTGATTTGGGTCAATAATCAATCATTTTTTTAGGAAAAGAAGTGAAAAAATGATGCATTGTTTCTATTTTCGTCGTATCTTTGCATCGTCAAAAGGATAAATCCTAAGTGATAAGAGATCTTCAATAGATATGAATTCTGAAAGGTAAAAGAGATTGAATGGTATTAGTTTTTGGTAATTAAGATTGTTAGAGTGAGCATAGAAAAAGAAAGATTGATTGAAAGGATAACATTGATGAATATGCAGGGGCGTCGTGATGACGCGGACTGCAATGAGGAGGGGAAATAATACTGTTTAACGGATAACTTTTGCATTTTCTAGTCCTTTCATGCCGTTGAGGAAAGAAAGGGCATCCATGCGCTTCTTGCCAGACAGCTGTAGTTCCAGAATTTGGAGCAGATGGTCTGTGCAGGCGATATAAAGGCTTTTGCGGTCTACGACAACGCTTCCTGCCTCAATGGTGGAGGGGAGGTTCGTTTTTGCTGTTTTGTAAATTTTCAGCACCGTTTCTTTGCCGTCAATGGTCTTCAAGGTGGTCCATGCGCCAGGGGAGGGGCTTAGTCCGCGAATGAAGTCGTAGACCTGTTTGGCAGTTTGGCTCCAGTTGATTTCGCAGGTCTCCTTGAATATTTTAGGAGCCACTTTTAATTGAGAATGATAATCAGCCATGCAAACAGAACTATCGTGTATATTCCTGCATTCCTGAACTTCAGAAATCCTGCTTGATTGCTCATAGCTCTCTGGGTGCCCGTCGGCAGCAATGATGCGATCGAGCGTCTGCAGACAGATGTCTGCCCCGAGGTGCATTAGCCCGTCGTAGACATATTCCACATCGGCATCGTCAGGAATGGCGAAGGGTAGCTGCATGATGATGCGACCAGTGTCGATGTCGTGGTCGAGGAAGAATGTGGTGACACCAGTCTGCGTCTCACCGTTGATGACGGCCCAGTTGATGGGGGCAGCTCCGCGATACTGCGGTAGCAAGGCGGCATGCACATTGAACGTTCCATATTCGGGCATGGCCCATACTACTTCGGGCAGCATGCGGAAGGCGACGACTACCTGAAGGTTGGCTTGATAGCTGCGTAGCTGTTCAACGAAAACAGGGTCTTTCATTTTTTCTGGTTGCAGTACGGGCAGGTTGTGTTCCAGTGCGTATTGCTTCACAGCACTGGGTTGCAGTACCGAGCCGTGACGGCCTACGGGCTTATCGGGTTGGGTGACAACGGCCACTACCTGATAATCGTTCTCAACAAGTGCTTTGAGGGTCTCCACCGCAAACTCGGGGGTGCCCATGAATATAATCCTTAAGTCTTCCTTTTTCATTTTTCACTCTTCACTTTTCAGTCCTCACTCTTCACTTCTCGTTCTTCATTCCTCACTCATGTCCTTCACCATTTTTCGATACTGAGTGTACAGCCGCTGACGCGAAATATAGCCAATCAGGTGGCTCTCGCCATCTACTACAGGCAGCCAGTCTGCATGTGTATGGTCGAAGGTGCGCATGACGGATGTCATCGTCGATGTCTCGCTAAGCATAGCCGACGGTTCCTGCATGAGCTGAGCCGCCGTGAAGTGATGATACAGTTCGATGCGGAATACCACGTGACGTATCTTGGTGATGTCGATTTCGCCCAGCAACGTGCCGGCAGCGTCAAGCACAGGCAGTACACTGCTGCGCGAACGACTAATCTTGTGAACGATCTGTCCCAGTTCCACGTCGGGAGCCACTGCCAGATAGTCGCGTTCAATGACCGATTCCAATTGCATCAACGTCAGTACCGCATGGTCGGTGTGGTGCGTGATGAGTTTGCCCTCCTTGGCCAGTCGTGAGCTGTAGATGCTGTGAGGCTCGAAGATGTTGATGGTGAGGTAGGAGCACACACTGACGATCATCAGCGGCAGGAACAGACTGTAGCCGCCTGTCAGTTCGGCAATGAGGAAGATGCCGGTCAGCGGTGCATGCATCACGCCCGACATCACGCCTGCCATACCCATCAGTGCAAAGTTCTTCTCTGGCACATATACCCCAATCTCATGGATGTTCCACATACGGGCAAAGAAGAAACCGGCAAAGCAGCCGATGAACAGCGACGGTGCAAATGTTCCGCCGCAGCCGCCTCCACCGTTGGTAGCACTGGTGGCGAACACCTTCAGCAGTAGCACCAGTGCAATGTAGGAGATGAACACGTTCGGATGGCCCGAGAAGGGCGAGTTGTTTAGAATCTGATACCAGTCGGCCTCCGTCTTGCCGTTCAGCAGCAGGTTGATTGAGCTGTAGCCCTCACCGTAGAGCGAGGGGAACAGGAAGATGAGCAGGCTTAGGATGATGCCGCCGATCATCAACTTCACGTATGGCTTGTTCTGGAATCGTGCGAAGATGCCTTCGGCGAAGCTCATGGTGCGGATGAAATAGAGGCTCACCAGTCCGCAGAACACGCCCAGCAGGATGCAGGCAGGCACACGCTGCACCGTCCAGTCGTTGTCCAGATGGAAGGTGAACAGGGCGGCATCGCCACTGAATATATAGGTGAAGCAGGTAGCCGTCACACAACTTACCAAAATGGGCAGCAACGAGGTCATCGTCATGTCAATCATCAGCACCTCCAGCGTGAACACCAGTCCGGCAATTGGGGCCTTGAAGATGCCGGCGATAGCACCAGCCGCGCCGCAGCCCACCAGCAGCATCAGTGTCTTACTGTCCATTTTGAACAGCAGCCCCAGGTTCGAACCGATGGCCGAACCCGTCAGCACGATAGGAGCCTCGGCACCCACCGATCCGCCGAATCCTATGGTGATGGCCGACGCGATGACGCTCGACCACGTGTTGTGCGGCTTCAGTCGCGACTTGTTCGATGAGATGGCATAAAGTATTCTGGTGATGCCGTGCGAGATGTTGTCCTTCACGATATGCCGCACGAAGAGCGAGGTGAGATAGATGCCCACCACGGGATATACCAGATAAAGCCAGTTGTAGGAGTAGGCATTGAACTGACTGGTCAGCAGGAACACAATCTGGTTGATGATCCAGTGCAGAATGAAGGCAGCCACTGCTGCGAACAAGCCTACAAAGAATGCCAATATCAGCACGAACATCTTCTCGCTGATATTTTCCTTTCGCCATTGGTTCAACCTGACGAACCAGGAAATGTTATCCGTTTCAACCACTTTCTCCATGAATGTGTGCAAAGGTACGAAAAAATGAGAGCAGAACAAAATAAATATATTTTTTTTTGTTGTTTCCACTTTAATGCTTAATTTTGCAATTGAATTTCGACTGTAAACCAAAATGAACAGAACACTTGTCAGCCTGTTGGCTTTAATCTTCACTATCGGCGCATGGGGCCAAATGATAGACCCCGCCCACTTCACTACACAACTTCGCATGCTGGAGGGCGACGAGGCCGAAATCGTCTTTAGTGCCACCATTGATGATGGCTGGCATGTCTATTCCACCGATATGGGAGACAACGGCCCTGTCTCGGCAACCTTTACGGCAGTCAAGATGGAGGGTGCTGTGGCTGTAGGCAAACTGAAGCCCCGTGGAAACGTCGTCAGCCAGTACGACAAAATGTTCGGCATGGAGCTACGCTATTTTGAGAGGACGGCAAGCTTCGTGCAGAAAATACGCTTCACACAGCGCCAGTATGTCATCGACTGCTACCTGGAGTACGGCGCCTGTAGCGACGAGATGTGTATGCCGCCCACACAGGTGGAGTTCAAGGCAAGCGGAAACCACACGCTGACTATCCCACAGAAAACTGACGCAGAGCAGCAAGAAAAGCAGACTTCCAACAATACTCATGCCGATACGACGGTAGCCGTTACCACACCTGTGCTTCCTTCAGCCGAGGCAGCGACCGACTCCCTCTGGCAGCCCGTAGTCGACGAGTTGCGCAGCGAGGGCGGAGCCGAGAGCAACATTGCCACTCGTTCGCTGCTCTACGTTCTGCTCATGGGGTTCATAGGTGGACTGCTGGCAGTGCTGATGCCGTGCATCTGGCCCATCATCCCCATGACGGTCAGCTTCTTCCTAAAGCGTTCAAAAGACGACAAGGGACAGGCTGTTCGCGATGCCCTGACCTACGGACTGAGCATCATTGTCATTTATCTTTCACTGGGACTTGTTGTTACCGCCCTCTTCGGCCCCGACACACTCAATGCCCTGTCCACAAATGCCGTCTTCAACGTACTCCTGTTCCTGTTGCTGGTGGCTTTCGCCCTGTCGTTCTTCGGTTGGTTCGAAATCAGACTGCCTGGATCGTGGGCAAACAAGGTCGACCAGAAAAGTGAGGAACTGTCAAGCAAGGCGGCAGCAACAGCCAGCATTTTCCTGATGGCCTTCACCCTCGTGCTGGTATCGTTCTCCTGCACGGCGCCCATCATTGGGCTGCTACTTGTTGAAACGGCCACCAGTGGAAACTTGCTGGCACCTGCACTGGGCATGTTTGGCTTCGCCCTGGCCCTGGCTTTGCCCTTTACGCTCTTTGCCCTCTTCCCTTCATGGATTAAGAAAGCACCCAAGTCAGGGTCGTGGATGACTACGCTGAAGGTGACGTTGGGATTCATCGAACTGGCCTTCTCACTGAAATTCCTCAGCGTTGCCGACTTGGCCTACGGCTGGCATATCCTCGACCGCGAGGTGTTCCTCTCGCTGTGGATAGTCATCTTCGCACTGCTGGGAGCCTACCTCTGTGGCTGGCTGAAGTTCCAGACCGACGCAGGCTCTCCACTCCCCAGGCCCATGCCCGTGCTCAGCATCATGGGTGGATTAGTGTCGCTGGCCTTCGCCGTCTATCTCGTACCTGGTCTGTGGGGAGCACCCTGCAAGGCCGTCAGCGCCTTCGCACCACCCATGAACACGCAAGATTTTAATATCAATAACAGTGTTGTCAAAGCCCGCTTCACCGACTACGATCAAGGCATGGCTGCGGCCCGCCGCGAGAATAAGCCTGTGCTTCTTGACTTCACTGGCTTTGGCTGCGTCAACTGCCGCAAGATGGAGGCCGCCGTATGGACCGACCCACGTGTTGCCGACTTGTTGAACCGCGACTATGTGCTTATCTCGCTCTATGTTGACGACAAGACGCCCCTGACTGAACCGCTGACAGTTGTCGACAGTCAGGACACCACTCGCACACTGCGCACCGTAGGCTCCAAGTGGAGCTATCTGCAGAGCCATAAGTTTGGCTCTAATGCCCAGCCCTTCTACGTGCTCCTTGACACCGGCGGTCATCCTTTGGCTGCCAGTCGCGGCTACGACGAAGATGTCCGCGCCTTCCTTGATTTTCTCAATCAAGGCTTGCAGCGTTATCGGCGGTGATCAGGTTATTGGCAGCTTAGGCCGCCTTTCCGCTTTTCAGATGCTGATGCTGTCAATGCGGAGTTTCAACATGCCTACTGGTACGCGAACCTCGACCACGTCGCCAGTCTGTTTGCCCAGCAGGGCCTCTCCTATAGGCGATTTAATGGATATTTTCCCTTCGCGTAGGTTAGCTTCATGCGGATTTACAAGCATGTAGGTCATTTGGGCGTTGTTGGCCAGATTGGTCATCTCCACCTTGCTGAGCAGCTGCACCTTGCCGCTTCTGAGCAAGGAGGCGTCAAGAACACGGGCATGTTCCAGTACCCTCTGTTTGAAGCGGATACTTCCCAGCAGGCGCGACTGCTCTCGCTTGGCAGCATGATATTCAAAATTTTCACTAAGGTCGCCTTTGTCGCGTGCCTCGGCTATTGCCTCTCTGACACGAGGCAGTTCCACACTTTCCAACTGGCGTAGTTCGGCCACGAGTTTGTCGTAGCCTTCTTGTGACATGTATTCCATTGTTGCAAAAAAAATATCTGGTCTGCAAAGGTAGTGCAAATAAATGAGAAAGTGACATCTAAACCAACCCGTAGTGGCGAAAGGCCTGCAGGATGCCGTCATCGTCGACGGTGGTGGTGATGTGGTCGGCTTCGCGCTTCAGCACCTCGTTGGCATTGCCCATAGCGATGCCAATGCCAGCTTCGCGAATCATGGTGAAGTCGTTGCCGCCGTCGCCAAAGGCGATGATATGGCTCATGTCGAGCCCCATGTGGCGGGCCATGTGGTGCAGAGCGCTACCTTTGTCGGTACCACGGGCGGTGATGTCGGTAAAGGCAGGATGCCAGCGGCCGGAGATGCAACCGGGGAGACGGGGCATCAGCTCTTGTTCGTGGGCTATGTCGAAGAAGGGAGAGAACTGCAGAATAGGCTCCGAAAGGGCGATGTCGAGGTTCATGCAGTCGGGCGACAGGCCTTCTACGGCTAACTGCTGAATGAAAATCTGGTCGAAATCTGGGTGGGGATTGTAGACGGCAAACTGTGTGGTGCTGGCCACCACGCATGAGTAGTCGTAGCGACGGGCATCCTCGAGCATCGTGTCAACGTCCTGCTGGGCAATGGCGTTGGTGCTCACCACCTCGTCGCCGATGAAGCAGTAGGCTCCGTTGGTGGTGATATAGCCGTCGACAAGGTGTTCAATGGCTCCGATGTTGGTCAGGATTTGGATGGGGCGACCTGTGGCGATATAGACACGATGACCATTGGCTTTGGCCTGTGTCAGGGCGAAGATGGTAGAGGCGGGTATCTGGTGAGTCTCAAAGCTCACCAGCGTTCCGTCAATATCAAAGAACAGTGCGTATTTCTCATTCATGATCATTTCCTGATGATCTCCACTTGTCCATCGGGGCGGAGGCGGATGATGCTGGAGGGCTGATGGGGCTGATGCTCATTTCGGCGCGACCAGCACACGTAGTCGACGGCTTCGAGGATGCGAGGGTCTATGTCGCGGTAGTTCTGTGCTGCTGGCTCTCCACTGATATTGGCCGAGGTAGAGACGATGGCCTTCTGGAAACGGTAGCAGAGTTCTTTGGAGAACGGCTCGTTGGTGATGCGGATGCCGATGGAGCCGTCGTCAGCAATGAGGTTCGGGGCCAGATTGACGGCACCGTCAAGGATGAGCGTGGTGGGCCGTTCAGGGGCACAGTCGATGAGTTGCCAGGCCACGTCGGGCACATTCCTCACATAGCGTTGCATACGGGCATCGCTGTCTACGAGGCAGATGAGTGCCTTCGAGTCGTCGCGTTGCTTAATTTCATACACTCTCTTCACGGCCTCGGCATTGGTGGCATCGCAGCCGATGCCCCACACCGTGTCGGTGGGGTAGAGAATCACGCCGCCACGGCGCATCGTCTCTACTGCATTTTTAATATCCTGTTGTTGTGTCATAATCGGTCTTGCTTTTTATTCTATAACGGAGAAAATGCGGCGATTATTGTAAACAATACGATAGTCGACTACCTGTCAATCTTCCACAGAGATGTTGCCCTCCCAAATGTCGGTGTTCGTCGGAGTGTCGTCCCAAAGGTCCCTTTGTCTGCGTGAGTCATCTATTTGGCCACCAGTGGGTACTTCTGTGCCACTCATAGTCTCCAGAAGATTTCTACTCAGGTCGATTTCCAAAACCAACACTTCGGGCGATTGATAATTCCTTTTTATTTCTTCAGTATTCATGTTATCGCTATTTTTCTTTTTCTAAAATCGGTTATTTACGGATGACGATTTTCTTTCCTCCACGGACATAGATGCCTTTCTTCAATACAGATACCTTGCGGCCCTGCAAATCGTAGAAGTCAGCATCGTCAGAACCAATGGGCTTTTCAATGTTGCGAATCGTCGTAGGCTCGTCATCCAGGAATTCAACGTCGAAACCGGCAACGCGGCTTGGTGCAGGCACATACTGTGTGGGAACTCGAATAACAGCATAAAAGCAAAGTGACTTATGAGAAAGATTCTATTCGCAGTAGCAGGACTGCTTGCACTCATTTCCTGCAACAGTAACGAACCCAAGGCAGAGACCGCAGCAAAGACTGACGGCAATGCCATCGTAGAGAACATTATGACCCGTACCAGCATCCGTGCCTATATGAATCAGGCCATCAGCAATGACACCATCGAGACGCTGCTCCGTGCCGGTATGGCAGCACCCACAGCCGTCAACAAACAGCCTTGGCACTTCATCGCCATTACCGACCGTGCCATGCTTGACAGCGTTGCCATTGCCAATCCCAATGCAGGAATGGCTAAGAAGGCTCCGTTGGTGATTGTAGTTTGCGGCGACTTGAAGAAAGCACTCGAAGGTCCTGCACAGGCATACTGGGTACAGGACTGTTCGGCTGCAACGGAGAACATCCTGCTGGCCGCTCATGGCCTCGGACTGGGAGCCGTCTGGACGGGTATCTATCCCATGAAGGAGCGACTCGACGCTTTCAACCAACTGCTGAAACTGCCTGAGGCCATCGTTCCCCTCTGTGCCATCGTCATCGGCCATCCAGCCGAGCAGCCTGAGCCGAAAGACAAATGGTTGCCCGAAAATGTGTCGTACAACGTATTCGGAGGTCAGCAGTCGAAATAGAATCCATTGACGCAAGCAATCCCGCCCCCTGCTATGGGAGCGGGATTGTTTTATGAGGTTTTCGAATTACGCTGCCTCACGCTTGGCTAATTCCTTTTCAAGAGCCTGAGCCAGTTGGTCTGGGCAGGAGGTTTTCTTGAAGCCGCATTTCACGCCACGCAGACGCTTGATGACTTCCTCGGCCTTCAGACACTCTACCATCCGCGACACACCGATGGCATTGCCCGGACAGCCGCCTATGAACTGAACGTTGTGGACGCGCAGCTCGTCGTCCAGCTCGAAGTTGATAAACTTAGCACATGTTCCCCAAGTCTCAAATGTTACCTGTTCCATATTGTTCCTTTCTTTGTTGATTATTACTCTGCTATGATTCTCTCTGTCATCTTTGTCAGTTCCTGATATGGCAGCAGTCCCACCTGACGCTCTATCTGTCCGTCCCTGGTGATGAAGAACAGTGTGGGAATGGACTGAATACGTGCCGCTTCAGCCAAAGCGCGATTCTTGTCAACATCGACCTTGATGACCTTCACTTTTCCCTCATACTCGCGGGCAAGCCGCTGAAGCATAGGTGAGAGTGTCTGGCAAGGACCGCACCAGATGGCATAAAAGTCGATGATGACTGGTGTAACTCCTGTATAGTTATATCCTCTGAGATACTGCTGATAGCTGTTGATTGTTTCCATAATCTGCGTTCCTTTCTCTGAATAAATGTTATATTTCTCGTTTGACGGTGCAAAATTACGAAGATTATTATTGATAGACGAACGATTTTTCCTATCTTTGCATCGGTAAAACCTATCGTTATGACATTACAGCAACTCAGATACATCGTGGCCATCGACCGCCACCGCAATTTCGCCAAGGCTGCCGAGGCCGTCGGCATATCGCAGCCGACACTGAGCGGAATGCTGCAGAAGCTGGAGGAGGAACTGGACATCCGCATCTTCGAGCGTAGCAACAAGAGTGTGGTGCCGACGCTCTCTGGCGAGAAGATTGTCCGTCAGGCTGAGCGCACGCTGGCCGAAGCAGAGCGCATCCGTGAAATCGTGGGTGAGGACAAGGACGAGATAGCGGGAAGTATGTCGCTGCTGATAGCCCCCACCATCGCACCGTATATCTTGCCAAAGTTCATCCACCACTATCAGGAGGACTATCCGGAGGTACGCCTGTCGATTCAGGAGATGAAGGAGGACAGCCTGATGGACGAATTGCTTATGGGTCGTGCCGATGTGGGCATGACGCTCTCTGGAATCCGCCGGACGGCCATCCTCGAAATACCGCTATACACGGAGCGGTTCATGGTCTATCTCTCTGAGGACTGCTGGCGCAAGTTGCCCGTGTTCAAGCCGGAGAATCTGGAGCACGAGAAGATGTGGATTATGAAAGAGGCCCAATGCCTGCGCGACAGTGCGTTCAGTTTTTGTAAAGGTCGCGCCAAGGGAACGCATATTTATGAGGCTGGCAGCATCGAGACACTGATACGCATCATCGACGAGAGTGGCGGTTTTACCATCATCCCAGAGATGCACCTGCCGTTCCTCAGCGAGAAGCAGCGTGAGAACGTGCGCCGCATAGAGGGTGACTACCTGTCCATGCGCCGTATCTCGCTCTATATCCGCGAGGACTACATCCGTCAGCGAATGCTCAACACCATCACCCGCACCCTCCAGCAGTTCATGCCCAAGGGGATGCTGGAAGAACGGATAGTGAAGTATGGCGTGAAACTATGAAATTGGGAAAGAATTGAAATTGATAAATTTGTTATTATAGAATTCAAGTTTCGCAAGTTAAAAATTAGTTGAGATATAGTCGCAAAAAAGAGCACAGGGATTTCCGTATGTCGCGGAAATTTAGTAACTTTGAGGTGT
>ERZ842401.8035-NODE-8035-length-10550-cov-110.175798_pt1 | contig 10550 bp, 9 predicted proteins | sample MGYA00521270_ERZ842401 | MGnify/ENA primary metagenome ERZ842401 (study PRJEB31892, sample SAMEA3878208) | bioreactor metagenome | biome: Moose rumen | place: Sweden | collected 2011-10 | study: EMG produced TPA metagenomics assembly of the PRJEB12797 data set... | reverse complement strand
CCGATTCTGTATAATGTCGAATGATAGAGTTATTACTGAGCAACACCTGTCTTAGTGATTCTTCAGTACTATTCTCCGAAGCGTTACTGCGGCTTTCATCTTGTTTATCTTGCTTGCTAACTACAATCAATTGCTGCAGTTTAAACAAGCAGCTGTCATCTTTAAACTCGAATTTGTTTCCCTTTATGTTATCTCCCATTGTTCTTTGCCGTTAAAAGTTTTATTAATAGTAATCTTGCTTCTTCTGGCATGTCATTGAAAATCTTTTTAATGCTTATATCTTTTGCTAACGTCAAGTTAAACAGACTCGATCTGTCTTGAAATTGCAATTTGTTTCCTTCAATATCGTCACCTAAATGTGGATGCAATATTCGGTTTTCAGCCTCATCTACCATGTCGCATTCTTCTTGTGTTACATCCTTTGCATTACGCAAAAAGCGGTTTATCATTGCTATAATACCAGCACCAATCTCTGGCGTTGTAGAATTTACCGAATAATCCAGAAGGTCTTTCAATGTGAACGAACGCTCCTGTTTCCTTTCAGACTTAGGCTTTTCCTGTTCTGATTTTAAACGTTCTATTTCTCTCTGTTGCTCATCAACAGTGTGCTGTAGCCTTTCGTTTTCAATCAATAAAGGATTCTCATCTTCGGGCTCGTCAAAACTAATAACACTTTTAGAAGCTATCCCACTACGACTATTCTCTATTTCTTCCTTGATGTCACTTAAGTCCAATTTTACGACTACTCTTTTCGGCCTTTGGAAACTGAACACCAAAGGATCTTTCCCTGACTTGTATAGTTTAAAGGAATTCTCAATCAGATTAATCACCTTCAGTTTGTCAGCAGGTCGCTCCCACAAATTAACTATTGTGTATATAGCCTCCTTATCAAATCCACATGTTGTCTCAGGCCAGTATATAGCTAGCTTGTGCAAGTTTGCTGCAGAGTATGGTTTCGGCGATAGGTCAATAAGCGCTTTTCCACCTCGCTTCTTCGTGTCGCTAATGAATTTCCGAAAAGCCTTGTTCTTTGAAACTAATGATACGATATCAAAAGACTCTTTGAAACGCTCAATGGCTGGCGAATTGTTCGATCTTAAGCTCAGCAGGGCATACATCATTTTAAACACCTCACTTGCTGCCATCCTCAAACCTAAGTTGGCTTTGATATCCATTTCGTATTCAAAGATATCGGGAGTGGGGTTATTCTCATACACCGCTTTAGTACATTGGTAATAGACTTCATTCATTATTCTAAAAGCAGGGTACATAATGTTTACACCGCTCACACTTTCTACATAAAGGTCGAATAATCTCCTGCCAATCGGATCATCCAGAAATTCTTCGTCACAACATTTATCTTGCCAAAGAAGCAGTCTTGGTAATTTGGGTTTCATTTTTAGTAGTTTGCTCATCCATGTTGATTCTCTCTCTGATATTTTATACCTATTTTATTCTTATTCTCTGATGTCGATGTGCAATAGTATATTTATGGCAATCTTCACACCAAGTAGAATTGTCTTGCCCAGTATAATTCGGAACATCGTAATGTATCATGTCAAAATACTCCGGTTTTGACTCCTCACTATCTTGACGATTTGACCTGGTGTCAGAAGAGTTTTCACTAGAAGAGCTTCCTCTACCAGAATAAAACACCCCCTGAGCTGTATATAGAGTTGCTTGACCGCTATCATCAAAGATTGTAACGGTTTCGTTATAGCCTTTGCCAAAACAGGTATTGCAGACACCCGTTTGGAAGCACCCTCTACATGGATAATAGGTACCCCCATAAGCTCTACCCCATCTACCACGTGCTCCATTACAAATTTTGCAAATCTTTGTCCCTCCACAGATAAAACAAGGTTCTTTCTTGTATACTTTGACTGCTCTTTGGCTGTTGTAATACCATACTTCATAACCGCCATTAGGTAGTTTTTTTTGTTCTTTACGTAGCTTACCTTTTGCGATGATTGTTGGGCTTTTATCATTTCGCTTTACATGAATATATTGGTAACCTTCAATGTATTTTTTCTTAGCAACATCTGCGACTCTTGCTTTTAAATAGAAATTTTTGGAATTATGCTTCGAATAGGGTACAAAGATTTTAAAATCTGAATAATGAGAATTGACAGAAGAGGGAGTTAGTTTTTTCGTACATTTTACTTTTTCCCCATCACTGTTCAACAATCTATTTCCGTCGATGTCCTCGAACAAAAGATAAAGTTTACAGTCTTTGTCTTTCATTCCTTTTACATTCATATCCAAGTGAATCATCATACCCTTTTTTCCATCCTTTTCAACTCCATAGTCAATTCTTTTTTCGTTAACTACGAAAGATTGCGAAAATGTCCCTGTGATGATGAAGGAATATAAAAACAAAGTGGAGAAAAATCTTTTGGGAGTCATAATATGATTATTTTTAATGTTATTATTGTTTAATCAATCCATAGTTTCTTCATATTACCAATCTGATTTAGCTGATTTTTTGTTTTTATAGGACACCCAAAACTCACAGGGGGATCCGGTGTGCACTAGGGGTGGGGACAAATTGTCCCCCCTTCCGTTCAGATGTCTAGGTAGCACTATTTTTTCAAAGAGATAAGGATTTTCTTCAGACACATCTCCTTATCATGTCTGCGACACTTGGCTAACCATTTATGAAAATCCTCGAATGACAGTTCACGAGGATAACCGGCAATGTCGTTTCCCTTGACAACCTTTTTTGAGGCCGTGTCCACTGCTTTTACAAACTGGTTCGGTGAGAAGATGACATACACCTGGTAATACTCCTCAGAGCGTTCGGCATTCATCACGAGCTCATCAACATAAAGCTGCGGGTCATCTTTGCTGCTGAACAGCACATACCGCCTGTTAGCCTCTACGCGGAAAATACCACTCTGCTGGTTCTGATAGGGCAAAAGACACTGCACCAGATCATTGTCGTCCACCAGATAAACTGCCAGATAGCCGTTCACCGGTGTTTGGAACGACATAAACAGGTCGTCACCGTCCTTGAAACGATCGTCCTCGTTACGGTCTTCCCTACCATTGCGAAGCACCTTGGCCTGAACGTCGGCCTGCGATGTGACTATCTCGCGAATCTTACCCTTCACTCTGCACGTCACCACCTGCGTTCCGTCTATCATCTGAATGTCATACTGCGGTTCCCTCAGGGTCTCTATCCATTCACCCTTTACGTCAGAACTGCCGAAACTGTTGAAATGCATTTTCGACCGCTCATCGCTGGTCTCCATACGCGTCAAGTTTGTCTGTGCCACAATCGTACCAAACTCATTGGCTATCGCATTGAGCTGCGCCTGATTCAGCGCATACTTCTTTGCCGCTGCCAGCGACACATTCTCAGGAGCATAGTAAGTGTACTCACCCTCTCCTGTCTTTACCTTTTGGGCAAAGACAGAGGCCGTAAGCACAGCCATCCACAACATCATCAGACTTCGTTTCATACATTTACCGTTTATTTGTCAATTGCAAAATTACGAAAAGTTTTGGAAATATCCGTCATTTTTCGAAATTAACTTAAAATAATGTTGTGTATATCAGAAAATAATGCTACCTTTGCGGTGTATATTCATACTCGCATGGATAATTACTAACTGCTTTACATTAATAAAATGATTAATGCTTATGAGATTATTCAATTACTGTTTTGGCGTTCTGATGATGTTGCTTGCCTACGGCTGTAACGATAAACCAGAAGAAACGAGCCTTGTGATTAACCCTGGCGAACTGACCTTCGCGACAGAGGGAGGCAGTTTGACTATGACGGTTGAAAGTAATGCAGACTGGACGATAGTGGCCTCACCTGATTGGGTGACGCTGTCTGCAATCTCTGGAGTTTACTCCCAAGAGGTCGTTGCTACTGCCGATTTCAACGAAGGGACGGCAGAGCGTTCCGGTGTGCTGACCATTCGCTCTAACGACGGTCAGCAGCTGCGCACCATTAATGTGCTGCAACAGGCTCAGGGCCTGTCGAAAGGCATGCTTTACGTAGAGGACACCTCCACCCGTTGTTTCGGAGGCTTGCAGAGCGAGAAAGCCACTATTCTTGTGGAAAGCAACGTAGAATGGACGGTAACCGGGCCTGAGTGGCTCAACGTCGTATACAACTACCGCTACACTCCGCTGAGCGAGGGCGTCACGCTGGAAGGCACACAGGAAATCGAGCTCCAGACAGCTGGCGTCAACAAGGAGAATGAGGACTTGGAAGGCGTTGTACGATTTACCTCCAAGCGTACAAGAGAGGTTATTGAGATTCCCGTGGTGCAGTTGGGAGCCCTCAACGCTAGAGTTGATGAGACGTTGACTCTTGCCGACGGATTTGCCGTCACCTTTAAGACTGGCTGCTATGTCGACGGTGTGCTGTATAAGATAGCCGAGGGAAGGATCCCGGAGAGCGAGCGCACGCTGACCGATGAAAATATGTCGACATGGGGTGTCTACCACTTGTCGAATGAGGGTGATGTCATCGCCTTCGACGGTGCGACACCCAACACAGAGTATGAATTGGTAACTTATGGCATCAGCGTTTCAGCTCAGCGCAGGTCGTTCTATGGCAGCAGCGTCGTTCTCACTACGCCGTATGTCGCAGGTCAGCCTTATGCCCTCATCGAAAGCTTCTACTACGACAACGATTCCTACTCATGGCTGATCCCCGTCAAACAGTACAACAATGCCGCAGGCTACTACACGTACTACACCGAGCGTCCTGATGTGTTCAACTACAATAAGTCGCTGTTGGCATGGTTCTTCAAGAAGGCCATCGAGAATGGCAAGTGCGACCTTTACACGGTGGACAATACATTCCAAATCACCACTGGCTACCACGTCATGATTGAGGTATGGGCCGCCAACGACGACGGTGAGTTGTCGCCCCTCGTGCATGCCGTCAACACGCAGGATTACTATGAAGCTCCCGCCAAGGCCCCTGGTGTAAATGCACTGAAAGTCGCTGGTTGCAAGAAAACGGAAAAACTGTCCATCAAAAAAGTCCAAACCCAAAAACGATAATGCGCTATGAAACAACTACATATATTATTTGTCCTGATTGTAGCTCTGGCAATCACAGCCTGTAAGGAAGACGCTGCCGACGGTTCTCTGCTGAGCGTGGACCAGATTGAACTGAGGTTCAGCAGTCCGCAAGGCAGCATGACGTTCAATCTGGAGAGTAACACCGACTGGGAGATTATCAGCCGCGACTATCGTGTCACGACATCGCCACAGCGTGGCAGCGGAAATGCCACCGTGACCGTCAATCTGAATGATGACATTGCCATAGCGACGGAGGAGATCCGACTGATCATACACACCCTTGACGGGCGTAAGACGGTGAATGTAAAGGTGTTTACCAAAGGTAAGATGATGGACGAGAAATACCTGATAACACCCGATCCTAGCGTGGCATTCGATGGCTACGTAGGGGCCGTCGATTCCCTGACAGTCGGTTCCAACATCAACTGGCAGTTGACGGGTCCCGACTGGCTGGAAGGCTCAGTCGACGGTGTCAATTGGAAACCCTTGTCGCGTACACTGCGTAGTGATCTTACATTCACGAGAGTCCTCTTGCGCGCCACCGCCAGCAACAACGAGAACGATGAACGGTCAGACTTCCTCATCCTGTCGGAAGACCTTACTGGCGATATGTCGCAGACTATCATCGTCACACAGGTGGGCGCCAACGTCGCCAAGCCCAACGTCATCGTCGGATTGGTCAATGGCGCTGCCTGCAACTGGAAGTTTGGCAACAACGTGAAGTCCGTGCGCTATTCCCTGCTATGGGAGGATATCCAACAAGCCGATGATGTAATCCAGCGTTCGTCCTCATGGAAACAGATAGGCAAAGGCATCATCACCTCATGGGGGTTCAGTAGTATCCGTCAGGGAAAGAGAGCCTATATCTATTCCGTAGGCTGCGATGCCAACGGTGAACCACTGCCTAGCGACCAATGCACCTACAAGACTTTCTTTGAGGTGCCTACCAGCGAGGGACAAGCTAAGGCTACTATCAATTCTGTCACCAACACCGACAATAAATGGAGCTGGAACGTCACCAAGAATGAACTTTGTGCCTCCTATGTCATATGGACCCCCACTACGGAGAGTTATCTGAAAGACTTGGATGCCATGATAGCCTGGCGACTACACTGGCTCATCAAGAATAACACTTACTGGGGTGGCTCGCACACCTATTTCGAGGACAACAGTTTCAAAGCCACCTTCACTGGTCCATTCCAAATCATCACTTGGGGATATCTTCGAGACCACCGCTCCAACGTCCTGAGCCGCTACATCAACAAGACAAGTAAGGCGCAGGCTCCTTCGCTCATCAAGCCAGATGACACAGAGACTGAGAGTCAGGCAGCCGCTATGGAGCCGATTGACCCACGAGAGGTCCGTATAGTCAGGAGGTAGTACAAATCATTAAACACAGCTAATCGAATTATGAAAAAAACGATATTCATCATGATGCTGACAGCCGTCACAATCAGCATGTCGGCCCAGAGGAAATACTGGGACAGCTCACGTCCCGACCATCGTTTCGGCTTCAGCGTGCAGGCCGGACTCAACTTCAATAAGCAGTACACTATGGAGAACGAAGGTGCAGACCATGCCTTCAGGACAGGATTCCATGCTGGTGTAGGCGTTGACGTGAACGTTATTCGCAGCTTCTCCGTCACCACAGGTGTCTATTACTTCCAGAAAGGATGGAAAGACTCATACTCCGATTATCGCGGCTATTATGACACCAAGGACAATTCTGCCTACGTTCAGTTGCCACTGCTGGCTTCCTATCGTGTGGCACTATCGGATGCCGTTAAGTTCCAGATAGACCTGGGCCCATACTTTGCCTTTGGCGTTTCGGGTAAGACGACGACCGACTACAACTTCGGAGAACCCGTCCACGAGGAGTACGATAGCTTTGACGAGTATGAGGGCATGAAGAAGTTTGACTGCGGCATTCATCTGGGCGCAGCCGTCAACTACAGCCATTTACTGGTCGGAGTATTCTACGAGCGAGGACTAAAGAATATCTCGCGCATCCAAGGAGAGAAGTTTCAGAATGGTACGGTGGGCGTATCTTTAGGTTATAAATTTTAAATGCTGAAGACTATGAGAAAGATAATATTTTCACTGATCATGATGGCCGTTGGTACTATCGTCCAGGCTCAATCACTCTGGGACACATCGAAGCCAGACGAACGTTTTACCTTCGGTTTGAAGGCGGGTGTCAACTTTGCCAGCACTGATGCGGAATATGCCAACTCCACCCGTACGGGTTTTCATGTGGGAGGAACGGTTGACTATAATATCGTGAAATGTATCTCGGTGAGCAGCGGCATCACATTTACGCAGAAGGGTTTCAAGAGTAATTTTGGTAAAGCTGATGCCTACTACCTGCAGGTTCCTGTTCTGGCAGCCTACCACTTCGAAGCTCCTACTGGTGTGAAGTTCATCATCAACGCTGGTCCCTATTTTGCCTATGGCATCGGTGGAAAGGTGAGTTATGCCCCCAGCGACATTATGTTCGACTATGACTTCCATCAAGACAGCTTCGGCAAAAGAGGGTTCTTCAACGATTTCGAAATGGGATTGACGGCCGGTGTCTATGTACAGATAGCGAAGTTGCTCTTCGGCTTCAACTACGAATTGGGACTATCCGACATGGCACGTGTCTACAGCAAATATCACAACCGCAATGCCGCCTTCTCGGTGGGCTACCAATTCTAACCAGTGTGTATCTATGAACAAAACATTATTCTCACTAGCAGCCATGCTATTCGTTGTCCTGATGGCTCGGGCAGAGAGCCGCATGACTGTGGGAGGGGTGCAGTATGCCACCACCGGTGACACCACGGCCACAGCTTACCTCACGGTGAAAGCCATTGACGACGTCACCATCGAGGAGACCATTAAAATCAAGGGTAAGACCTACCGCACCACCGAAATCGGCAAAGCTTACTTTGGTAAGAACGAATATCTACAGGGCATCGACATTCCCAATAGTGTGCGCCTTATCCGCAAGGGGGCGTTCAAGGGATGCAGCAACCTGTCGAAGGTAACACTGCCTGACACACTTTGCCAAATAGAAAAAGGTGCTTTTGAAGGGTGTCTGGATATCGCTTACGTCCGAACGCATCATCCCAACCGCTATGCCCCCGACTACGCACTCGCCGTCATGGCTAAAACAATCCCTTATTATAAAATAAAGGATGACCTCGCCTCTATGAACATTACTGACGATGACCTCAAAGAACTAGTAGGCGACATTGAGGTGAATGTTGACGACAGCATTCCCCGCACTAAGGTGCGCAACAAGAACACGTTTGCCTTCATTATCGGCAACGAGGAATACGAAGAAGTGCAGGGCGTGGCCTATGCCTCCAAGGACGCATCGGTGTTCAGCCGCTATTGTGAGCTGACTATGGGCATTCCGGCAGAGAACATCCACACCTATAAGAATGCCACCTTCGGACGCATCCTTCGTGTGGTACGCGACATCAAGGGAATTGCCGAAGCCTATAAGGATAAATGTACTATTCTCTTCTATTATGCAGGCCATGGCATTCCCGACGAAAAAAGCCATGATGCCTTTCTGTTGCCGACGGATGCTGACGGGAAAAGCGTAGAAGGCTGTTTCTCGTTGGCGCGCCTTTACCGTGAGCTGGGTGATTTGCCTGCCAAAAACGTTCTGGTATTCCTTGACGCCTGCTTCAGTGGCGCTTTGCGCGGCGACGGCATGTTAACAGCGGCCCGCGGTGTGGCCATCAAGTCGAAGGCAGAAGCGCCCAAGGGTAACATGGTAGTGTTCTCGGCAGCCACAGGTGACGAAACAGCTTATCCATACAATGAGAAAGGCCACGGCATGTTTACCTATTATCTGCTGAACAAACTCAATACATCGCGAGGCAACTGCACGTTAGGCGACCTGGAGGAGTACGTACGCACCAAGGTATCGCAGAAGTCAAACGTAGTCAACAGGAAAAGCCAAACCCCCACCATCGCCTGCTCTGGATCGATGCAAGAAGAGTGGAAGGGGTTGAAGCTGAAGTGAATGGTCTGGAAACTTATGCCATCTATCTGGTACTGTTAAAACTAACGAGCGCTGCATCATTTCTTTTGCATTTCGCTCGTTTTTTCGTATCTTTGGCTTTGCCGAAGATACTTTGCACTCGGAAATGAAAAGAAAACGTTTTTTCTTTTGCATTTCACTCGTTTTTTCGTATCTTTGTACCCAAAGAGTACTAACTTGCTAAAACATGTGAAGGTATGAACAAGGAGGAAAGATTTGTTATCACTATTAGCCGACAATTCGGCACGGGTGGACATGAGATCGGTGCTGAACTGGCACGCAGGCTTGGGGTCAAGCTACTCGACAAGCAGATATTGAACGAGGTGGCTTCACGTATCAATGCTGTGGAGGAGGCGGTGGAGAAAATCGAGGCACGTAATCCTTTGTGGCGCGACGACTTTACCAATTTCTATCGTAACTACATGTCCAGCAACCAGTATGATGGACAAGAGCAGGGACAGACGAGTCATGAACTGTTTAAAGCTCAGTGTGACGCTATTAAGCGCTTAGCCTCTGATGAATCGTTCGTCATCGTGGGACGTTGCGGCTTCGATGTCTTTGCAAAGCATCCCAATGCGTTGAAGATTTTCATCCACTCCAGCCTGGACTGTCGGAAACGCCGCATTGCCGAGAAGTACGACATCAGTGAGTATGATGCTGCTGCGATGATCGTTGACAACGACTATAGCCGCGAGCTCTACACCAAGACCTTTACAGGACGTAACTGGTTGGATGCTACCAATTACGACATCTCGCTGGACGTACGTAACTTTGGCATCAACGGTGCAGTTGACTTCTTGATGAATTGTATTGAGTAGAACTCACAGGGTTTACCTTTTATACTGGATGGCCAGCATGGTGAGGTCGTCGCTTTGTTCGGCTTGGCCTACGAAGTCGTGGACGGCATCTGTCATCAACTGGATGATGGTCGAGGGCTTGTTCTGTCCGCGGTTGAGCAGGGTTTCGGCCAGACTGATGATGCGGTCGTCGCCAAACTGGGCATGGAGGATGTTCTCGGCCTCATTGAGTCCATCGGTATAGAGGAAGATGGTGGTCTGAGGGGCGAGGGTGACCTGTTGCAGGGTGAACTGCCAATCGGGCATGACACCGACGGGCAGGTTGGGGTCGCAGGGCAGCGGTGCCACGCCTTGTCCGATGAGCAGCGGTGAGTCGTGACCGGCATTGCAGTAGTCGAGGTGTCCGGTGGCGAGATCGAGTACGCCGACAAAGAGCGTGACGAACATGTTCATCTCGTTGCTCTCAGAGAGCGAGTCGTTGAGGGCACGTGCAATGAGGTGGGGCTCCGACTCGTGAGCTGATACGTTGCGGAACAGGAAGCGTGTGACCGCCATGACGAGCGAGGCAGGGACACCCTTGCCGGAGACGTCGCCAATGCAGAAGAACAGCTTCTCGTCGTGGATGTAGAAGTCGAAGAGGTCGCCACCGACGGCCTTTGCCGGAG
>ERZ842401.8034-NODE-8034-length-10551-cov-4.531345_pt1 | contig 10551 bp, 11 predicted proteins | sample MGYA00521270_ERZ842401 | MGnify/ENA primary metagenome ERZ842401 (study PRJEB31892, sample SAMEA3878208) | bioreactor metagenome | biome: Moose rumen | place: Sweden | collected 2011-10 | study: EMG produced TPA metagenomics assembly of the PRJEB12797 data set... | reverse complement strand
TGGTCAACGTGATGGACGGCTACTTTGCAAAGGGCGCACACCACCTGAACGTAAACGTCTTTGGCGTAGAAAAACTCAAAGACTGTCAGGCGCACCCCGAAAAGCCCGAATACGCAAACTTTACCGTGCGCGTTTCTGGCTACGCAGTCCGCTTTATCAACCTGACCAAAGAGCAGCAGGACGATGTTATCGCACGTACCTGCCATGCGGCGCTGTAGACGATTTGACCGTTACCTCCTGTAACGGTCAAATCCGACAGAAATCAAAGATTTCTGTCCCTGCTTTTCAGGCGGCATCCGTGCCGCCGCACAAATGTTGCTGTTCCCTGTTCCACGCGTGTGGGGCGGGGTTTTTTTGTGCTGTTTTGACAAATACCTGCGCACTATTGGCAATTTTTGTAAAAAATACTATGCTCACGGTATGGAATTGCGCAGAAAAATCTATAATAAATTTCTCACATGGAAGACAGATCTGCACGGACAAAAAGCGTGACATTCTTGACCTGTACCGCGCCATCATAAACGGCAAACTTTCGCTGAACGAAGGCATGTTGTATGAGAACGCAATCGCGCAGATGCTGACGGCGCTGGGCAAAAAACTGTTTTTCTACACCCAGTACAACGCCCAAAAGCACCGCAACGACATTGAGATTGACTTTCTGCTTTCCAACGAAAGCAAGACGAATTTTAAAATCATCCCCGTGGAAGTAAAGTCGGCAAAAAACTACACCGCCCTTTCGCTCACCGCGTTCAAGGCAAAATTCGGCAAGAAAATTGAGCGCGAGATTATCATTCACCCCAAAAATCTCGTCCGCGAAGACGGACTTTTGCGCATCCCGCCGTACATGATTTGGTGCATGGAGTAAACGGCGGGGGCTTGAAAAGACAATTTCCTTTTTGTTTGTCTGATAATTCGTCGTTCGTGTAGTCGTCTTGCCTACAACGACATGATTTTTTGCAAATGCCCTAGAAATTTCACATATTCAGAATACGGAAGGGCATTATTTGACATTGCCTCATTCGTTCTTTAATGACTTGACGTGAAGACAGTGAAAATGGATTTTGAAAGAAAAAAATGCCTTGCCGATGAACAAGCAAGGCGAAATAACTATTTCCCTATAAATAAGGAATTATTATTACAGAAGTTTTAAAGATTTATGAATTCTATATCTGCTTGTAATAAAGTTTCATTGTTTTCTGCAATTTGAATTTTTCTCCATTGCTCTTTTGTTACAGCGTAATATATCGTTTTTAGCGACTTGCAACCACTAAATGCATACTTCCCAATTTGTGTTACAGAGTTTGGAATTATAATGCTTTCAAGAAAAACACAAGAGTCAAATGCAGAATTCTCAATTTCTGTAATTTCATTTGGCAATATAATAGTTTTCAGAGAAAGAGCCTCACGAAATGCCCTTTCTGGAATTTTATTCAACCCATTTGTTTTTGAAAGGTCAAGATTTGCACTGATAATACCCCTGTCTTTTGGCTCGATATAATGATACTCATCAGCCTCATCATAGTAATACCCGTTGGTTGATAATATTTCTGAAAAATAACGCGCTATTTCTTTCAATTGGTCTTCATTTATTTCACCTGTAACAACTATAGTCTTTACCACTCCTTGATAATCAGATTTTTTAAACGGTCCCTCAGGGGAAAAGGATCTCATTTCTTTTAAAACTTCGTCAGCATTTCCTACAACAACATCCTTCTTCGTTTGTGAAAAAGAATGCACGCACACAAATGCTAATAAAAAAGCCAAGAAAAATTGTTTTAGTTTCATGTTAATCTCCTATTGTCTTTTAACAGTTGTATTTCCGATAAGGATTTCGTCTTCAGTGATAGGACGAACTTCTCGATTTGTTGTATAACCTTCATGAATATTACTAGGAAGATTTTTCCAAACCCATGTAAACTCGCAACGGAGAATATTTCCGTTAAGTATTGACCAATTTCCTTTTGATTCCAAGCCCTCCTTTGTCCATACCTCGCCTCGTGGTCCAATGTTTACTTGTGATGGTCCAGGAAAATGAAAATCTTCATTGTATTCAAAAGTACCATCAGAATTTAAGATAAGCGTTGTTGTATTTTTCCCATTGCGAAAAGCCCAAGTGCCAATTAAATCAGTTTTAGTAGTTCCGTCAGAACTAACAATAGTTGTTTTATTTTGCGGCAAGAATTTTATTTCGGCATTTAACAAGGCTTCGTTCTCGTCTTTGCCTATTTTGATTTTTTCCCATTGCTCTTTAGTTCCATGATAATACACAGTCTTAAGAGATTTACATTTATCAAAAGCAGCCCATTCTATATTATTGACAGTATTAGGAATTGTTATTGCTTCTAAATTAGGACAATTAACAAATGCCCAACTCCTAATTTCAGTAATATTATTACTTAATATAATTTTTTTCACATATTCATGATTCTGCAAAGCAAATCGTGTCATTGTGTTTGGTATTATTAGCTCTATACGAGTTCCTCTACTACTATTACCAAATGACCTAGAAAGCACACCCAATAAATCATCTTCGTCCCCTATTACTCTAGAAAAATCAAGTGTTATTGTTAAATTGGGAGTAGAAATGTAATCTTCAAGAATTGTAAACCAATCTGTTACATTTTCTTCTGTTTCATCTTCAAACGATACTTTTCCAGTAACTGTGACGATGGTATCCTCTTTTAAAGACCTAAAAAGGTTAGTAGCCTTCTTATCGGAAACATTTACCGTTTTTCGAAAAATTGCCATACACGGCAAAACCAATAAAACTAGTAAAACAGCTGCAAACACAATATTTTTTTTGGCTCTGTCCCAAATAAGTATTGCTAACGCCGCCCGCGCGGGCTGAACTCCTTGCTTGTGGCAGGAACGGGGGAAAACACCCCTCCGCCCCGCCACTTATCTACGGGAGTCCAATCATGACAGAGTTAGAAGAAATCATCTTTTTACAATGCCGTTCTTTACTTTTGAAAAGGATTAGGATAATCCAAAGGAATATGCCACGGACTACCTTTTTTATCTTGTATAATCCGATTATCAATGCGTGCAATTTTTCTGCACCACTCAGCAACTTTCCATTGAGGCACACCCCACTGTTCCGCCGCTTGTTTCGTTCCCATGTCTGCCATAATTTTCTCCTCTAAAATTGTTAATAATCCATATTTTAACTCTTGTATGGATTATTGCCTATATTATACAATATATTTGAAGTTAATCAACCACAAAGCAATGAAAAAGTATTGGTAAAAATCTATATTCTACAGTATGGGATTTTGGGATAATGTTTTGAAGGAATTGGATTATCTTGGAATGTCAAACAGGACTCTGGCAAAAAAAGCGGGGTTTGACCCGTCGAATATTGGGCGGGGTATCAGATTAAAAAGCAGTCCGTCCGCCGATACTGCCGTAAAAATCGCAAAGGTACTTAATGTCAGCGTGGAATATCTTGTTACTGGAGAAAATGCTTTGGCAAGCAAAGAAAACGGTTGCAGAAACACCGGTACATTCCGAAAATACGCTGCCACGTTGGAAAAACTCGAAACTATCCCCGAAAAATCCCGCACCTCCATTCTCCGCCTGATTGACGACATAAGCCACGACTGCAACTAAAAATGCATACCGGCGAGTTTTGCGCTGCAATGGTGCGCCTATACGCAGCGCTAGTCTGCTGATGTAGCAAAAGCCAAATACCTGCTTCGTGTATGCGTAAGCGGGGATTTTTTGTTGTGGCTTTGCCAGACGGCGAATCTGTGCTATAGTCATTGCGAGGTACAACATGAGCGTAAAAGGAAGAATCTCCAAGTTTGAGTCGTTCGGGTCGGTGGACGGGCCGGGCGTGCGGTTTATTGTGTTCTTGCAGGGGTGCCCGATGCGGTGCCTGTTCTGCCACAACCCGGAGACGTGGGAATCGAAGGGCGGCGAGGAATGGACGGCGGAGGACGTGCTTAAAAAGGCGCTCCGCTACCGCGAGTACTGGGGGGACGAGGGCGGCATTACGGTGTCGGGCGGCGAGCCGCTTGTGCAGATTGACTTTCTGCTGGAGCTGTTTAGGCTGGCGAAGGAAGCGGGCGTGCATACCTGCATTGACACAGCGGGCGGCCCCTTCAACCGCAGCCTCTCTTGGTTCTCGAAGTTCGAGGAGCTGATGCGGTACACCGACGTGCTCTTGATGGACATCAAGCACATCGACACGGCAGAGCATAAAACGCTCACCGGCATGGGGAACGAGCACATCATCGACCTGTTCCGCTACCTTGACAGCATCAACAAGCCCATCTGGATTCGCCACGTGCTGGTGCCGGGCATCACCGACGACGACGGCTACCTTACGCGCACCCGCGACTTTATCCGCACGCTGCACAACGTGGAGCGCGTGGAGGTGCTGCCGTACCACGCCTTTGCGATACCGAAGTACCAGGAGCTGGGCATCGAGTACGCGCTTAAGGACACCGAGTCGCCGACGGCGGAGCGCATAAAGAACGCGAACGAGCTTCTGGAGACGGCGAAGTACACCGCATGGCAGAAGAAGGCCGCAAAAGCGCCCCGCTCGCAGCCCAGCGGCTATATGTCGCATCAGGGGTAATGGCGGCAAGGGGCAGACAACAGGCGGCGCGGGCAGCGGGGACGGAACTGTATTCGCGCGCCGTGCGGCACTGCTTGCAGTCGCACTGCGTCTTACTTCCTGCGCGGCAGAGCGGTGATTGCCTTCAGCAAAATTACCGTAAGGCAAATAACACTATCTTTGCTCATTGCAACATGCTGGCAAAAGCTACCCCGCGCGGTAATGTGCGCGTTTTCCCGCACGCTGTAATCGCCCGTGCTTTCCGTGCGCCCACTATAGCAACGGCGCGCAAAATCTGCTAAACTCGCTGTAGCGGCTTGCTTTTCGTAACCTGCCACATGGATTTTAGCGCCCGTCCGTGGCGCAGGAGCTTTTTATGCGTATTCTTACGATGGGCGATTCCATCATGCAGTACAACGACTGCACCACCTACCCGCTGACGGGCTGGATTCAGGAGCTGGTGCGCTTCTTTCCGCCGGAGACGGAATTCAAGAACTTTGCCCGCAACGGACGCAGCACCAAGAGCTTTATCGACGAGGGACGCTTTGATGCCGTGCGCGCCGAAGCGCAGAAAGGCGACTTCGTGCTCATCGGCTTCGGTCACAACGACGAGAAGGCGGAAGACCCCACGCGCTACACCGCGCCCGACGAGGGCGGCTTGTTCCGCAAGAACCTCGCCTACTTTGTGACGGAGCTGCGCAAGGTGGGCGCGCTGCCGATTCTGCTGACGCCCGTGGTGCGGCGCAAGTTCGGCGCCGACGGCAAAATCGAGGACACGCACGGCGCTTACCCCGCCGCCGTCATCGCCACGGCAGAGGCGCTCAAGGTGCCCTGCATCGACCTGACCGCGCTTTCTACGGCGTATGTGGAAAAACTCGGCGCCGAGGCGAGCAAGGCGCTCTTTATGAACTTTGGCGCGGGCATCTACGACAACTACAGCGCGGGCAGGAATGACAACAGCCACCTGCGCCCCGACGGCGCCTTTGCCATCAGCCGCCTTGCCGCCACCGAGCTTTCGCGCCTGAGCGCCGACTGGCCTGACTACGCGCCCATCACCCGCGCTGTGCTCGTGCTCACCGTAGACCGCGACGCGCTGGAGCTGGAGATACAGGATGAGAAACTGATGGCGTAACTGCTGTTTGCACGCAAATGTGGGGCAGAACCGCGTCGTTACCGCCATGCTGACGCCCCCTGCGGGGGTACGCTAACGCCGTCAGACTGTCGGTAACGTCACGAACCTGCCCCGCGCCTGCGCACAACAACGCCGCTCCCATCGTAGCTTCTAGCCTTCGCAGCCGTTGCAAGCTATTGCTGTAAATCAATGTGGGGTTCTTAGGGGCGGTAGCGCTTGAAGCACAGCTTCAAGCGAGAGTCGCTAAAATCGCTTGCGCGATTTTCCGGCAGCAAGCTGCCGTCGCTCCCTACCTAAGGCGTGCTGGAAAGATGGGTGGGGTTTGGGGAGGGAAGGAAACACCGCTTCGCAGTAGAGGTTTCCTTCCCCCCAAAAATAAACAGGGACTGGGGCATCGCCCCAGAAAGAGGAATATATGTACACAAAAGACGAAGCGCTGACGTACATTCAGGAGAATGACGTAAAATTCATCAAGCTGTTTTTCACCGACATTTTCGGCGCGATAAAGTCGCTGTCGATACAGCCGTCGGAGCTCGAGCGCGCCTTTGAGACCGGCATCCCGTTCGACGCGAGCGCCATGCGCGGCTTTCTGAACGTGACGGCGGGCGACCTGCTCTTGGTGCCCGACCCGGCGACGCTCTGCGTGCTGCCGTGGCGGCCGCAGACGGGGCGCGTGGTGCGCTTTTTCTGCACCATCCGCACGGCGGGCGGCGGCGCGTTTGAGGGAGACTTCCGCTCGCTCCTTAAGACGCAGGTGCGCGCGCTTTCGGAGCAGGGCTACGACATCACCATCGGAACGGAATGCGAGTTTTACCTGCTGAAGCTTGACGAGACAGGCGCACCGACGCTCACGCCGCAGGACGACGCGGGCTACTGCGACCTTGCCCCGCGCGACCGCGGCGAGAATGTGCGCCGCGACATCTGCCTGACCTTGGAGCAGATGGGCGTGCACCCCGAGTCGAGCCATCACGAGAAGGGGATGGGGCAGAACGAGGTTGACTTCCGCGCCGCAGACCCGCTTTCGAGCGCCGACAACCTCGTCACCTTCAAGACGGTGGTGCGGACGGTCGCCGACAGGAGCGGCTTGTACGCCTCGTTCTTGCCGAAGCCGCTGAGCGATGAGCCGGGAAGCGGGCTTCATGTGCATATCGCGCTCGCTAAAGACGGGAAGAACCTGTTTGCGGGCGAGCTGGGAAACGAGGCGCGCGCGTTCATCGCGGGCGTGCTCCGCCGTATCCGCGAGCTGACCGTGTTCTTGAATCCGTGCGGTAACGATTCATATAGTCGGCTTTTCGACTATCCCGCGCTCCGAAAACTCGGCTGGGGCTACAAGAACGCGGGCGAGCTTATCCGTATGGTGACTACGCCCGGCGGTCTTTCGCATTTTGAGCTGCGCTCGCCCGACCCCGCCTGCAATCCCTACCTCGCCTTCTTCCTGATTCTTGCCGCCGGCTTTGAGGGCATCCGCGACAAGCTGCCGCTGGAAATGGAACCCGACGCGCCGCTGCCGGTTGATGAGTGGGGACGGATACAGTGCGACGACGAGCAGCTGCTTCCTGAAAGCTTTTACGATGCAAAGTCGCTTGCGTTAGGGGGCGATGATGACGCACACGGAAGCGCGTTCGTGCGCTCGCTTTTGGGCGAAGCGGTGTGCGCGTCGTTCAAGACTGCGGATGCATGGGGCTACAGCGATGCGCGTCTTAGCAACGACAGGTATAAGAGTTTGGTCTAACAGGCAGCGGTATCAGCATGGACAGCGTACTCATCGTTTCCAACGCAAGCTCCACTATGGGCATCATCTCCTCTCTGCTACAGGCGCAGGCGTTCAGCCGCATCGTCGCCACGCAGGACGGGAACGAGGCGCGGCGCTACCTCGTTGACGGCGACTTTGACCTCGTTATCGTGGACACGCCGCTCCTGAACGAATTTGGCGACGACTTTGCGCTCCACGCCGCGGAAGCGACCGGCGCGGGCGTCATCCTTGTGGTGGAGCTGGAGCGGCTCGACGACGTTTCCATGCGCACAGAAGACAGCGGCGTGTTCGCCGTGCCCAAGCCGATAGCGCCGGACTTCTTCTACCAAGCCGTAAAGCTTCTGATGGCAAGCCGCGCTCGCCTGCGCGAGCTGGAAGCCGAGAACCGCCGCCTGCAAAAAAAGCTCGACGAGACGCGCACGGTCGGACGCGCGAAGTGCCTGCTTATCGAGCGCCTGAAAATGACCGAGCAGCAGGCGCACCGCCACATCGAGAAGCTTGCGATGGACACGCGCGAAAGCCGTGTGGAAGTGGCGGAAAGCGTGCTCCGGCGGTACGCGGAGTAGGCGCTTTCGTTTTTGCGGCGTTTCTGGTATAGTGAGTTTATGGCGATAAAAAGCACTTTTTATGCAGACGGGCTGTATTTTGGCTGTCAGCGCTGTTCCTTTTGCTGCGGACATTCGCCGGGTTTTGTCTATCTTTCTCATCGCGATTTAATGACGCTCTGCGCACATCTACACCTGTCCGTAACGACATTCGTGCGAACCTATTGCCGCTGGGCGGACTATTACTACGGCGACGAGGTGCTTGCGTTGCTAGAAAAGCCGAATTATGACTGCATTCTTTGGCAAAACGGCTGTTCTTGTTACGAGGCGCGCCCCATACAGTGCTCTACCTATCCGTTTTGGTCTTGGATGCTAAAAGATGAAGCGACATGGAACGACTGTGCCCGCGACTGCCCCGGCATGAATAACAAAAGCGGTAAGCTGTGGACGGCGGAGGAAATAGCGCGCGCAAAAGCCACTTACGACGCCAATCGGCCGCTCCGCCGCGCCGAAGTGGAAGCGCTCATGCAAGAAGAAACCGCCCGCTAACGGAAACAGAAGCGTGCAGCCGGCTGCACGCAAATGCGACTTTCGCGCGCAACGCCCGCGTGTCGCTACCGCGAGGCCGCCATGCCGCGCACAGCTGCGCCCGCGCGGGTCAGCTACTTTCTCGACACAACTACGGCTTCGCCGCAGGTCACGTGCTTTAGCCATCTGCCGCTGTAATACCGCACTACGGGAATCATGCAGCCGCACGCCCAGCTGCACGGCGTCGCAATCCAGATGCCCCAAGTGCCCCACCAGCGCACGAACAGGTTTGCGAACAGCACGCGCCCTGCAACTTCGGCAATGCCTGCAAACAGCGACACATTCACGTCGCCCGCGCCGCGAATCAGGTGCTGGTAGCTTTGCATCACGCCCGCAATCACGTAGGCAATGCCGATGACGGTCAGGTACTGCCGCCCGATGACGATGGAGTCTGCGGCGGCGCGGGAATCCAGAAAGAGCGCGAGCATCCAGTGCCCACAGGTGAGCACGGCAAGCGCAATCACCACGCACGACGTAATTTCCATAATAAGCGTGGTGCGCAAGCCCAGCTTTATGCGCGCAAGGTCGCCGCGCCCGATGTTCTGCCCCGTAAACACCGACATTGACGTCGCTATCGCCACGACCACCTGAATCGCAATGCTGTCGATGCGCTGCGCCGCCGTGTACGCCGCCATCGTCACCGTGCCGAACGAGTTTACCAAGCCCTGCACCGTCATGCCGCCAAGGGCGATGAGTGCGCTCTGCACGGCGCTGGGAATGCCCGTGCGCGCTATCGTGCGCGCCATGCCAGCGTCAAAGCGCCAGCTCATGCCGTCTAGGTGCAGCTCGCCGCGGTTGTGAATCACCACGCCGATGCAGAGCAACGCCGCAAGAAGCTGCGACACCACGGTGCCATACGCCACGCCCGCCGTGCCCATCTTGAACACCAGCACGAACAGCAGGTTGCAGGCGACATTCGTGAGCGACGAAAGCACGATGGAGTAGAACGGCGTGCGGCTGTCGCCCACGCTGCGCAGCACGGTGGACGAAGCATTGTACGCCGCCATGCACACCGTGCCGCTAAAGCAGATGCGCATATAGAGCGCCGCCTCGCCGCGGATTGCCTCTGGCACCTGCAACAGCCGCAGGATGAGCGGCGCGCCCGCAATGCCCACCAGCGTTATGACGGCGGTGAGCGCGAGCGTCAGGTACAACAGTGCGCTGATTGCCCGCTGCATCTGCTTCCAGCTTTTGGCGCCAAAATACTGCGCAAGCACGATTCCCGCGCCCGTTCCCATGCCGAACAGGAGCGCGTACATAAAGAACATAATCGTGCCCGTAGTGCCCACCGCTGCAAGCGACGCGGCGCCCACAAAGCGCCCCACCACCACGGTGTCCACCAGATTATACAGCTGCTGAAAGATATTGCCCGCCAGAAGCGGCAGCGAAAAGCGAAGCAAGAGCCGCGCGGGGCTTCCCTGCGTCATGTCGGTTGTCATAATGAGCGACTGTAGCGAAATGCGCTTTGCGCGTCAACAGCGCAACGGCGCCTGCGGCAACCTCGTTCGAGGGAAAGCCGTTCGACTTGAGCTTTGAGTTTTCCATCGATACGATTTTCGGTAGCGGCAACGAGTGGGACGGCGTTACGGTAACAGTCATCGCGCCGGGCGCAAGCGTCCTTTTCAACCTGCACTTCGATCAGTGGAGCGATTCCGAGTTTATGAAGCACTTTGTTGCCTACGCAGGCGGCGGCGTTGCTGTTCCGATTCAGTTCGCGAAAATCAAGTATTATGACTGGCGCTATTACCGCCATTCGGATGAAAATTGGTATTGGGATAAGTACACCCATGACGAAGATTCCACCGTCGTTAGCGTTGACTTAACGACAATGATAGGCGCGCGCTACGCTTTCTCCGACAACTTCGAGGTGAACGCAGAGACCGGTTTTAACCTCATCGGTAGAAGCAATTGGTTCCTACGCGGCGGCGTGATGTTCCGCTTCTAACTCCCCGCCTGCCCTGCGGCAGGCTCC
>ERZ842401.8033-NODE-8033-length-10551-cov-6.453316_pt1 | contig 10551 bp, 7 predicted proteins | sample MGYA00521270_ERZ842401 | MGnify/ENA primary metagenome ERZ842401 (study PRJEB31892, sample SAMEA3878208) | bioreactor metagenome | biome: Moose rumen | place: Sweden | collected 2011-10 | study: EMG produced TPA metagenomics assembly of the PRJEB12797 data set... | reverse complement strand
TCAAACTGGTCCAGAATAAGTTGAACCATCGGCCAAGAAAAAAATTGGGATTTCTCACTCCAATTGAATATTTTTTTCGTAACTTTGCAAAACCAAATTTTGAAAATAATCATACTGTTGCATTTATAACTTGAATTCAGCAGTGAAAGACAGTTATGGGGATTTCTTATACATCCACCGAAAACAGCAGGTCGAAAGCCATGCTGCCGTTGTTGGGCAGGTAAGAGGCTCGTAGTCCGAAGGTTACGGGCGTGGTGATGAGCAACAGGTTGGCGTTTGCGTATATCTCGGCGCCAAGCGAGGAGTAAAACTTGCCGTCGGTGTGCATCAGCATGGCGTCGACAAAAAGGGTGGCGTATATGCGTTTGAAATAGGCTGCCGGCCCCCAAGCCTTGTCGGGATAGCAGATGGGCAGGTCGTAGTTCAGCTGAAACGACGAGGCCATGTCGTTTGGGTTCAGGTGGCGGAAACCGCGTGGCGTGCGTAGGCCGTTGGTAAACGAAAACAGACTGAGTGTGCGGTTCTGAATGCCGGTGTACAGCCGCAGTGTGTGCGTTTTTATTGGCGATGGGAAATTGGCACTTGCCGTCAAGGCAATTTTGCTGATGTCGTGTATGCTACCAAAGCCGTAACCCACTGTTATGGAGAGGCTTTGCTGCCACGGGGAGTGCAGATACTGGCTCGGCTTGGCAGTGGAGTGGGTGATGGAGACTCCTGCGGCAAAGGTGCTCATGGTGGGCTGCACCTGTATCGAAGGGTTGTTGAAAAACATCTGCGAAAAGCTGTAGCTACCCGAAAAACTGATGCTCAAGGCGTGGTTGTGCCAATAGTAGCGCAATGGCACCTGCACCCCGGCGGAGCTTCCGAAAAGGTTGAAGTTATAGTACGTGTCCTTGCTTTTCAGGCTCTGTCCCGAAAATCCCACCGAAGCCGAAATTATTGGAAACAGCCGCAGATATTGGTAGCTCAGCGAAATGGCCGGCTTCTGGCTGTTTGGGTCCCAACGCAAGGAGCTTTGTAAAATGCTGTTGCTCAATTCGTTTTGCGACATTGCCGATATGCCTAAACCAACCTCCATCTGGTCGGCGTTGAGGTAGAAGGGGGCCCAGCTGTGGAAGTTTAAAAGATGTTGCCAATGGTTGTAGTCTTTTGATTTATAGTTGGTTGTGTTTAGTGTCGTTAGGTTGGGGATGCGATATTTGTTCTCTGCCGTGGCAATAACCTCGCTGTTGAAATTATATACCGTCTGTTTTCGGCAGCGCATTGTGCTGTCGCGGAAAATTGTGGTTCCTTTTGTAGTGAATTGGCTGTAAAACAGTGCGTTGTTGTTTTTTGTAAGGCTGAACTGCGAAATTCCGAAGCGGTTGTTGGACAGGGCAGTTTCGCGCCCGTCGGCGAGTTTGGAGATGCGGTTTACGCCCGAGCGGTCGGAGAGGAAGTAAAGCTGCCCTTGGTGTACGGCAAGCTGGGTTATGTTGTGCCACACAGGTCCCGCAAGGAAAGTGATTTGCGGTCCGTTGTTCAAAATGTTGTCAATCAGAATGATGTATCGTCCGTATTCGCTTATGGCGGAAAGGAATATGCTGTCTCCCGATGCTGATATGGCAGGTGTTTGGTATTCCAGTGTGTCGGGCAGGACGATGTGTTGTGACCTCTCGTGCAAAGTGCTGTCCCATAATGTGATACGTGTGGTGGCGCTGTCGGTAAGCTCCAGAGCGGCGATGGTGCCGTTTTGCGAAAGCGTGGGCCAAAAAATATTGCGGTTGCGGGTTAAAATGCTCAGGCAGCCGTTTTTCAGGTTCATCACCACAAGGTTGCTGTGGTAAAGGTTCCAGCGGTGTTCTATGGTGTATTCTGTCCATGCCATGCGGTTGCCGGCAAGGCTCAGGTGGTTGTTGCTCACACTTCCGGTCTTGGCCAATGTGTGTTCGGTGCCTCCTTGCATTATCTCCACTATTTGCGACACATCGCTCACTCCTTTTTTTAGGGCAAACACCGATGAGTCCGTTGTTCCGGCAAGGTGGTAGTCGGTTAGGTGGCGCTGTGGGGCGTTGATGGCTGTTGCCGTAGTGTCGTTTCCGGCAAGGAATGGTTCCCATTGCTGTTGCCAGAAGGCCATTGCCGAGTCGTAGCGGGCTTTGAACTGCATGCGGCGATAGAAAGGTGTTAGCCGCCAAAAGTCGGACGACACGCGTTTTAGTCCCTTTTGCCAGAAATTGGCGGTGTCGGATGTGGTTTTGTCGTGAGCCACAAGCAGATATCCCAAAAGGTACGGCCCCATGGTGTAGTCCTTGTACGACCCGAATGCCGATTTGTAGTACGAAGGGGTTTCGTTTGCCAATATCATCTGAGCGGGCGTCAGGAACGTGCTTTCGCGACCGCGGCCGACGTTGGAGAGTGCCGTTTCGGTCCATGTAGCGTCGCCTTCGAGGAACCATTCGGGTACAAACAGTCCCGTCAGCAGTCCGGTGAAATGTTCGCCCAGTACGCTGGTTATTCCTCCGGCAAGGTGTTGGTTAATTGCCTGCATCTGCAGCTCGTGGCGTGTTTCGTGCAGGGTTAGCTGTGTGAGCCATGGCTGCGAGTAGCCGTCCTGCTGTGGGCTGGCCCAGAATTCGATACGTTTTGGTGCCCATGCCGACACCCCATTGCTGTAGCTGCCGCTGGGGTGCAGAATTATAGGCGTTTTGCGCTGAGGCTTGTTGCCAAAAGACCCCAGCTCGGCTTTGCTGTATGCAAAAACGGTGTCGCACTGCGATGCTATTTTTTGGGCTTTGGCTTCGAGAAAATAGGGGTAAACAATTCTAAAATACAGTGTTTCAATTTCTTTCCAATGAATATTGCTGCGGTCTTGCCCCGTAACGTAGTATTGTGCCCACGCCGTAGCGGTGCCAATTAGCATCAGCAACAGAAAAACGACGATATGTGTGGTGCGTCGTTTCACGCTTTCTTATTGGTTTTGAAATATTTACATACATCGGTAAGGCCGCATTCGTTGCATTTTGGCGAGCGGGCGGTGCACACATAGCGTCCGTGCAGTATTAGCCAATGGTGAGCTTTGGCTACGATGGAGGCGGGGAAATGTTTGGTAAGCTCCAACTCCGTTTGCAGAGGGGTTTTGGAGTTGTTTGTAAGTCCGATGCGGTTCGACACGCGGAACACGTGGGTATCCACGGCCATGGTGGGTTGTCCGAAAGCCACGGCGGCCACTACGTTGGCAGTTTTGCGTCCAACCCCGGGCAGGGTCTGCAGGTCGTCGATGTTGTCGGGAATGGTGCCGCCAAAATGTTCCACCACGGCTTGTGCCATGCCCACAAGGTGTTTGCTTTTGTTGTTTGGGTACGAAATGGATTTTATCAGCCGGTAAACCTCGTCGGGAGTGGCTTTGGCCATGCTCTCCACGGTGGGATAGGCTTGGAAAAGGGCAGGGGTGGTCATGTTTACGCGCTTGTCGGTGCATTGTGCCGAAAGTATCACAGCCACAATAAGTTGGTACGGATTGGAGTAGTGCAGCTCGCTCTCGGCCACGGGACGTGTCTTTTCAAAATATTCCGACACGGTGCTGTATAGTTCTTTTTTTGTCATAAGTTGCTGATTTATCGTAATATCTCGTGCAGCACGATGTGCGACTTGAAATCGCCCAGCTGGCTGAAATGTATTTTGAAGTATTCCAGCATGGCCGAAAGCAGTTCGTTGCGCTGTGTGGCGTTGGTAGCGGTTTCATCGTTGTATATGTCGGTCATACACAGGTAGTTGTGTAGCAGTCGGCTTGGTTCGGCACCCAAAATGGAGTCTTGCTGGGGCAGGTAGGGGTCGGGTTGGCACACAAAGCGGCCGTCGTTTAGGTTAAACAAGTTGTTGCTTGCCGAAAAGTTGTTCAAGGGTGCAAAGCCGAACATCGTCGAAGCTTTTATCAGAAAGCGTATCGGGAAATCGGCAAGGCTTTTTTGCCGTTGGTCGAGGGTGGAGAGGCATTCGTCGATGAAATCGAACATCTGCACATCGCTGGACTCCTCGCGTATCGTTTTGTAAAGCAACTCGTTGATAAAGAAAGTGATAGCTGTTTTCTCGTAGTCGAAAGGGGTGTTTTTCCATTGTTTGTAGGGGCGCACCTCTTTTGCAAACTGTATTTGTTTTTTTTCGTTGCGGTACATCGAAATATCAACGTACGAAAGGGGTTGAAGCAGGTTTTGCTTGTTGCGGCTTTTGGCGGTTCGCACCCCCTTTATCATCACCGACTGCAGTCCCCACTCGCGGGTGTAAACTTTTGCAATGACGCTGGTTTCGGAGTAGTTGGTGGTTTTCAGCACAAAAGCGGGTGATGTGGCTAACATGGTGCAATTAGTTGAATATCATTATTTTGGTAACGGAGCGGTTTTCGCCGAGTTCGTCGGAGGCAAAAACGTAGTAAACGCCTGACGCCACACGTTTTCCGCTCGAGGTGCGTGCGTTCCACACTGCTTGTCCGCCGTTGGCCCTGGTGGTGAAAACCACATGTCCGGCGGCGTCGGTGATGTGTACCAAGGCATTGCGGGTCAGCCCTTTAATGCCAATGTATCCAGTGTAGTCGCTGTAAACGGGGTTTGGGTAGGCGTAGATGGTGTCCAACGGTTTGCTTTCGGCGTATGTGGCTGAGCCTCGGTACGATACAATGCCGTTGGAGGTGCCGATGAACACCTCGCCAGTGTTGGGCTGAATGCCTATGGCGTTGATTTTGTCGGAGGGCAGCGGGCTGTTGGTGCTCGAGAAATGCATCAGTTGGTCGGTGCCGTTTTCCGAAACAAGGAACACACCGCCGGTGGTAGTGCCTATCCATTTGCGGTTGGCGCCGTCCACGGCAATACAGGTGATGTTTTCGTATGCCAGCAGGTATTCTATTTTGTCGCCTTCGCTGTACAGAATGTTGCTGCAGGTTATGGGCGATTGGCCGCCGCTGCCGCCGTTGGCGAAAGCGTTGCCTGAATTGTATATTACCTTTATCCCTTTTTCGGTGCCAATCCAAATCTCGTTGTCGTGGTCCTGAGCAATGCAGTTCACGCGCGAGGTGTTCAGTTTGCTGCCGTTGTTGGGATTGACGTAGGCGAAACGGTTGGTGCCGTCGTGTACGTAAATGCGGTTGGCATCGCCAAAAAACCATTTGAAACTATTTGCGCTGTCTATCATCAGGCCAGTGATCTCCTCGCTGCCGGTGTTGGTCTCGAAATTGGCCCACGAGCCGTCGGCGCGGCGCACCACAAGCGAGCGGTTTTGCATGGAGTTTGTAAACCAGAAATTGCCTTCGCCGTCCACGGCGGCGGCACCGGTGCGCGTGGGACGGTATTCGCCCATTTCAAGGCGGTTTATGGCGTTGCTGGTGTTGGCGTCGGTATAAACCTCTGTGGCACGATGGCCGGTTATTTCAATGATGCCGTTTTCCCACGACGGAGCGAACATGTGGCTGGTGTTTTTTGGGTCTATGGCCACATCGCACACGTCGAGGCAGGTGTCGAGGGCGGTAGTCTTTTCGATATAGCCCCATTGGTTGTTTTTATGCAGCGACAGCTGTGCCGGCAGATAGTAGTTGCCCAAACGGCTGCCGTGGGCCAGATATATGCCGTCTTTAACTGGCACAAACCGGTAACTGTCGTCCACGTACGGCGATGTTGGCACTGCGCAACCCAAAGTGTTTGGCTTCTGAAAATCCACGAAGGTGAGCCCAGCCCATTGGTGTGCTATCCATAATGTTGATTTATAAACCGTTGCGTCGTTGGCCTGCATGTCGGCCCAATCCACTTTGCCAAACTTTTTGAAAAGTGAGAAATCGGCGTTGTAAACGAATGCCGAATCGCTGGTGGTAACGGCAATTTTGTTGTCCGAAACGCGCACCGAGTGAATGTCGCCATTAAGCCATGGGTTGAAAGTGGTGAGGTCGGAGGAGGAGAATATTTTTGTGCCTGTAGAGTCGCGCACCACGGCCAAAAGGTTGTTGCCCAAGCATTCCAATTGTGCTATTTTCGAGGAACTGATGGAGGAGAGGGAGTCGTGTTTCCAATAGGTGAAAATGTTGAGGAACCGTTGGTTTTGGTCGGCCATTACGAAACCTGAGTCCAGAGCGGCCACGATTTTGCCGTTGAAAAAGGCTATGTCGTTGGTTTTTAGAGCAGTGCCGTCGGTGCCAAGACGGTAGATGTCGGCAATTTCTTGTCGGTCGAGGTCTATCACGGCTACTCCGAACCCGCTGCAGAGGTAGGCTTTCCCGTTGCGGAAACGTATGCTGTAGATGATTTTGTCGCCCGGAATGTCGCTGCGTTTGATGTCGGAAAGGTTGTAAACGCGGTCGTTGCGAACAAGGTCGAGGTTGGAGTTGCGGTAGGCCACGGCAAGGTATCCTGTGGTGGGGTCGTAGGCGGTGGTGGATATGCCCACATCGGTAAGGCCCTGAACCTTGGTAAATTTGTTTATGGTATGATCCTCAATGTCGTAGTAAAACAGTCCCAAAGCGCCCTGCACGTAGATGCGCTCTTCGGCGGGGATTACGCGATAAGTGGTGCGAAACGCGAAATGATCCTGCCATTTGCCTATGCCAACCTGAGCCGAAACATTGGCAAAAACGCTAACCATCAGTGAGATACACGCCAAATAACTAATTGTTTTTGTCTTTTTGAACATAATCAGTAATAACTTGAAAAGTTGTGTTTTAGTATTGAAAACAGAATTAAATTCGGAATTCGGAATTCGGAATTCGGCATTTTTGCTCTAATATACTGATAATTTGATTGTTGTGATTTTGTGGTGGTCTTTGTTTCCAGTGTCAATTCTAAGTTGGTGATTTTCAATTGGCAAATGTCAAAAAAAAATCGTATCTTTGCACGGCAATAGAAAGGAACAGATATGGGATTTTTTTCGTTTTTCACCAAAGAGAAGAAAGAGACGCTCGACAAAGGGCTTTCAAAGACCAAGGAAAACCTTTTTTCGAGGCTCTCCAAGGCCATTCTGGGCAAGTCGCGTATCGACGACGATGTGCTCGACAACCTCGAGGAGATACTTATTTCCGCCGATGTGGGCTGGGAAACCACCGTCAAAATTATCGACCGTGTGCAGGCTCGCATTCAGCGCGACAAATATCTTGGTACTGAGGAACTTAACAATATCCTTCGCGATGAAATTTCGGCACTGATGACCGAAAACGTTGCCGAGGAGCGCGACGATTTCTCGTTTGAAACTCCCCATAAGCCGTATGTTATTATGGTTGTGGGTGTTAATGGCGTTGGCAAGACCACCACCATTGGCAAACTGGCCTATCAGTTCAAAAAAAGCGGAAAAACCGTTATGCTCGGAGCTTCCGACACTTTCCGCGCCGCCGCTGTGGACCAGCTCACAATCTGGTCGGAGAGGGTAGGAGTGCCCATTGTTTCGCAGGGCATGAACGCCGACCCAGCCTCTGTGGCTTTCGACACGCTGCAGTCTGCCGTGGCAAAGAATATCGACGTGGTGCTGATAGACACCGCCGGACGCCTGCACAACAAGGTGGGACTGATGAACGAGCTCTCCAAAATCCGTAAGGTGATGCAGAAAGTCATCCCCGACGCCCCGCACGAGGTACTGCTGGTGCTCGACGCTTCCACTGGCCAAAACGCCATCGAACAGGCCAAGCAGTTTACCGAAGCAACGCAGGTTAATGCTCTGGCACTCACCAAGTTGGATGGAACAGCCAAAGGAGGAGTGATTATAGGCATCTCCGACCAGTTCAAAATTCCCGTCCGTTACATAGGCCTCGGCGAACAGATGGAAGATCTCCAGATTTTCAACGCCAAAGCTTTTGTGGACAGTCTTTTCGAATAGGCAATAACATCAAAAAACACGAAAAATAGCAGTATTTGAACAAAGCTGCATGACGCTTTGGCGCGACTTTATATTTTCTACCACAAAGTGTCAACACAAATCCCTTAATTATTATACGAAAGAAGTAGTTATTAGAACTTTCTGTCAATGATAAAAGTGAACATAATTACCCTCGGATGTTCCAAAAACACCGTGGATTCTGAAAATGTGGCCGGACATCTGCGCAAGCAGGGTGTGGATGTGGTTTTCGACAAAACCGAGCGTGCCGACGTGGTCATTGTGAACACCTGCGGCTTTATCGGCGACGCCAAGGAGGAGTCGGTGAACGAAATACTGAATCAGGCAGGTAGGAAACGACGTGCGCACAAACTCATGAAACTCATCGTATGTGGCTGTTTGGCACAACGTTACCGCGATGAGCTGAAATCCGAAATTCCCGAAATCGATGCCATCTACGGCGTGCACGAGTGGGACAAAATGATTTCCGACATCGCTACCATGCAGATACAAAACTTTGAGGACGAGCGTTTAATAAGCACGCCACAACACTACGCATACCTTAAAATTGCTGAAGGCTGCAACCGCCGCTGCTCTTATTGCGCCATACCGCTTATTCGAGGCAAATTTGTGTCCCGACCGATGGAAGATCTTATTGTTGAGGCTCAACAGCTTGTGCGTGAGGGCGTTAAGGAACTTATTGTAATTGCTCAGGACACCACCTATTATGGCGTGGACCTGTATGGCCGCCAGCGTTTGGCCGACCTTTTGGAACAGCTGGCGCTGCATTCCGGAGCCACGTGGATACGTCTGCACTACGCCTATCCAGCCAGCTTCCCCCTCGATGTGCTCGATGTGATGGCAAAATACCGCAATATCTGCAAATATCTTGATATTCCGCTGCAACATATTGATACAGAAATACTTCGCTCTATGAGCAGAGGCATCGACGAGCAAGGCACGCTGCAGCTGCTCGACACCATACGTGCCAAAGTGCCTGGCATACGGTTGCGTACCTCGCTGATGGTGGGCTATCCGGGCGAAACGCCGGAACAGTTCCAGCGGCTTTTCGACTTTGTGAAAACGCAACGTTTCGACAGGCTGGGAGTGTTTACCTACTCCGCCGAAGAGGGCACCGCATCGGCACTGTTGCCCGACGATGTTCCCCAAGAGGAGAAAGAGCACCGCCGCGAAGCGATAATGCTTTTGCAGGAAAAAATAATGCAGGAAAAAAACGGCCAGCTGTTGGATTGCCAGTTGCCGGTGCTTATAGACCGCCGCGAGGGCGGATTTTGGGTGGGCCGCACCGAGTTTGACTCGCCAGAGGTGGATGAGGAAGTAACCGTAGATAGCCATTTTCCACTGAAAAAAGGCAATTTTTATAGCGTCGTGGTAAGAGATGCCTTCGAATACGACCTCGAAGCCGAAGCCGTGGATTTTTGGCCAAATACCGATGAATCGGAAACAAAAAAATGATTATTTTGAAAAATAATTTGCACAATTGCGTAAAAAATCGTAATTTTGCAAACTCAAAAAAACGGACAAGTGAATACGAAAAAGGATTTTGTGGTTAGGTTTAGTGGCTTAAAAACAGGTAGTTACGATTATGATTTTGAGCTCGACGACGATTTTTTTTCGGGCTACGGTAACGAAAATTTGCAGAAGGGCAAGGTCGTTTTCAAGGTGGTTCTCGAAAAAAAAGAGCGTCTGATGAAATTTGAGGCAAATTTTTCGGGTACACTGAACACGTTTTGCGACAGGTGTTTGAAACCTTTGGATATCCCCGTTTCGGGCTGCGAAACCCTCTTTGTGGAGTTTGGCGACGTGCCCGAAGCTACGGAGGACGACAACATTCTGATAATTCCCGAAACGGAGTATCAGATAGATTTGTCGCAGTTTCTGTACGAGTGCGTGGCCACCTCTGTACCCATGCGCCTAGTGCACCCCGACGACGAAAACGGCAACCCCACTTGCGACAGCGAAATGCTGAAATGCCTTGCATCGGTTTCCGTAGAAAAAGAGCCGGGAAAGGAACAAGAGGTGATAAACCCCGTTTGGGAAAAATTGAAAGATTTAAGATAAAGTAGTATATATAAAGCAAAAAAATAATAAGTTATGCCACATCCAAAACACCGGTTTTCACAAACCAGAACAGCAAAAAGAAGAACTCACGACAAAGTTGAGCCCGCTCAACTGACAACTTGCAGCAACTGCGGTGCAGCCGTTATGTACCACCATGTATGCCCCGAATGCGGTTACTACAGAGGTAAACTGGCTATCGAAAAAGGCGTGGAAACTGCCTAACCCAACAGACTGACAGGAGTTTTTTTTTGAGGTTTAATAAAAAATATCTGCACGTGTGGTTGATACAAACCATGCGTGTATGATTTTTTTTGTTGTTGACTTGTGCCTTTCTTACTACGCTTTTTTTATCGTTGTTTAGTTTTTCTATAGAATGACCCGTTTTTGTTATTTCCTCAAAAAAATCGTATCTTTGCAAGACCAAACCACCACTTTCCGATGTGTAAAAAGGCGAAGATACTGTTGTGCTTGCTGATAGCTGTTGTTACGTATGCGGCTCATGCCCAGCGTATTGAGACTGCCCCCACACCTTTGGGCTGTACCACCGAAGCAAGCCACGGCCGTCTTGCCCTGCGCTGCCACGGCCTATCGCTCACCGCCGACAGCCTTGCAAAAGACACCCCCACAACCTTTTACGCCTTTCCGCTCCAC
>ERZ842401.8032-NODE-8032-length-10552-cov-28.778222_pt1 | contig 10552 bp, 9 predicted proteins | sample MGYA00521270_ERZ842401 | MGnify/ENA primary metagenome ERZ842401 (study PRJEB31892, sample SAMEA3878208) | bioreactor metagenome | biome: Moose rumen | place: Sweden | collected 2011-10 | study: EMG produced TPA metagenomics assembly of the PRJEB12797 data set... | reverse complement strand
GCGTTAATATGCCTTTATCAGATGTCTATCGCCTCCAATAAGAGCGAAAAACAAATATGTTCGATACCGTTGCTGGCGGATTTCGAAGCATTGCTGTTTTCAGAAAATAGGTAGCATCACTGCATAAAAAAGCCTGCCCTCAACAAAAGAGCAGGCTTTTTGTGTGTGTCAGCCGATTAGAGTTGTACGCGCATTACAACAGGAACAGAAACCAACAAGCCCTGTGCATAGCTTGTTTTGTCCTTATCCAAGCCAAGACCAGATACCGTCAAGCGAAGAGCAGGAGTGAGCGTTGCGCCCTTGCCAGCCGTCAAGATTGCACCGAACTGACCAGTAACAGATGAACCGATAAGATATGTGCTTTTCTTTGTTGTATAGACATTGTTCTTCTCGGCATCGCCACTATCAAATGTAATTGCCGCATATTCGCCTTCTACAAACAGCTTCACAAGGTCATTCAAGCCATAAGTGAAGTTGCCGATGAAATCCAACGCAAGAGCAGAAGCATCTTCATCAGAATACTTTGTCGACGCACCAGACACGTTTGCATAGAACGTCGCCGCCATTGCTTCGCTGATAGCATAGCGAGCGCGGAAATCAACGCCCCAGTATGTGATGTCGTCATCAATAACTACTGTATCGTCATCAAGACTATACCCTGTTTTATCAAGCGCGAATGTGCCACCAACGGTCAAAGCCAGATTTTCAACCATCTGAGGACTAAAGAACAAGCCAAACGCCATTTTCTGATGAGCAACTTTTCCGTCAAACGTTACGCGGAACAAATCTTCCTGATTGTAGTCCGCCTTGAAAGCATACTGGCTATTGAGAACGGTAGTCGTGTTTCCGTCGTCATTCTCTGTAACAGATTCACCAGATGATTCAACCAAGTACGCCATAAGCGTAAGGTCGCCAGGAAGAACATCTGAAAGCCCATATTCCAAGCCCCAAACGAGCGCTTTTCCCGCCTCAATGTTCAAATCCATATTGTCAATATCTGCACCGACTGCTCCTACAAGTTGTGCAGGTGATGAAGCACCATCATTTCCAAAAACGCCCGCCAGATTTTTGTTGATACCGAGCTTGCCAGAGTTTGGCAATGTGCCTTTCAGCCAAGACCAGCTTTCATTTGATTTTCCGACGTTCTTTCCTTTTGAAACTCTGCCTGCCGCAGTCAAGTTTCCTTCGAGCAAAGAAACATTGTTCTGGTCGGTGGTTACGCGGTTTGCAGTGCGGTTTCCTGAGTTGTATGAGCCGCGGAATTTCAAGCCGCCGAACAAAAGCCACGCTGAATAAGAATCAACTCCTGTTGAGCCTTTGCTCAAATCATTTGAAAATGCAAAATTTACTCCAGCATAGTCGTTTTTAGCTTCTAATTTGAGCGTATCTGCAGCTCCAGAAGAAACAACAGAATCTTTATCGTTTGATGAATTGGAAAAAAGCACTGTTTCGTTGTCTGCTTCTGAACTAGTGCTCATTTCTGCCAAATCACCACGAACACGGGCGTTCATTTTGATAGACACTTCAGAGTTTGCCGCTCCTGCAACAAGAGCCGCAATAACCGCTGCGCTTACTAATTTTTTCATAAAATCCTCCTAGATTTCATGTCATTTTTAAACCAACAATTAATGTTGACACTTTTTTGTAAAGGCTTTTTTGCCTTACGCTGTTTATGATAACATCACATTAAATCTCAATTACAGATAACAATTTGTAAAAAAACGACGAACAGGATTTTTATGAGCGCAAAAGAAAAAATGTGCTGACATTTATGTCATTGGAGAACTTGTTTCGGAATCTCTTTTATGTGCGATGATGAAAGAGATGCTGAATCAAGTTCAGTATGACAAATTGCCTGTGTTATTTCTGCGCTATCCCTGCTACGGTACAATGATACATCGAACATTCTAACTCAACAGGAGGCAATATGATTTACGGTTACATTCGTGTGAGCACAGACCATCAAACGGTGGAAAATCAGCGGTTTGAAATCATTCGTTTTTGCAAGAAGAAAAACGTGAAAATCGACGGCTGGATTGAAGAAACGATTAGCGGCTGCAAAGATTACAGCGAACGCAAGCTCGGCGAGCTTTTGGGCGGTGTGCAACGCGGCGACATCATTATTTGCGCGGAATTGTCGCGGCTCGGACGCAATCTTTTTATGATTATGGAAATCCTGAATATCTGTATGACGAAGGAATGTCGCGTGTGGACGATAAAGGAAGGTTACCGCTTGGGCGACGATATTCAGAGCAAGGTGCTTGCGTTTGCGTTCGCTCTGAGCGCGGATATTGAGCGCAGTTTAATCAGCCAGCGCACTAAGGAAGCGCTGCATTTGCGCCGCTGTTCTGGCACGCATTTGGGGCGTCCGTTCGGCAGCCAGACCACGAACGAGCGCACGCGGCTGTTCAACAAGCGCGAAATTATCACGGAAATGCTTGCGCTTAAAATCCCCAAGTCCGTGATTTGCGATGCGTGCAATATCAGTCGGCAGACGCTGTATATACATCTTCGCCGCGGGGAATTTGATTTTGAGCGCAAAAGCGAAATAGCGCATTTTGAGCTGTGAGAGAGAACGTCTGCTCTCCTTTTTGTCATTCCCGTGCTTTACACGGGAATCTTTTCCCGCATTGGATTGCGGCGAAGATTATCGGGTCAAAGTGAGATAATGACAGCACACCTTTTATAACACTGCCGCGCATTTTTTTGTGCGAAATTGGTAAAATCCCGACCTGTCTTTTTAGTTTGCCGACTTTTTTTAATTTCCTCCGCTTTGCGCTCTTTTTTGTGCAAAAAGTGTCACTTTTAATCCTTGGTTTAAAAATGACATGAAATCTAGGAGGATTTTATGAAAAAATTAGTAAGCGCAGCTGCCGCAAGTGTTTTGCTCGCAGGCGGTGCATTTGCACAGTTTAGCGTAACAGGAAATGCGCGTGTATATTCAGATGTGTTCCAATATGAAACGGCTTCAGAAAACGAACAGCGCACAAATGACGACAACGGCGAAGGCACGGACGACAATGGCGTAATCACGACAGCAAAAGACGTGAAGCACGCTGACGATGTTACAATTCAGGCAAAAGGCGAAAAATCTGGTGCAAAAATCGTTTTGAGCATCAAAAGCAATGCTTCTACGACAGCAGACGGCACCGGCACAAGCGACGAAGCTGGTTCTGTTGGTTTGACAAGCTATCAGCTCTGGACGCAAATTGGCGGCGTTCGCGTGGACGCAGGTGCGTATGACCAGCGATTGTCAAAGAACCTCAATAACGATTGCAACTGGAATGATAACTATTCTGCTACATACAAGCCGGGCATTTGGACAAAGTTTGGTCTTAAAAAGAATAACTGGGGTGCAGATGCAGGTAATATTACAGGACTTTTGAATGCAAAGAAAGTTACCAACTTCCAAGCGTCTGGAAAATTGGGTGAAAACTTGACTCTTCGCGGTGTTTTGTTCCTCGGCACTGACGGCACGGTGGAAAATGGCTCTGATGAATCAACGAAAACAGACACTGCAAGTTCAGTGAGCAATCCGTGGATTTTCACACCGTTTGCATTGGGCGCGACGTACAAAATCAATGATGCAAGTCAGCTCGCCGTGGTTGGAAAGCTCGCTCACATTGCACAGCAAGGTTATTCTAGCTCGAAACATACTCCGCAGGATTCGGTTTGGACATTGCATTTCGATTATTATAACAAGCTCTCCGACACGATGGAAATCGAGGCGGCTTACACGTTCGGTGCGGACATTTGCACGAACAACGGTTCCACAAGCGACGGTGATTATGTTTCTGCAACTGGAACAAAAGCGCAGGATAACGATGTTTTTGCACACGGATTAGATTTGCGCATCAAAGACAAACTCTCAGACCAACTTTCTCTTACTGGTATTGTTGGTATCAACTATATTCAGTCAACAGCAATCGTAAAACGCGCTAACGACAATGAAAGCGGTGATGCTTATCGCGATTCACTTGCAAAGAGCTACAAAACAGGCGCGGCTGGTACTTTGGCGTACTATGCAACGCTTGGTTTGGATTACAAGCAGAACGATATTATCACGTATCAGATTCAGACAAAACTTGCAAATACTAATTTGTTTGCAGCAAGCACTGGGGATAGTTCTGTTTATCAGGTGGATTATTACCAAAATTTTGGCGTGAATATTCGTCCTGCTATTCTTGTGAATGCAGACAAAACAAGTCAGTTTTTTGCAGGTCTTGACATTGGATTTAGCGGATTCCTTCGCAATGCAACAGGAAAGAACAATACTTTCAAGACTACCACAAAAATCCCACTCGGTCTTCGAGTAAATCTCTAATCGGCTGATAACAGCGTAACACACAAAAAGCACCCTACGAAAAAATGGCGGGGTGCTTTTTGTTTATGGCAATCCGTTTGTTTTGAGCCAAAAAATAGTTTTGACCTCGCAACAACAGTTTTGAGCCGTCTACATTTTGTTTTTCGCTCGCAACAACTGTTTTGTCATAAAAACACGAGTGATTTGCCTACAAAACATTTGTTTTGTGCCGTTTGCACAGTTGTTTTGCCTTCACAACAACTGTTTTGTGGCAAAAACAATCGTGCGGCAGTCCCGCGACAACAGTTTTGAGCTGTCCGCAGTTTTTTTCACGCAAAACACAGCCTAAAAGCCGAGCGTCAACCGTATTTTCAACCGAATCCGAATCGTTTTTCGCCTTCAATTTCACGAACTCTTCGATTTTTTTCTGACTGAAAAATGAAATCGCGGGCGGGGCTTTATCTTACGCGCCTTTGGGTGTATACTCAATGGTATGAAAGACAACTTGAAAATCATCATACTTGCAGGCATAAAACATTGCGGCAAAACCACGCTCGGAAAGCGTCTCGCCGCGTATTACGGCAGTCTGTTTTTTGACACGGACGACGTTATTTTTCAGCGCACCGGCAAAAAAGCGCGCGAAATCTACACCGAAAGCGGTGCGGCGGCATTTATGGAAGCCGAAGCAGAGGCGTGCAAAAGCATCGTGCAGCAACTTGAGGACCTCAAAAACGACGGCGCAGCGTTTCCGTGTGCAGTGGTCGCAACAGGCGGCGGTTTCTGCAACAACGAAAAAGCGAGAGCAGTCTTTTTCGGCAAAAGCACGATTGTGTTCTTAAACACCTCCGAAAACGTTGCCTCCGACCGCATCGTCAAAGAAATCGGGGTTGCCTCCGACGGCAGTTTTACGGGACTTCCCGCATATATCGCAAAAGAAAATCCCAAGACGATTGAGGACGTTCGCGCAATTTTCCACGATTTTTACGAAAAACGCAGCGCAATTTACACCGCAATGGCAGACATCACGATTCGCCTTCCGCAAGCCTCCAAAGAAGAAAACACGCAGCGTCTGATTAACGCGCTCGATTCCCTCTAGGATTTTCCCGCTCCCCTCAAGATAATCGCACCTTACAAAAAATCCAGCGTGGCACACAGCGGCAGATGGTCACTCAAGCCGCTGTGTGAAAAAAGCGAAAACCTCGCAGGAAATCCGTTTGGGGCAATAAACGGTGGCTCGGCAAGCACCTTGAACGCACAAAGTTCAACCGCACCAGCAAAAAAAATGTGGTCAATCCGCTCCCATTTTCCTTTGAATGCGTAACTTCCGCCGTCCGCATGGGCAAAATCCCACGCAGAAAAAACGCTTGTGCAATCCGTTTTTCCGCGGAGCACAATCTTTTCGCCGCTTTCATCGCGCAAAAATTGTGCAAGGTCGCTGTTAAAATCCCCGCACGCCACCGCCGCGCCGCCGCTGTGAATGCGCCTGCCGAACGCAAACGAAAGCGATTGCTCCTGCGCTCTTCGTATGTTTTCACCGCCGCCGAGTTTGCTTTTCCAGTGATTCGCAAACACCGTAACCGTGCGCTTTCCCGCCTTTACGTCCACCTCCACAATCGGTCGAACGCTCGATTGCGCGCCATTTGTGCGAACATCTACGCAGTGAGTGCGAACGTTTTCCAACGCAAAGCGCGAAATAACCGCCACGCCAATGCTCGCGCCTTTTTCGGACGCAAAACACGCATATCGCCAGATTTTCTTCGCGTTAAATCCCGCCGCATATTCATTGAACAAATCAAACAAAACGCCCTCGTTTTCCACCTCTTCTAAAACGATAACGTCCGCGCCGATTTTTTTCAGCGCCTCCGAAGCCGAGCGCACCCGCCGTTCATACGCATCGCGAGTCCAGCGCTCGCCCTTGAACTCGCGGTATTCCGTGCCGCACGTCTCTGCGTCAAAAAAAGTCTGCATATTCCACGTTGCAATCGTCAGCGAATGAGCAAACATCGGAAAACACAAAAACAGCAAAAACAAACATCGCATAAAAACTCCTTTGCATAGGTCTCTTTTATCTGTATTGAAAAAAAAGACAAAAAAGACCGCGTTTTTTTGGTGAAATGCAACGAAAAAAGGCGTTTTGTGATACAATACAAAAAAAGGAACTTTTGAAGATGGCTGGAAAACTTGGAATTATCGCGCTGGAATCGGCAAAAGCTGCAGGACAGGAAATCGACGGGATTTTGAGAGAATGGCGGGGCGGCGAGAGCTTTTTGATTCCCGCAGAATGTCCGCGATTCGGGAGCGGAGAGGGCAAAGGGATTATCAAAGAATCCGTGCGAGACCGCGATTTGTACATTTTGGTAGACGTGTGCAATCCGTCAGTGGAATACAAAATGGCTGGCGCAATAAACCGAATGTCGCCCGATGACCATTATCAAGACCTAAAGCGCGTGATTGCCGCGTGCAACGGGCGTGCCGCCGAGCTCACCGTGGTTATGCCGTTTTTGTACGAAAGCCGCCAGCACCGCCGAAACGTGCGCGAAAGCCTTGACTGCGCTCTTATGCTCCGCGAACTTGAATATATGGGTGTGCACGACATCATCACGTTCGATGCTCACGACCCGCGCGTGCAGAACGCCATTCCGCTTTCGAGCCTTGAGGACGTGTCGCCCGCGTTTCAGTTCACGCAGTCGCTGCTTTTTGAATACACCGATTTGCACATCGACAGCGCGCATATGATGATTATCGCTCCAGACGAGGGCGCAATGCCGCGGGCGGTGTTTTTGGCTTCCATTTTCGGCGTGAACATCGGAATGTTCTACAAGCGGCGGGACTACGCAACCATCGTGGACGGAATGAATCCGATTGTGGCGCACGATTTTTGCGGCGAGAGCGTGGAGGGCAAAGACGTTATCGTGATTGACGATATGATTGCGTCAGGCACGTCGATAACTGACGTGGCAAAACAGCTCAAAGACCGCGGAGCGCGGCGGGTGTTCGTGTTCGCCACGTTCGGGCTTTTCACGCACGGCTTTGAAGTGTTCGACAAAGCATTTGAAGACGGCGAGATTGACCGCATTTTTACGAGCAATCTGATTTTTCAAAAGAGCGAAATCAAAAACAAGCCGTGGCATTGCTCGGTAAATATGAATCGCTACGTTGCCGCGATTATCGACACGCTGAACAAAGGCAACAGCCTGCGCGAACTCAATCGCCCCGCACACAGAATCAAGGATTTGCTTGCCGAATATCAAAAAAAATAAGAATCTGGCAAAACGGGAGCGCGTCTTGAGTGTATCATTCCGCGAAAAAGCGACAGGCGCAGGAATGACGGGAAAGCGAGAATTTTTTTCAGCGTCTTTAAGCGAAGATTGCCGCAAAAAAAATTTTTTTGACGGTTTTTGAAAGAAAATGACAGAAAAACAAATTTTTTTGACCGTTTTTGAAAGAAAATGACCAAAAAAATTTTAGATTTTCCTGTCCGCAAAAGAAAATGAGCAAAAAAATTTATTTTTTCCCCGTCCTCTCTTATTGGCGGCGAAAAAAATTTTTGAGCGATATTTTTTTGCAGAATTATGGAATTATGGGAGAGAAATGGTGGTAAAAAAGAGAAACAGCATTTTTGTCGTGCTTTGTCTTTTGGCATTTCCGATGAGTGCGGAGATTTTTATTGCGCCGTCGATTGGCTTTAGCCGCGGCACGCTCGGCGAAATCGTCTATGTGAACACAAACGAATATGCGGACGACACGCTTTCGGAACTTTTTTGGGATTATGCGTTTTTGAGCGCGGGAGTGAAAACGGGCGTGAAAGGCGCGCATTTTTTGTTTGAAAACGCGGTGTCGTATGCGATTGCGGCGCAAAAAGGCTCGATGAGCGACAGCGATTATCTCAATGTGCAATACAGCGGCTTGCAGGATTATCAATACAAAACGAATTATTCCGAAAGCGATAATGTGCTTTGCCGCGCTGTTTCGGTGAACACCAAGGTCGCGTTTGAGTTCAACACGGCTTCGTGGCTGCATCTTTCCCCGTTCGGCGGCGTGGATTTTTTTTATACGCGGTTTCGCGCAGAAAACGGCTGGTATCGCTACGGCAAAGAAACATCTTACGGCTGTTATGCCTACAATTCATCGAACAGCACATCGGGCACTTTTTCGGGCACAGTGATGACCTATCGCCGCTATGACGTGCTGACGTGGCTGGGACTTGAATCCGTTTTTTTGCCGAGTGAAAAATCGCGCGTATCGCTGTCGGCGGCATTCTGCCCGTATTATTTTGCCGCAGACATCGACAACCACGTTTTGCGCGACATCACCTTTGTGGATTTTGCGACAGGCTCGTTTTGCGCTTTCAAAATCGGTACAGAGACGGAATACGATGTAACCGACCTTCTTTCGCTCGATTTTTCCGTTTCGTATATCGGCACAACGAAAATCCGCGGCATAACGTACCAAAAATCAAGCACCGAAAAAGTCTATAAAAAAACAACTGGCGGCGAAAGCGGTATGGATTTGAAAAATCTAAACATCGCCGTGTCGCTGAAACTCCGTCTGTTTCAGTGATTTTTTAAGACAAGACAGAGGTAGCAAGGGGCTTAAGCCCCTTGTTTCAACAGACAGCGAAAAAAGATTCCCGCATCAAGTGCAGGAATGACAGAAAAGCAATGCAGAGGCAGCAAAAAATATCAGCGAATCGGATTGACGCCATAGATTTTCTCGAGTTGTTTTCGAAGCGCGTCCATATCTTTCCAATACGGCGCGACGAATGTCATTTCTTCAGCAGTGACGGGGTGAACGATTGAAAGCGAATAGGCGTGAAGCGCAAGGCGGGAAAGCAGCGGTCGCTCTTTGTCTTCGTCGCCGTTCCACGCGCGTTTGATTTCGCTCAAGAACACCCCTTTTGAAGGAGAGCCAAAAAGCGAATCGCACACAATGGTAAGCCCGAGCGATTTCAGGTGCGCGCGGATTTGCTGTACGCGGTCGATTTCTGGGACGGCGGAAATCCAATTGAACACCCCCGCCGCGCCAAGATTGCAAAATGCGGTGGTGCACGCCTTTCCGTATCGCGCGTTCACGGCGGTGCGGTGATTTGAGTCGCCGTCTGGCAGCAATTTGAGCGATACGCGCTCCGTTTCCCACAGCACCCGCGAATGAATGAGTGCGTGATAGGTGAGTTTTGCACGATTTTCGGCAAATTGTCGCGAAAGGAATGCCGCAGCCTCGCGGTTTCGTGCGTAAATGACGATGCCGCTCGCGCCAGAATCAATGCGATGGACGGCGTGAAGCGTTCCGAGTTTTTTTTGTGCAATCACATCAAGACGCGGAGAGTCGCTGTCGTTTTTGTCTGCCGCAGTCAAAAGTCCTGATTTTTTGTTCAAAACAACAATATCATCGTCGCAAAAAAGAAGTGTGTAGTCGGGAATGATTTTCATACGCTCAATTATAACGGACAGCCGCATTTTTGGCTATGCCTAAAACACGCAGAAAAAAAAGAGCCGTGCAGAAAAAATATCGCAGGCTCTTTCGCTTTTACCGCGAGGAATTTCGTTCGCGGTGAGGTGAGTAATGCACCTTTATCACTTATGTTTTTATTGTACCACAGATTCTGTATAATGCAAGTTTTTTTTTCATTTATTCACACGATTTCGTATCCTGCGAGATGCAATGCGTCGAGTGCACGGGAGAAGTTTTCGCGTTTCACCAAAATATAATCCGTGTTGAACGTGGACACGGCGAAAATGCCGATACCGTTATCTGCAAGGACGCGGGAAATCGCAGAGAGAATACCAATAAGCGAAAAATCAAGCGTGCCTTGAATCCGAAATGCCTTCCAGCCGTCGTCGCGCTCCGTTGTGCGTTCGGGAGTACGGCTTGTTTCGCACACCAAAGAGATTTCTTCGTCGGTGCGCGAGGCGAAATAAAATCCGTCGTCAATCGCGATGTCGTGCGTCGATTCTAGTTTGCAAATCGTCAAATCATAATCCAATCGTTTCAGTTCCATACGCACAGTATACGCAAGCGGCACAAAAAAGTACAGATTAAAAAAAATTTACCCATTGTACAATGGGTAAAGGAATTGCAAAATTCCTTTACCGAAAAACTCGCTACTCGCTCGTTTTTCGGTAAAGATTTTTTTTCGGAGGACAATATGGCTAAAAGCAAATCGATTATCTGTACGCTGTTTATCGCCGTATCATTGTTGTTTTCAAGCTGTGAATCCACAGATGAACTAGCAAAAGAACCCACTCAAAA
>ERZ842401.8031-NODE-8031-length-10553-cov-4.159554_pt1 | contig 10553 bp, 8 predicted proteins | sample MGYA00521270_ERZ842401 | MGnify/ENA primary metagenome ERZ842401 (study PRJEB31892, sample SAMEA3878208) | bioreactor metagenome | biome: Moose rumen | place: Sweden | collected 2011-10 | study: EMG produced TPA metagenomics assembly of the PRJEB12797 data set... | reverse complement strand
ATTGAAAAAACAAAGCAAATCATGTATGATTAAGGTGCATGAAGAAAGAGGGAATAGTATGTTGGCAATAAGAATATATGCACAAGTAAAATGACAGAATAAGTATATATCGCAATCATAAGATATAAAGATTAGAGTGCCGAAGGAACAGTATCAAATTATAAAAAATTATGCCGATAAACAAATTGATTATATCATTGTTGGAAAAAGAAATTGGTCAAGAATTCCCATCAATAAGGGAACAAAACAAGGCTAACAAAGAAAATTAAACGGAGGTGATTATTATGTTGGCATTAGCCGGAGTAGTGCAAGGTGATTCTGTAGTATTACAAAATGACAGTGTTAGAAATTATGACGGTAAAGAAGTTATTCTTACAATCCTTGATGGAACAGTAAAGAAACCAAGAAAGAAAATTGATTGGGATTCTTACGGATATGCAACGGAACGAGGAAAAAACGCAGATAAATATATTGAGGAGTTGAGGTCAAATGATAGAGTTTAGCAGATTATTTATTGACACTACACCATTGATATATTATGTAGAGAAGAATCCTGAGTATTATGATATATTGAAGCATTTTTTTATGGAAAGCTATAATGCAGAAAAAGAGTTTGTGTCCTCTGTAGTAACAGTCCATGAGTATTCAGTGCATCCATATATGTATGATGAAGTGCAGTATGTATCAGAGCTTTTTCGATATATAAAATTAGAAATAGACAAGGACAGGCATCCGGGGATGTTTTTTTTGACAGGAAGTCAACAATTTAAACTGCATGAGGAGGCATCAGAATCACTTGCAGGCAGGGTAGGCGTTTTGTCACTTTACGGACTATCAAGTCGAGAGCTGCGGGAGGATTCTTTTGATAAACCTTTTTTACCGACTATGGAATATCTGCAAAACAGACAAAATGCAAATTTAAAGGATATTGATATATGGGAAAGTATTTACATGGGCTTTTATCCCGAGGTGGCACTAAAAAAAGTCCGTAGGGATGATTTTTATGAAAGCTATATTAAAACCTATGTAGAAAGAGATATCAGAAAGCTGACACAGGTTGCGGATGAACTTTTATTTATTCAGTTTATTCGGACTGTCGCCGCCCGTACAGGGTCACTTATCAACTATTCTGATATTGCAAAGGATATAGGCATAAGTGAAGTGACTGCAAAAAAATGGCTGTCACTGCTGGTCAGTTCCGGGATAGTGTACCTTTTGCAGCCATTTTCGTTAAATGTCGAAAAAAGGGTAGTAAAAACTCCAAAACTATATTTCATGGATACCGGATTGGCGGCATATCTGACTGGCTGGACATCTCCAGACGTGATACGGGACGGAGCTATGGCTGGAGCTTTCTTTGAGACCTATGTTATCGGCGAGATAGTAAAGTCATACACAAATGCAGGATTAAATCCACCCATTTATTTTTACAGAGATAAAGATAAGATTGAGATAGATTTAATGATTTATTTGGACAATACTATTTATCCCATAGAGATAAAAAAGAGAATGACTCCCGATAAAAAGGACGCAAAAAACTTTAATATTACCGGAAGGATCAAAAACACCGAAGTTAAAAATGGTATAATTATATGTAACTGTGATGAACCGGTATCTGTAAGGGAGGGCGTGCTTGCCATACCGGTAAGATATATTTAGGAGATTATTTGGCACTTACTTGAAAAAGTAAATTTTTGGAGGTGGATATGGAGCTAAAGATGAAGATCGGAAACCGCGCGGTTGATGTTGAGTGGGAGAATCGCACTGTGGTCAGTGCTATCATGAACAAGCTTTCGTCAAAGCTTCGTATCACTATGAGCAGATCCGGTAATTATCAGATCGGTAATATCGGATTTTCTCTTCCTTGCAATGACAGGGCTTTTATCGTCCAGCCGGGTGATATTTGTATTAAGTCCGGCGGCAAGATTTTAATTTATATGGAAGAGGATGATGTCTCCTGCACAAAGATCGGAAAGATAAAAAGCGCGTCTGAGTCTATGATAAAAAATATGCTCAACTCCGGCAGTCTGACAGTCGAGCTTTTTGAGGGGTGATGATATTAGAAAGCTGAGGTAAAAATATTATGAAAACATTTTTGATCGGGATTTTGATATTGGTGGTTGGCGGGGCAGTCTATGGCAGGCTGGTGGAGCATATATTCTCACCTGACGAGCGGAAGACTCCTGCCTACGCAAAGCAGGATGGGGTGGACTTTGTCCCCATGCCGACATGGAAAGCGTTTCTGGTGCAGCTATTAAATATTGCAGGTACAGGTCCGATATTCGGTGCGCTGATGGGTGCATGCTTCGGACCGGTGGTTTTCCTCTGGATCATTTTCGGCGCGATCCTCGGAGGAGGTGTCCATGACTATATGTCCGGTATGATCTCCGAGAGGCATGACGGGGCGTCTATCGCGGAGCTTTCCGGTCTGTATCTCGGGGCAGGCGCAAAGTGGTTTATGCGCGTGTTTTCCGTACTGCTCTTGGTACTGACGGGGACAGTCTTTGTAAATTCCCCGGCGGCGCTTTTGGCGCAGCTTACCCCGGGCGTTCTAAACACCTCGTTTTGGATCGTTGTGATCCTGATATATTATGTGCTGGCGACGCTGCTTCCGATCGACAAGATCATCGGAAAGCTTTATCCGGTATTCGGCGCGGTTCTGATCATCATGGCGGTGAGCATCTTCGTCGGGATAGTAGCCGGAGGATATACGATACCGGAGCTCACCCTGGAAAATCTGCATCCTGAGGGGCTTCCCGTATGGCCTTTTATGTTCATTACCGTTGCCTGCGGCGCGATCTCCGGATTTCATGCCACGCAGTCTCCGATGGTGGCAAAATGCATGGAGTCGGAGAGTGTCGGACGCAGGGTATTTTATGGTGCCATGCTCTCAGAATCCGCTATAGCCATGGTCTGGGCAGCGGGCGGTGCTGCGTTTTACGGGGCAACAGGCGGCCTTTTTAATGCTATTAGCGAGCTGGGACAGTCCGGCGCGGTCTATGATATCTCGACAGGGATGCTTGGGATGGCGGGAGGCGCCCTCGCCATCGTCGGGGTTATCGCATGCCCGATCACATCCGGTGATACGGCGTTTCGTTCCGCGCGGCTGATCCTCGCGGAGATCACCGGGCTGGATCAGAAAAAGATCAGAAACCGTCTTATCATTACGCTGCCGCTTTTAGGCATCGGCGCGATCCTGACACAGCTCGATTTCAATGTGCTCTGGCGGTATTTCTCATGGAGCAATCAGACTCTTGCTATGGTATCTCTCTGGGTCGCGACGGCGTATCTTATAAAAAAAGGAAATGGCAGGTTTTCGAGTCTTATCACAGCGCTTCCGGCGGCGTTTATGTCCGCGGTGAGCCTGACCTATATCCTGATGGCGCCGGAGGGCTTCAGGCTCGGCAGCACCATCGCCTATCCCGCAGGGATCATTTTTGCAGCCATACTTTCGACATTCTATATCGCTGCCTGGAGAAAAAGTGTATAATCTAAGTAGGGGAGATTTCCACGTCCCTTGGGGGCGGAATTGAATCACGGAGGGAATCTGATATGATCGGCTATACGGCGCTGATCCAGGCTTTTACCGAGGTGATCCGCGACCGGTTCTCGTCCGCCACGAATTAAATACAATACCTTTTATGTTGCAGATATGTTGCGCTTCTTATGATATAATAGCTTTTACTTAAATGGTATATTGTAAAAAATCGGCGGAAAGCCATAGTGGATTATAATGAAAAAAGAAAAGGAAACCGGCAAAAAGATGAATACCGGTAAAGAAAAGAATACTGTAAAGAAACTTAACACCAAAGCTAAGGTGGGGATTTGTATCGCGGCAGTGGCGGTGGTGGTAGTCATCGTGGTCGTGATCGTAAATGTAGTTAGGAACCGAAATGCGGAGGAGCCCGTGGAGGAGCCCACGGTCGATGTGGGCGAGCCCACCAAGCCGAGCTATACCTACGGCGACGCGGACTCCGATAGCTTCGATTTCTCCGGCGATTATTTTGATCGGGCAGGGGAGCAGACCTCCATGTCCATCACCCGCGGTGATGAGGAGGGCAGCTACAATGTCTCCATACTTTACCAGGAGAATGATATATCTACCCTCGCATGGGAGATCGAAGCGGTCTATGACAGCGAGACCAAGGCGCTTTCCTACGACGGCTGCACCCACATGCGCTACCTCCTCGATCCCGACGATCCCGAGGCAGACCCGAGCTATATAGAACTCCCCGGTGACGGCACCGGTCATATCTTCATGCATGACGACGCCCTTTTCTGGCTCGATGATGCAGATGATATGGGTAATGGCATGCTCTTTACCGAGCGCACAGCAGAGTAGATATTTGTAAAAGGGTGGCACAGTCACCTTTTTTGTAGTTAGAAACGGTGCAGTTTTGCACGAACCCTCACAGTACAAAAGGTGGTGTGATATGTCTGATTTTTTAACCAAACAAAAGACCGAGCAAAAGCAGCTTTTTGAGTCTCAGTTTCAGACTGAGACAGTACAGCAGGAGCAGCAGATAGACCAGTTTGCCGAGGCACAGAAAACTGAGGAGCAGACGACGGAGGCTCAGACCGAGATCAATATGCCTGAGATACAGGTGAGCCAGATCACTGCGCCCTCCGGCGAGCCCGAGTTTCTGCCGCCTACCGTCATCACCATAGCCTCCCAGTTTATGGAGGCAGAGGCAAAGGAGACCGGCACATTCAAAAATGTGGGCTTGAGTCTTAAGTTTTATTACGAAAAGAGAAGTGCGCTTTCCGATACATCTAAAATGGACAATGTCGCAAAGGCAGACGCCATCAGGGATCTTATAGATATCACCAGATCCCTGCAGACCCACTGCACCATTTATGTGGCACATCACCATCCCCTCACCAGACGCGGCAAGAACCGCTTGAAGCAGATCTTAAAGCTCCAGCAGAGCGTCGAGGATGAGATGACAAAGCTCTCTACCGCCCTTGACAGTTACAATGTCACGGAGAGCAGAAATGAGTATAGAAAAGCCCGTGCTACCCGCGACTACGGAGACAATGACAAAAAGCTTGATGCCCAAAAGGAAGGTTTTACCAGGCTTAATCTATTAAAAAAGAATGAGCATCTGGATGCTGCCGATATGGGCAGGCTGGTACAAAAGGATTATTTTAAGCAGGAGTCGCAGTCGGATGCAAAGCGCTTAAAGATCACAAAAGGTGAAAAGGCTGTCTTAAAGCTTATAGATGAGTATGCGGATATACATACCACAGTGAGCCATCTTACTTCTTCACTCGGTCTGGATGATGGTTCAAAAGCGTATAAGAAAAAGATAAAGCGCCAGAGTACGAAGCTTAAAAAGGAAAGAGAGCTTGTAGGCAAGATACAAAGCAAGCTAAAAGAGCTTTTGGAAAAGGGCACGGCTAACCCTGAGGTTATCGAAAAATACCGGAAAAGATTTGAAAGGATGACAAACGGCAATCTGTCCTTTGACGAGTCACAGGTGACAGACTGTACCAAGTTTGATTCCCTCGTGGAGACCGCTGTGACAAATAAGAAAGAGGTTGATGAAGCAAAGAAAAAGAATGAAGAAACAGAAAAAGAGAACGAAGAGAGACAGAAGAAAGGTCTCAAACCATTACCTCTTACCGACATCGAAAAATTAAAAAAATGGGGACCGGTGACTTTAAAGACAGAGAACCGTAGCAAAGAGCCTCTGTTTGCCCACGAACCCTGTGCGCAGGATGTGTCGCAGGTCAATTTTGGTGACTGCTATTTTGTGGCAGCCTTAGCTAAAATGGCAGGCACTGACAGTAATCTGATACGCGATATGATGAAGGATGAGGGCGATACCGTGACTGTCCGTTTCCACAGGCGTATCGCTAAAGAAAATAAGTGGGGGGCTCCTTCTACTGATCTGATACCGGCATATGTTCGTATATCAAAAACAGTCCCTTCGGAAAAAGGCTGCAGGGACACACTCTGGGTCAAGCTGATGGAAAAAGCCTTTGCAGCCTTTAAGCAAAAGTTCCCACTGGAGGCTGGATTTGAAAATGATGAGGAAAAGATGTTCCGTGATATGGAGAAAAAAGGGTACCCAAATTCCCTGGACTTTGCTCTTATGTCCAACGGTGGTCATTCTGACGATATGCTTGAGATTATGACAGGGCAGAAAAGTGCAGATAGGACCCTTTTGTCTAGTGATAATATAAATGGCATGAATATGGACATGAAAAATGTGAATTACAAGACGATTACTGCTCAAAAAGGATATGACGACATTCAAAAGCAGGAAAAACAGCTTGAAGAAGTTGATAAGAAGGAGACGGCTGAAAAGGATCCTGCTATAAAGGCTGAGATTACAAAAGAGAAGAATAAGCTTTCAAACGATATATTCCAAAAAAAGCTGGGAATGGATATCGCATATTTCGGGAATGATATATACTTCAAAGAGCTTAACGAAAAGGTCAGGGTCAATGAGAATAAGTTTGAAAAACAGCTTGCAGGCTTTAATGAAATGGAAAAGCAGGATAAAGAATATGTAGATAAGGAAAAACTTCTGACAAAGCAAATAGATGATTATATAAAAGAAAAGAGGGATACAGATCCGGAGTATAAAAGGCTGAAGGCACTGGATGATCAGGCAAGGAAAGATTTTAATGATGCAGTAGCTGCATCAGGTGGCAATTTGGAACTGATCATGCCTGCCCAGCAAAAGATGATGGATGCCGGTAATAAAGTTTCGGATGTGGAAAACAAATGGAAAGAGTCTGAAAAATACAAAAACTGGGTCAAGGAAAAGAATGAGACCGAGGCTAAGAGAAAGGATCTTGGAGCAGCAAAGGTCAGGATCGCAAAAGATCAGTACACGAGACGCCATAATACCAATGATCCCGAGGTACAGAAGTCGGCTATTAAAGAGCAGATAAGAAATATTAATGTTGCCAGTGATATTATAATGCATACAGTAATGGGGATGCTAAAGATAGAAAAAATTGGAGAGGGAGTAAAAGCAAAGGAGGACTATACTAATATACAGAAGCTGCTTGAAAGTGTTACCTTAAAAGAGATCATAAAAAATGGAGGAAATCTCAGATATAATGATCATCAGATGGTGAAATTAAAAGGTGCTGTCAGTTCGTTAGATGACGATGAGGCATTTGAGATTGCGAAGGATCACGCCAGGCTTTTGATCAAAAACATCCTCTCAAACTTTGACAAGCTTTATAACCCCAATCACTATATTCCTTTCACCGGCGAGTATTCTGATGAGGCAAAGAGTGTGTATGAGAGGATAGAGAAGGGCGTGACAAATAAGAAGCTCATGGGCGCAGCGACCAGGGATCTGAAAGGTGAGAAAAGTGATGGACATGCCGGGGAGACCAAGCTCGACGGGGTAGTCGGTGGCCATGCATTCAGTTTGCTCGGAACTCAGGAGGTTGAGATCAAGGGGAAAAAGGTTAAGATGATAAAGCTTCGAAATCCTTGGGGTATAGGGATTCCTATATACAGGATAAACGAAGAGACAAACAAGATTGAATCTTATGAGTCTGATGAGAAGTCAAATGGAGTATTTTTGATCGAGCTTACACATTTTATGAAGACATTTGATACTCTTTATAATGTTGCGAAGTAGCTGTATCATTAGTAAAGGAGCCATCTTTTATGATAGAATATACAGAGATTGATATCTCAAATATAGAAACCTTTTCCCATATACTGCCGCGCGAGCTTGCCACAGGGTACAGTGATGAGGATCATCTGGGATTTGGTATCACTGATGATGAAAAGGCGGTGGGATGCGGGGTCTTTACCGCTGATGGAAATAAAATAGAGATACTCTGGCTCTATGTCCACCCTGATTATCGTGGACAGGGGCTTGCGAGGGAGCTTTTACAAAATGCATGTGATCGCACTTTGGCAGGTAGTGATGCTCTTATTTCGGCGAGGCTTTTAGTTCCGACACATAGTACATTTGCTGATTTTTTGAGATATGAGGGCTTCTATGTACATGAGGATCTGACCATAGACGAGGATGCGAGAGCGCTGATGGGCGAGGATACGGTCTATGTCGCCATGAGACAGGGGGATACCCCTCTGGTGGAGCAGACTGCCGATGACAGTATTTTGTCTGCGCCCGGGATGGATTATATCTATCCCCGTTTTTCCGGACTCGAGGGGTTCTTTGAGGAGCATGATTACGATGCGGATATCGTATTCGAAAGCGGAGAACTGCCCCATGTGGAGGTATACAGACCTGATTGTGTGGTGCGGTTTTTTATCATGCAGACCGAAGAGGGCGACACCTCGGAGTCATTTATGCTCGTCGGCAGGAGCAGTGTGGCTATAAAAAAGACTCAGGTCAAAAAGATGGAAGATATAATGGAGGACTGGGTAGAGCTTCATCCCATGACCTCTGTAAATTATATCGCGGATGACGGGCTCGTGGAATTCTTTGCGGCGGCTCTGATAGAGGGGGCGATGCCGGATGAGTCTGAGATAGAGAGCTTTGTAGAGACAGTGATCTTTGATGTGGAAACCTTTATCACAGATATATCAAAAAGAAAGACGAAGAGGAAATGATAAACGATAATGAGACGACCCTGGATGTATCGGGGATCGAGGAGCTTTTTTCCGATATAAAAAAGAAAAACATAGATCCCGATATGACCATTTATATGGATACGGAGAAAAACGGCGATAAGCCGCTTAGCCTCGCGGATGGGATAGCGCGGGAAAAAGAGGATACGAAAGCCTCTGATGAGGAGGAGCTTACCCTGACAAAGCTTTCCGCTTCTAATATAAAAAGCTTTTCGGATCTGATACCGGAGGATATCGCGGAGCGTATCAGCCTCCCCGGGGTATATGGTATCGGCATACTTACGGCAGGTGATAGGGGCAGGCTTTTCCCCATGGGTATACTTTTATATAGTACGAACCTGCAGTTTGAGAGCTATATCACCATAGAGTGGCTTTTTGTGAGGGAAAGTTTAAGGCGCAGGGGATATGGACAAAAGCTCATGGAGGCGTTTTGCGACCAGGCTTATGCGCTTTCTGTAGAGAGTATCTCATGTGATCTGCCTGCGACCAAGGATTCCCATGAGGCGGTGGATTTCCTGTCAGCTCTTGGCTTTTCATTTACCCTGCAGATACCCTATGCCATGGAGTTTAGTCTTTCGGATATGAAAAAGCATGAGCTCTTTACAAAGGAGATCAAAAATGCAGGACTCCGACGTATAAAGGATATACCGGATGACGAGATAAAAAAGGCGCTGCAGGTCACATTCGGTAGGATGAATGGTGATGCGAGACAGTTCATGCAGACTGACCTGTCATGGTATGATGAGGAGATTTCCACAGCGGTAGTATATGGCAAGAAGCCGATAGCGTTTCTTCTGATACATCGCTGCCCGTCTGGGAAGCTGCAGCTTCTCTATATGAGAGGCACGAGCCAGGCCAGTGCAAAGGACTTTGCGAGCTTAGTCAGGCTGTCGGCGGCACTTATTGAAAAGACCTATGGTCAGGAGTCGAGGATCGAGATTGTATTTCGGAGTGAGAATGGGCTGAAGCTTTTTGACAATATGTATTTCGGACACCGGGTGAGGCTCTGCATCCGCGCAGGGATACCTTGCTAAGTATAGGCAGAAATGTTGCGGAATTGTTGCAGTTGAGGTGTTATAATTCAGAGTGATTAGGTATTGACCTTTGATTTATTCAAAATAAATTTAGAAGGAGTACGCTATGCCGGATTTAAGAAGTGATACAAAAAATGAAGCAAAAGAGGTCATGGATGTCAAGCGGGATATGGACAGGGATACTTTTCTTTCCGACCTTGACAATATCTTAAGTGAGGGCGGTTTGTCCGCGCGCGCCGTAGCCGAAGAGGAAGAAAACTCAGAAGACAGTGAAAGAAGTGTCTCTGAAGAGATAGAAGAGGCACAAAAGGAAGAAGAGCAGGACGATCAGGATGGGCAGGAGTTTAAACCGGTGATCAATGGAGACAATATGACGGATGCTTCGACCGGTGCGACCATTAACCTAAGTCAGGATCTTAACCAGGTCTCTCAGAATGACGATGCCGGAATGCAGGATACCGGGGAGGATAAGGCAGCGGGGAATGACATGTCATCCGAATCGCTATTAGATATGACCACCGGAGCGACTGCGGGAGTCCGCGGTATGAGGGGATTTATAGATCAGCAGAATATGGATGTGGAAACCGGTGCAGTGAAGGTTGTAAGTAAACATAAGCTGCGTCTCTTTAAGATGGTCGACTTTCTTAAGAAGACAAAGAAAGGTCTCGGTAATTTCTTTTCGAAAAAGCTTCCGGCAGCATTTAAAACCGGAGCAACAAAGGCAAAGGGATTACTAAAGTATACTCCGGTCGCGCCTTTAGTGCATCTGATAGACAAAGTGGCGGAGCATAGGGAGAGTACCAGACCGCAGAGGGAGGAAAAAGCCAGACAGAAAGAGGAGGCAGCCAAACAAAAGAAAGCACAGATGCTTATAGATAAGGATAAAAAGCTTCAGCAGAAGGCAGAGGAGCGGCGTCTCAAAGAGGAAATGGATGACCTCG
>ERZ842401.8030-NODE-8030-length-10554-cov-5.335556_pt1 | contig 10554 bp, 4 predicted proteins | sample MGYA00521270_ERZ842401 | MGnify/ENA primary metagenome ERZ842401 (study PRJEB31892, sample SAMEA3878208) | bioreactor metagenome | biome: Moose rumen | place: Sweden | collected 2011-10 | study: EMG produced TPA metagenomics assembly of the PRJEB12797 data set... | reverse complement strand
GGCGGCCTACGCCAGCTATGGCTTCGACGCCTGCATGATGGATATGTACCCCGCCTTATCAACGGGGGCCGCGGTGTGTATCGTTCCGGAGGAGACCAGGCTAGACTTAAACGCCATGAACGATTACTTCATAAAGCACAGGGTGACCTTATGCTTTCTGACTACGCAGGTGGGCAGGCAGTTTGCGGCCGAGATGGAGAATCCGTATATCCGCGCGATTTCCGTGGGCGGAGAAAAGCTCGCGTCCATGGAACCGCCGAAGGGCATCTGCTTCTATAATGTATATGGACCGACCGAGTGTACGATCCTTGTCACCGGCTATCCGGTCAGAAAAAGGGAGAGCAATATACCAATCGGAAAACCGATCGACAATGTGAAGGTTTATGTGCTCGATCCCTTCGGGCATCTCCTTCCTCCCGGCGCATTAGGAGAGCTTCTGATCGCGGGACCGCACGTTGCGGATGGATATCTGAACCGCCCGGAAAAGACGGCGGAGGTATTTGTGGATAATCCCTTCGACGGAGGCGAATATAAAAAAGCATATAAGACCGGCGACATCGTGCGCTTCCGTATCGATGGCGAGATTGAGTTTATCGGACGCAGGGACGGGCAGGTGAAGATCCATGGTTTCCGTGTCGAGCTTTCCGAGGTAGAGGCCGTGATCCGTGAGTTTCCGGGGATAAAAAATGCCGCCGTGATCGCGCGGGATCTCGGGGCCGATGGCAAGGCGGTCGCCGCTTATTATGTAAGCGATAAGGACATAGAACCTAAGGACATCGCGGCGTTCATCCGGGACAGGAAGCCCCCGTACATGGTGCCGGCATCGCTTATGCAGATCGAAAGGATACCGCTCAACCAGAACGGAAAGGTAAACAAAAAAGCGCTGCCGGAGCCTGTGATAGAGGCCGGGGAGGATACTGGACATATCGACAACGCGCTCGAAAAGGAGCTTAAGCGGATGATAGGCGAAGCGCTGAATATGAAAGAGCCGCCGCTTCATACGCCGCTTGAATACCTGGGCTTTAACAGTATCAGCATGATCCGCCTCTCCACAAAGCTTGGCAAGCGCTTTGGCATCAATATTCCGATCAGGGAAATGAAGGATATCTCGATCGGCGGGATAGAAGACTTGATCCTAAAGGAGTGGATGGAGGGCAGCGCTTTTAAGAAGGAGGAAAGAGACAGCGTTTCCGAGGCTTCAGAATCCGAGCTCAGCGCCGCGCAGAAGGGCGTTTACTTCGACTGCGTGAAGAATCCGGAGAGCATTTCCTATAACATACCGTCCGTTCTTACGTTTGAAAGAGATACAAATCCCGAAGAGCTGAAGGACGCTGTGAAGCGGGTAGTAGAAGCGCATCCCTCCCTGTTCGTTCACTTTGCTATCAAGGACGGGAAGGTCATGGCACTTAAGGATGAGCCTTCTGTGCCTGAAATTGAGGTAAAGGAGCTTTCGGAGGAGGAATATAAACGCTTCCGGGAAAGCTTTGTGATGCCGTTCCGTCTCGATAAAGCTCCGCTCTTTAAGTTTGCCGTTGTAAGGACGCCGGAGGCTTTGCAGCTCTTCTGCGATTTTCATCATCTTGTTTTCGACGGATTTTCGATGAGCCTGTTTTTGAACGGGCTCGAAACGGCACTGAAAAACAACGGGGCGGGATTAGAGACGGAGGGCAGCTCCTACTTTAGCTATGTCAGGGAGCAGAAGGCGAGGCTTTTGTCAGAGGAGGGAAGGGAGTATGAGGAGTACCTGGGAGCTCTCCTTGCTGATTTTGAATCCGCGACAGAGCTGCCTGGAGACCGTAAGAGCGGAGAAGGAAGCGGAACGAAGAAATTCGTATACCGCGCGCTTGATGAAGCGGCGGTAAAGAAGGCCCTGGACAGGACAGGGGTTTCCGAGGCAGGCTTTATGCTTGCGGCGCTTATGTTTACGCTTGCGAGGATGACGGCGAGTGAGCAGGTCTATATCTCCACCATATCAAACGGCAGGTCGGATCTGCGTTTTGCCGATACCTTTGGCATGTTTGTCAATACGGTCCCTCTCGCCATGAAGCTTGCCGACATAAGTACGGATGATTTCGTGAAAACGGCAGCAAAAGGGCTTGACCTGGCAATCCGGCATGAGGATTATCCCTTTGCCGATATTGCGGCAAAATGGGGATATTCCGTTAATATCATGTATGAATACCAGAGAGGGATCCTGGAAAAGCCGGATATTCCGCGCCTGAACGCGATTGAAGGACTCGCGGGCGGAGTGTCAAAATTCGATCTGGCGGTGAGGATACTCGATAAGGACGGGAAGGCCTTTATAGAGCTTGAATATAACGACGGTCGCTATTCGGAGCGAACGGCAGAGGAGTTTATCCGCTCGTATGAGATAGTGACGGAGAAATTCGCGAAGAGGGGGGATGCCCCGGTACGCGGCATATCCCTTCTTGATGAGGAAAGGGAACAGATGCTTTCGCTCTTTCGGAAGCGGGAGACAGAGCCGGATATACCTGAGGATATTCTCTTTCATTCCGGCATGGAAAAATATGCGGCCAGGACCCCTGATAAACCTGCCATCATTGCAAAGGACGAGGAATGTACTTACGCCCAGCTTGACGAGAATGCCAATCGGGTCGCGAATGCCCTGATCAAAAAGGGCGTAAGAAAAAGCGATCGCGTGGTGGTGCTCCTGCCGAGGACGGCGAGAGTGTTCTTTGCGATCTTCGGCACGTTAAAGGCCGGAGCCGCATATATCCCCTGTGATCCGAACTATCCGGTGGAGAGGATCAGGCATATCATCGACGACTCGGAAGCTGCGGTCATCATTACAACAGAAGACCGTCTGGAGCGATTTAAGAACAAAAAGGCGGTAGATATTGAAGAGCTTCTGACGGAGGAAAATACGAAAAAGCCCGAGGTGCCGGTCACACAGGAGGATCTTGCGTATCTCATCTATACATCTGGTTCGACCGGAAAGCCGAAGGGCGTCATGCTGAAGCACCTGGGCGCGGTCAATTACGTTACGGATACGCCCGGAAATATACTGATCAACAGCATGGTGGAGAAGGGCCATGTGCTGACCGCGATCACGACCCTTTCTTTTGATTTTTCGGTCAAGGAATGGGCAGCTCCGCTCTTTAACGGGCTGACACTTTCCGTGGCATCTGATGATGAGGTCAATGACGCGGCAAAGCTTGCCGAAAGAATGAAGATAACGCACACCGATGTTTTCGGCTCCACCCCCTCAAGGCTTCTTACGCTTATGGAGTCGCCGCAGTTCATGGAAGCGCTCTGCCAGGTCAAGGTCGTTATCTGCGGAGGTGAAAAATATCCGGAGAAGCTGCTTATTGCCCTGAAAAAGGATCATCCCGAAAGAAGGATATTTAATACCTATGGCCCAACGGAGACTACGGTATCGAGCAATACGCAGGAGCTGTCCGCTCTTGATGCGGTAAATGCAGGAAGGCCCCTGCCGGGAGTCATCGAATTTATCGCGGATACGGATGGAAACGAGCTTCCCATGGGAGTCGTCGGAGAGCTCTATATTGGCGGACTTGGCGTCGCGGCAGGCTATAACGGCCTGCCGGAGATGACCGCTGAGAGGTTCGTGGAATATAAGGGGCACAGGGTTTATAAGTCCGGCGATCTTGCAAGGTGGACACAGGATGGCTCTGTCGAGATCCTGGGGCGCAAGGACAATCAGATTAAGCTCCGGGGGCTTCGCATAGAGCTTGACGAGGTAGATGCAGTGCTGGGTGCAGTGGACGGGATCAGGCGCAGCGCGGTCAAGATCGAAAAGATAAACGGGATAGAGCATCTGTGCGCCTGGTTTACCGCGGATCATCCGGTGGATATCGGTGAGCTTAAAAAGCAGCTAGGAAGGACGCTTACGAGCTATATGGTGCCGACCGCGTATATGCAGCTTGAGGAAATGCCGGTCACGCCAAACGGGAAGCTGGATCTGAAAAACCTTCCCGTACCGGAGCTTTACAGGGCTAACAGGGATGAAGCCGCCTCTACGGAAGCAGAAAAGGCTTTCTGCGAGATCTTCTCGCAAACGCTTCACGTGGAGAACATCGGAGTTATGGAAAACTTCTTTGATCTTGGCGGAACCTCCCTGCTCGTTACAAACGTCGTGATAGCGGCGGGCCGAAAGGGTTATTCCATCGCATTTAAGGATGTATTTGACAATCCGACGCCAAAGCAGCTTGCCGCTCTTGTCGGAGAGAGCGGCACCGTGAGGGAGGAGCCTTCCGATCCCGCGCTCAGAGACTATGACTATTCAAAGATCGACGGGGTGCTTCAAAAGAACACGCTTGCCGCTTTTTCAGGCGGAAAGGTCAGAAGGCTTGGAAATATCCTGCTCACGGGAGCGGCGGGGTATCTGGGCATACATATCCTGCGGGAGCTTATCGGGCAGGAGGATGGAGACAGAGTGATATACTGCATGCTGCGCTCTAAAAAAGACACCTCTGCGGAAGCGAGGCTGTCCGCCATGTATTTTTATTATTTCGATACGGAGATTTCCGAACTGTATGGAAGCAGGGTGGTCGTAGTGGATGGAGATGTCACGGACAGGGTAGTGCTTTCAGGACTTGAGGATAAAGGGATCGATACGGTCATCAACTGCGCCGCAGTGGTCAAGCATTTTTCGGCAGGCACGCTGATCGAGGATGTAAACGTCGGCGGAGCGGTCAATCTCATAGATTTCTGCTTAAAAACAGGAGCCGCCTTCATACAGACCTCTACGATGAGCGTTGTCAATTCGGCGTACAAGGAGGATATTCCTGACGGCTTCGCTCCGGACGAGAGGAATCTATACTGCTCACAGATCCTGGACAATAAATATATCCATTCCAAATTCCTTGCTGAGCGCTCAGTCCTTGAGGCTGTGGCGGAGCAGGGACTTCGGGGGAAGATCATGCGTCTTGGAAATCTTGCGCCCAGACACTCGGACGGGGAATTTCAGATCAATTTCCGGACCAACTCCGCCATGGGACGGCTGAAAGCCTTTGCGATGCTTCGGTGTGCCGCTTACGATCAGCTCTCAGGCACGATGGAATTTTCTCCGATCGATTATGTCGCAAAAGCGATCGTGCTGCTTTCCCGCACGCCGGATGACTGCACGGTCTTTCATGTGTTCAATGACCAGCGGATCTCGTTTGGAAATATCTTCAGGGAAATGAGAGAGCTGGGATATGAGATTGCTTTTGTGGAGCGTGAAGACTTTGCAAAAGCCTTTGCAAGGGTGCAAAGCGATCCTAAGAGGGCACAGGCGCTTACCAGTATCATGGCCTATATGCAGAGCGCAAACGGACAGGAGGTCGTGAATCTCACGAGGAAATGCGACTATACGCTGCAGGTGCTTTATCGTCTCGGTTTCCAATGGCCCTTTACGACCTGGGACTATATCTCAAGATTTATCGGGGCGTTAAACGGCCTGGGATTCTTTGACGAAGTATCTTTTGAGGAGGCTTAAGAATTGGACGAAAAAGAGGAGGAACTGAAATGAAGAAACTATTTACAATTGATGATTTTATGGTGGCGTTCATATCGGCGCTGGGTTATGGCTTTGGCTATACAATTCCAATGCATCTGGGCTGGCCGCAGCTTGCGTGCATAGTGACCTGCTTTGCCCTCGGAATCGTGCTGGAGGAGATCATCAGCAAAATTGTATTCAGCAAAGCTGTTCAGAAAAAAACGGCGAACCGTATATTCACTTATATTGCAATCCTGCTCGTTTTTCTCTTTGCCCAGTATATTTCCATGCGTTGGCTGGGCGCATCCCTCCTGGAAGACCTGGAGGAGGAGTTCGCATGGGTCGTCGGTCTTCCCATCCTGGGCCTTTGCGTTAGCCTGCTCATCCGCGGTTACCGCATCAGAAAAATCCGCAAGATATACGGAGATGGGAGCGAAGGTTTTGTATTCGACCTGAATGCGAAGGATATTGAGGAGACGAACAGACAGAATCAGCCCATTACCGGGGAATATGATAAAAGTCTCGCTGTAAAGACCAGAACCGGTATCTTTGTCGGAGAAAAATACAAGAATACCATATACTATCTTGGGATTCCCTACGCCAAGCCGCCCGTCGGGGATCTCAGATGGAAGGCACCAAAGATCCTTCCGCCATCGGATGTCGTATTTGAGGCAAAAAATTTCGGCGCTTCCGCCATACAGGTTGACCATAAGGGTTCTATACTGAAGAATCACAGACAGAGCGAGGATTGTCTGACCCTTAATATCTGTATCGGAAGCGAAAAGACGGATGGGAAAAAGCCGGTTCTGGTATTGTTCCATCCCGGCGATTTTACATTCGGAGGTTCTGCAGATCCGTTACTGTATGGAGTTAATTGCGTAAGCAGTGATCAGGATATTGTATTTGTAAGCTTTAATTACCGTCTGGGGATTTTTGGATTTATTGATTTTTCCGAAATCCCGGGCGGGAGGGCATACCCTGACACTCTGAACCTGGGACTGCTTGATCAGATTGCGGCACTTGAATGGATCAAGGGTAACATCGCTGCCTTTGGAGGCGATCCTGACAGGATCACTGTCCTTGGCTTTGATTCAGGAGCGACATCCATCCTTATGCTCGCTGCAAGCGAGAGGGCAAAGGGGCTGTTTCAGAAGGCCTTCGCATTTAACGGCAATCTGGCGACGGCATATGACTCATCGGAGGGAGCAAGAGCTTTGGCGAAGGATCTCTTAAAGGAGACGCAGACCTCTGCTATGGATGAACTCCTTAAGCTTGATACTGAAACCCTAAAGAAGGTCGCACAAAGGCTCTGGCGGGATATGTGTGCGCCGACCTGTGACGGGATTTTGATCCCCTCTGATGTGAATCAGGCCTATAAGGACGGAGCTGCTTCGGAGATCGAATTTGTAATTGGTATTTCGGCGGATGCAACGAAAGTCCTTCGGGCTTATATTGGTGATCAGAGCTATGAAGATTTTGTGGCTGCCGGTATGGATGTGATTCAAAGATACACGGATGATACTCTTGCTGACGAAGTGAGGAAGTACCTTGAAACACAGACAAGCCTGTCAAACGAGCGTGAGGCGAGATCAAAGCTTATCGATCAGTGGCTTGCCCTTTGTATTTATCGCAGTGCAGGCAGTTTGGCAACGGGCGGGAGCAAGGTACATCTGATGTACTGGAATGAGAAATCATTGATTGAGAATCTTGGCTCAGGGACTGTTGATCTGGCAGCTACGCTGCTTGCAAATTCCGAGGCGCTACAGCTCTATGGAGGTGTTATGAATGCGGATCTGTCCGAGGCACTTCAGGTTCTGTTGCGGAAATTCGTCAATGGAAATGCCATGAATCTGCATCGCAATGAGATCGCCGGCGTCGATGCTTTTGACTGGAAGGCGTTTCCCCAGGCACTCATTGTTTCGGACGGGAAATTTCAATGCGATACAATAGAAGACAGGATAACAGAGATAAAGGGGTTGTTGGACAAGGACTGAAAACCCCAAATAGGAACTGGGATAGAGATACATAAGGGAGCTGTAGCAGCTCCCTTAAATTATCTGACTGTCTGATCGCAGACTTGCTCATATTGACGTAGTGTATTTCTGTCTTCCCGGGAACCTGCAGAGGCGTCATATACAAAAGCCTGCTCCAGATGCGGATATCCGATTGAAAGAGGAAGGTATTGCAAAGCCTGTATGATTGAAATGGCGAAGGAACTTGCGGGAGCATTGGATGCGGATCAGAAAAAAGAGCCGAAACAGGATGCTACCGGGAGAAATACCGGTGCCAGGATGCATCTGTATCATAAGAGAAAGACATGAAATGTCGAAGTTATAGGAAACAAGGGCTTGATTTTATTTGGCGGTGAATGCCGTTTTGAAGGGGATCGCCGCCAAATAAAATATTGATTCGTTATGCGAATAGATCATCCAAGGTAATTACTTTTGAAAAGACTCCGCTGTATTCGTTTCTATCCGGTTCATAAGTGGTAATAAGTGTGCTATGTACTACTTCTCCCGGAGCGATCATGCTTGCAAGAAGTTCTTCTCTCTTTATGATTTTATCGTAATCGCTTTTGCTAACCCTGTATGGCTTACTATAATACTTTAGTTCACACATATTAATAACATGATCATTGCGAGTGATGATGAGGTCAATCTGCGAACCGTCTTCGTCATCTCCCCGTTTCGACCATGCAGAATGTGATGTTAGCACTCCGCTGATTCCAAGAGCTTTTTTTATGCTTTCTATATGGTTAAAACATACGTTTTCAAATGCAAACCCTCTCCAGGTAACCACATTCTGTGCCGTTAAGCTATGTTCCCAAAACTCAGGATCCTTTGTTTTTCCATGCGTAATAAAATGAAGATAGAACAAACAGAAAGGGTCTACAAGTTTATAATGTTCCTCTCGGCTCTTATAGCCGAAGGGAATATATTTTACTATAAAATCACTGGCTATAAGTGCGTTGAGAGACTTGGAAAAAGTTCCACCGTCAGTTATGCCCAGTTCAGCAACTAATTCCGACCGAGTGAAGCCTGCATTTTTGGTATAAAGGAAAGCAACAATGCGCTTTATTAAAGCCGGCTTGCTAAAAATCGAATCAAATAAACGATCGTATTCATTTGCAAGAACTGCATTTTTAACAAAGAACAATCTGTCGATGTCTTGTCCAAGACTCAGATCTTCTTCGAAATATGACATATAATACGGAATACCACCAAGGATCATATAACTCTGAACGATGTCATATCGTGAGAGTTTTATGTGATTACTCTTGAAAAACTGCTCGCATTCTTTGAGTGAAAATGGTGAGAGTTTAATTTCACAGGTTACTCTTCCGTATAGTCCGCCATGGTTATTGATCAGATTATCCAACATCCATGAGGTAGCACTTCCGCAGACTATTACCATCAGGTTTTCACGACTGCACCCCCAACTGTTCCAGAACGCTTCAAAAGCTGAAAGAAAACCGGAGCGCTGGGTGTCCATCCAAGGAAGTTCATCCAAGAATACAACCTGACGCTTTCCCTTATCTTTCTTTTCCAGAAGCACTTCAAGCATATAAAAGGCTTCCAGCCAACTTTCGGGTTTCTTCCCCTCCGGCATTCCCTGTCGAATAAGCGAATAATAGAAATGCTCTAATTGAGCGTAAAGCATTCCTTTTTTGGAATTGTCCAATGGTGAAAGTCCGGCGTGACTGAATGCAATGCGTCCCTTAAAGGTCTGATTTATCAGATAGGTCTTTCCTACCCTGCGCCTGCCATATACAGCTACTAGCTGGGCTTTTTTGCTGCTATAGAGCTTTTTAAGTTGTTTTTCTTCTTTTTCTCTTCCAATCATAAAATCATTATAACAGATTTTATTCAGCGGTCAACTGTTATTTTTAATGGTTCACCGCTGAATAAAATGCCGTAGATTTCTCGCAAAATAACGATAATATGGCATTTTCTCGAATGGATAGCTAAATACTTATAATGAGAAAAACCGCTCTTGCAAGCGCTCCGCTAGAAATTTCCACCATTCCAGCCCCAGTCCATTGTGGCAGAGTATTTGATGTACATATGATCCGGCGCGATTCCGAGAACATCGCCGAAAATTTTTGTCACCTCCGCGGTCATTCGCTGGAAGGCATCTTTATCCGGTCCTCCGAAAATTCTTACCTCGATAAATGCCATCGGTTCGCTGTCGTCGCCCTGGAAATAAAGGTGATAATTGTCCTGAAATCCGGTCATCAGCCAACGCTCGCTTTTTCCCGGAATCAGGGAAATCGCTTTCCCAAGAGCGCTTTTTATTTCGACCTCCTGTTCCTTAGACATTTTCACACTGACCTTTGCATCAATAAACGGCATATACGCTACCTCCTTTGTTTGATTAAAACCTATTCTATCATAGTTTCGGGGAAAGCACATCCTCCAGAAAATGTATAAAATTTTACAGAAACCGCTCTTTGCTATATAATAGACATAATATGACAGGGAGAGGTTTATTTTTATTATGTGGAAACGAGGGGCTGCCCTTGCCTTGGCAGGGCTTTTAGCGGCTTGCTCTCTGGCGGGCTGCGGACTGAAAAAGGTTCAGGATACGCAGATGGACGCTTACAAAAATGGCACCGCAAGAATGGTGCTCAATGATGTAAGCTTTCAGGTTCCTTCTGACTGGAAGGCAGAGGAAACAGCGGACGGACGGTTGGTTGCGGTTGCTACAGATGACGCGGGGACGGATGTGGTGTTTACCTTTACCTATACCGAGGTGGAGGAGCCGATGAAAAATGCCGATCTGGTGGACGGCGTTCTGGCGTATGAGAGCGAGGCAGTTGGATATCCGGCTTCCGAGTGGGTTACTACAGGCTTTCAGAATGTGGACGAGGCAAAAACGGTATCCTGTACCTATGTGGTGGATGAGGTCACCTATACCGAAGAGGGGCTTGCGGTTCCGATTGCGGGAAAAGCCTGCTTCATTGTCCGAAAAACGATTATTGACGGGCTTTATGATGCCTTTAAGGACGACTATCAGCAGATCATCTCGTCGATTGAGCTGCCGGAAAATGCTGACGATGACAGCGCAGCGGGAAAGGCATATACCGAGATTAT